>OBKV01001815.1_pt1 | contig 12806 bp, 7 predicted proteins | sample 1517301 | NCBI WGS metagenome assembly OBKV01 (sample SAMN04571685, study PRJEB22368) | human gut metagenome | biome: human gut; material: stool | host: Homo sapiens | place: Luxembourg | collected 2012-06-29 | reverse complement strand
CTGAATCTTATCATCATCAATCAGAAGCACACGGATCACCTTCATGACCGGTACAGCATCTGTCTCTTCCGGAGAAACATCTGTTTCTTCCGGAGAAGCATCCGTATCTTTCGACGCTTTCTTGATTCTGCTTCCAAAAGGTTTATTTTCCACTATTGACTTACCCACCGGAAAGAGTGGCAACACGACAGTAAAGCAACTTCCTTTTCCTAACGTGCTTTGTACATCGATCGTACCTTCAAGCAGAAGAACCAGCTTATGCACAATGGACAATCCCAGTCCGAATCCTTCTTCTCCCTGCGCACCGGGGAGGCGGGTAAATTCCTGGAAGATGCGTTCCCGATCTTCCGATGCCATCCCTTTGCCGGTATCCTCAACCGCTATTGTCAGCTTCGAAGCGTTATAACCAACAGTTAATGTGATCTTGCCCTGCTGAGTGAATTTCACCGCATTGGACAAGAGATTATTCACTATCTGCTGAATACGTAAAGGATCACTGATATATTTCTCCGACAATTCCGGAGCGATATGACATTGCAAGACCAAGCCTTTAGCCGCCGTCAGAGGTTCAAAGCAAACACGGATTTCTTCAAACAGCTGAGCAGGATTAAAAACAATCCGGTTCACTTCCGCTTTATTGAGGTCAAGACGGTGGAAATCAAGCAAGTCGCTTACTAACTTCAGTAAATGCTCTGAAGAACTTTTCATGTTGTCCAGATAGAATCGCTGCCGTTCATCTTCGGTCAGGCGGGACAAGAGTTCCGTATATCCCATTATCGAGCCTAATGGCGCCTTAAAGTCATGGGTAATGGCAAGCATCAGTTTCTCACGGGCAACAAGCAAGTCTTCCGCCCGCTTATTCGCTTCTTCGAGCTGACGCCGATAACGGTTGCTACGAGTAATATCCCGCATAATTAAGATCAGGAAAAAGGCGGATAAGAATACGGCACCAATGGCAATTCCGGCAATGATATTAGCCGAACGCATCCGCACCTCTTGCTGAAGTTCCGCATCCTGACGGGCACGCGCAGACATTTCCTCCTCGTATCCTTTTATCAGACTATCCATTCTTGCGGTCAGCTGTGTATTCATCCGCTGATACCTCGTACTGGTACGCCGGATCGTTCGCCTCCGCTGCAACCGTTTCTCTTCGGTAGCCATGCGAATCTTATGCTGAAGGGAGTCCGCCGACTTGACAGGTTCCAATATCGTATCGGTGGCAATTTCCAGAGAAGTATTGACCAGCACGGCAGTATCTTTCTTAGAAGGCGCGAACACTTCCCCCAATCGTTTGAAGAAGCCTTTCTTCTTCGGGGTAGTGATCAGAGAATCGCGTTTGGTAATAACCCGGTGTTGTACCCGTTGCTGAGTAATCACCGAGTCCTGCTGTTCTGATATGATTTCTTCAATCTCCGAGGCGGAAAGCAAGCTATCATTCGCCTCGCTCAGCACCCGCAGCATCTGAAGGGTATTCTGATCTTTCTCATGGAGAAGACTCAGCAGACTGTCTGTCCGCAGATTCTGCTGATCGTCCGCAGCCGACAGCGTCTCCATCTCCTGATGCACAAACACCAGAGAAAAAAGAAGAATCGCCAGCAGCAATATATAGCCGATGGTTATTTTCAGTTTGGTGGAGCGAAAGGAAGCCATAGGCAATTAAGATTTTAAATTATGAATTTTGAATGGAAGGCGGTAGTTTCGTCTTGTGATGGAAACGCCACCATAACATCAGACCGGCACTGGTCAACCCAAAAGGAAATGCCATCCAGACACCTATGATCCCCCACTCCAACACGAATCCGCAAAAATAGCCGACCGGAAGCGAAATAAGGAAATAAGCAATGAAGGCAATCAGCATCATCAGTTTTACATCTGAGATTCCACGCAAGGCATTGGCAAAGGTTATCTGCAATCCATCTCCAAACTGATATACAAGGAACGGAAGGATAAGCGAAGTTACCATAGCCGCCACTTCGGTACTATCGGTAAACCAACCTCCCAGATAATTGCGGCAGAGGAATACGATGGAAGAAAGCACAACACCCAACGCCATCATCAAATGAAAACCGGCATAAGCCGAACGACGTACATTGAGTATATCGCCCTGCCCGTTAAAGTTACTCACACGGACAGCCACAGCTGCTCCCATCCCGTAATACATCATAAACGTAAACTGAGAAATAGCCAGCATGACCTGATGAGAAGCCAGCGCAATGGTACCCAGCCAGCCAATCATCACCGCACTCAGACTGAACGAAGCTGTCTCCATTCCCATCTGAAAAGCAATCGGCCAACCCAGCGAATTCAATCGTCCGAATATAGCCTTCGACCATCCCAGACGATAGAAGCCGAGCTTAAAACGAAGAAAACGCGGACTCCGCATAAAGACTATGATAAATACGACTACCATCATGATACGCGAGAACAGCGTACTGATACCTGCCCCCAGCAAGCCCATTTCCGGCAAGCCCAGCTTTCCGTATATCAGGATATAATTGCCGATAATATTCAGCACATTTCCGCCGAGCAATATCCACATAGCGGTCTTAGTATCCGTAATTCCATCCGTAAACTGCTTGAAGCCATTGAACAGCATCACAAAGACGAGCGAAGCCAGCAGAACCAGATAATAAGGTTTTATCAGGGGAATAAGTTCTTCCGGCTGTCCCAGATTTCCCACATTAAAATAAAGGACAGTCATACCGATGGTAAGCAAGAATGCCACCAACAAATTTGCCAGCAGGCTGTTACGCAACGCCTGCCCCGCCGAAGCATACTGATGAGTTCCATACAAACCTCCCACGATAGGAGTCAGCCCGTACGAGAAGCCTGTACTGAAAATAATCACCAGATTGAATACATTATTGACGAAGGAAGCAGCACCCAGTTCTATCGTACTATGATGACCGATCATCAGCGTATCGGCAAACCCCAGCACAATAACTCCTATTTGCCCGATTACAATGGGCAATCCGAGAGAAATCAGTGCTTTGTAATGCTCCTTATATATACTATAGATATTTCTCATTTATTTTTCCGTAGTTAATCGCATATTCCGGCAACTCCGCATCCTGCCGTTGCCTCCAATAAATATCCCGCCGGTAAGGAGAAGTCAGGATATTTGTTTCTTATAATAAAGTATCACTCCATTCTCCTTCCTGAAAGCAGACTGAGCTACCTTTTGCAATTGTCCGGCAGTAACAGCGCGATAACGCTCTACCTCCTTTTCCATATCTTCCGCCCTGCCCAACAGTTCAAACCAAGCAAGATTGGTAGCGACATTCAAATAATTGATATTGCCGAATATCTGCGTCGATTCGAATTTATTCTTCACTTTTTCCAGTTCCTGTTCGTCAACAGGTTCTTGCTGCAAACGTTCCAGTTCTTCACGTACGGCCGCTTCCGCCTGTTCCAGCGAAACACCTGCCGCGGGTTTGCCCGAGATATGGAACAATCCGGCATCCACACTACCGGAAATATAAGCGTCGATACTCGAAAACAGTTGTTTTTGCTGTACCAGGCGTTGATTCAGACGACTGGAACGTCCGTTGCTCAACAAATCCGACAATATATCAAAAGCGTAATAATCCGGATGATCATGACTGCACATATGATACGCCATGAATAGTGAATCAAGGGGTACGTTACGCTCTACTGTCAACCGTCGTTCTTCTGTCTGCTCCGGTTCCTGCGGCAGATTCCGTTGAGGAACCTCCCTGCGAGGGATGGGACCGAACCATTTTTCCGTCAATGCGACTGCTTCCTCAAAAGAGATATTTCCCGTTACGGCGAGCACTGCATTGTTCGGCGCATAAAAACGGAAGAAGAATGCTTTCACCTCTTCCAGCGTCGCATTGGCTATGTGCGACAAATCTTTTCCGATGGTAGGCCACTGATAAGTATGCGCCCGATATGCCAGAGGACGCAAAAGATGACCGACGTCTCCGTAAGGCTGGTTCAGGCAACGCTGCTTGAATTCTTCCATTACTACTCCACGCTGTACTTCCAGACTCCGTTCACTGAAATCAAGGCTCAGCATACGGTCGGATTCCAGCCAAAAGCCGGTCTCTACATTCTGCCGGGGTACAGTGAGGTAGTAATTGGTTATGTCATTATTGGTCCAGGCATTATTCTCGCCGCCTGCCAGTTGCAGCGGCATATCATAATCGGGAATGTTCACCGAACCTCCGAACATCAGGTGTTCGAACAAATGAGCAAAGCCTGTATGCTCGGGATGTTCGTCGCGGGCTCCCACATTATATAATACATTCAGAGCTACCATCTGCGTACTTTCGTCCTGCGAATGTACCAGACGTAACCCATTGTCCAGAATATGCCTGTTGATCTTCATTCTACTTAATCCAGTACTTCTACTTTTACAATCTTCACGTCCTCTTCGGGGCGGTCGCTACGGTCGGTTTTCACCTGCTGAATCTTATCCACGATGTCCATGCCTTCGATTACTTCACCGAAAACCGTATACTCACCGTCCAGATGAGGAGTACCTCCTACAGTCGTATAAGCCTCGATCTGTTCCGGCGTGAAGTGGAATTCCGGTTGCTTGGCAGCTTCCGCCTCCGCCTCTGCAAAAAGCTTCTCCTGCAATTCATACAAACCGTTTTCATCGTTTTCCTTCCGCATCTTATAGATTTCTTTCATGTGCTTCTGAGCCAACGTATTGAAAATAACATTGATCTTATTCTCATTCATCTGGCTTTCCATGCCCAGCAATGTAGAGTCATTGTACACCTTGCCTGTCACAATGTAGAACTGGCAACCGGATGATTCTTTCTTCGGATTGACATTGTCTCCCTGACGGGCAGCCGACAAAGCGCCTTTTTTGTGAAAATACTTCGGATAAACAAATTCGGCCGGAAGGGTGTAACCCACATCTCCTGCACCCAGCATCTTTCCTTTCGGTGCATTCTTTGAATCCGGGTCACCTGCCTGAATCATAAAGTCTTTGATAACACGGTGGAACAGCGTTCCTTCATAAACGCCGTCTTCCGCCAGCTTAATGAAATTATCACGATGTTTCGGCGTCTCATTATACAACTTAACCTTGATGTCTCCCAAGGTTGTTTCAATCTTTACCAACGTTTCGTTGTCCATATTTCCTCCTTTTTTTGTTCCGGTTTTGCAGGCCGTAAGTCCGCAAAACGATATGGTTAATAGTAAGTATGCAATCTTTTTCATAACACTTTTATTTAATTTAAGTTTGCAAATATACTACTTTCGCCCAAATCCTCTTACCTTTGTAGCATTAAAAGAGGCAAAAGAGAGTATGATGAAATCCATATTGATAATAGAAGACGATATCACTTTCGGAATGATGCTGAAAACCTGGCTAAGTAAAAAAGGGTTTGAAGTGTCGTCAGTCAGTAACATTGCCCGTGCCCAGAAGCACATTGAAGGACAAGGGGCAGACTTAATCCTGTCCGATTTACGCTTACCGGATCACGACGGAATCGATCTTCTGAAATGGATGAACGAAAAAGGAATCGATATTCCTTTGATCATCATGACCGGTTATGCCGATATCCAATCGGCAGTGCAGGCGATGAAACTGGGAGCACGCGACTATGTTGCCAAACCGGTAAATCCGGAGGAACTACTCAAAAAGATGTCGGAAGCTTTGCAAGCGAAAGAAGCACCGACTACGCATACCGCAGCCAAAACTTCTGCAAAGAAAGGTTCTTCCGCCTCGTCCGGAAATGCCACCGAAGCCCATCATGCTTATCTGGAAGGAGAAAGTGATGCCGCCAAGCAACTCTATAATTATGTAGGTCTGGTAGCTCCCACCAATATGTCCGTACTGATCAACGGTTCCAGCGGAACAGGAAAAGAGTATGTGGCGCACCGCATCCATCAACTGAGCAAACGGAATGACAAGCCGTTTATCGCGGTAGACTGCGGTTCGATCCCCAAAGAATTAGCTGCATCCGAGTTTTTCGGTCATGTGAAGGGCTCTTTTACAGGAGCACTGACGGACAAGACCGGAGCGTTCGTTGCCGCCAATGGAGGCACTATCTTCCTGGATGAAATAGGAAATCTCAGTTACGAGGTACAGATACAACTTCTCCGTGCCTTGCAAGAGAGAAAGATTCGTCCGGTCGGTTCCACACAAGAGGTATCGGTTGATATCCGTCTGGTATCCGCCACCAACGAGAATCTGGAACAGGCTATCGAGAAAGGTACTTTCCGTGAAGACCTTTTCCATCGTATCAATGAATTTACCCTGCGGATGCCCGACCTGAAAGAACGGAAAGAGGATATCCTGTTGTTTGCCAACTTCTTCCTCGATCAGGCAAACAAGGAACTGGACAAGCATCTGATCGGTTTTGACTCGAAAGCCTCACAAGCCTTACTCAATTATCACTGGCCGGGCAACTTACGCCAAATGAAGAATATCGTAAAAAGAGCGACTTTACTGGCACAAGGCAGTTTCATCACTCTTCTTGAGTTGGGAACCGAATTACTGGAAACAAGTACCGTTTGTTCCGCAAGCATGGCGCTACGCAACGAAGAAACAGAGAAAGAACACATTCTGGAGGCATTGCGCCAAACCGGAAATAACAAGAGCAAAGCGGCACAATTACTGAATATCGACCGGAAGACATTATATAATAAGCTGAAACTATATAATATCGACTTGTAGGTTATCCATCAGTACTACCCATATATTTAGAAGGAGATACGCCGAACTGCTCCATGAAGTGCTTGCGCAAAGTACGGGTATCGGAATAACCAACCATTTCCGAAATTTCCTGAATAGAATAGCGATTCTCCAGAATCAATGTCGCCGCCTTGCTTATACGTATACTGCGGATCATATCTATAACAGACAAATCACTGCGCTGTTTCACCTTCCGGTACAAGGTAGGCTGACTCATATTCAGTTGCTCCGCCAACATTTTTACATTAAAGTCCGCATTGGAAAGGTTAGCTTCTATGATATGAATCAGTTGTTGCAAGAAGGCATCTTCTTTCTCCCCCTCTTCCGATTCCTGTTTCAGCATCAGGGCTTTCGTATAAATCCGCTTCAATCGCTCACGCTGCAAAATCAGGTTATCCACTTTGGTCTTTAATATCTCCGGATTAAAGGGTTTCATCATATAATCATCCGCTCCGCTATTACAGCCTTGCAGGATGTCAGCATCTTCTGCTCTGGCAGTCAGTATCAAGATAGGAATATGCGCGGTTTCCTGCTGCATACGAATTTCCCTGCAACAAGTAAAGCCGTCCTTTACGGGCATCATCACATCCGAGATAATAAGATCGGGCAACTGTTCTTTGGCTATCCGCACCCCTTCCTCACCATTGCAAGCTTCACTGACGGCATATCTGGAAATGAATAAGCTCCGGATATATTCGCGGACATCTTCATTATCTTCGATGATCAGCAGACTCTTTTTAGCCGCTGTTTCCTGTATTTTGTTTTCCGGTATTGGAAGAAACGGTTCCGGTTTCAGCTCTTCATTTTGCTTTGTTTTTCCCTGATGGCTGTCAATAAGTTCATAAGAATCTTTTGCAAAATGCTCTTTGCCTTCGGGAATATAAAGGGCAAAGATACTTCCTTCGTCCGGCACACTCTTCAGCGTTACCAATCCATGATGCAGGTCCATCGTGTTCTTCACAATATGCAATCCTATTCCTGCCTTCGTTGACATCTCAGGTACATTATCTCCCGTTACGAACGATTCAAAAGCATGTTTCTGCAACCATTCCGGAATCCCTGCACCTGTATCCGAAACGGTGATCCGGCAATAACCCTGCCCACTTTTCATCAGATAAGAGACAGAAAGCAGGACACGCCCTCCCGAAGGGGTATACTTAAACGCATTTGAAAGAAGGTTTTGCACGGCCGAAGCGATCTTTCCCTCATCTACCCAATACAGGAACTTCCCTTCGGGCAAATCAATATCAAATTGCAAACCTTTGATTTCAGCCATCTGCCGGAACGGTTCCGACACATTGCAGACCAACTGTACCAGATCAGTCTCGGATAACTGGAGTCTGACCATCCCGGCCTCTATCTTTTGTACATAAAGCAACTGATCGACCAAGGTGTGCAGTGAGGCCGCATTCTTATACATGACCTGCAATTTCTTATAAAAGTCATCCAATGGATTGCACTGTTTCATCAATTCCTGTAACGGGGCAAGGATTAAAGTCAGCGGAGTACGCAGTTCGTGGGCAACGCCCGTAAAGAAGTTCTCGCGTTCCACACGTATCTGACGTTCTTTCTCACGCTCCATACTGACCGTCAACAGTTCATGTTTCATCTGCATTTCGTGTTCCATCCGTTTCTGCCGTAGTCTGATCAACCGTACTCCATAAGCCACTCCTCCCAGCAATAACAGGGAAACGAAAAGCCGGAAAGCAAAAGTCTGACTCCAATGAGGTAGAATTATGATCTTCAGCGAAGTCACCGCCCCTGTCTGACCGTTCGGATGTATATTCTTCACTTCAAATACATACTCACCGGCTGGGAGATTGGTATACGAGGCTTTCTCTCCCTCATCAGAAATCAGCCAATTCCCCTGATAAGGCAAAAGCCGGTAATTATATTTTTGTTGTTCGTCCGAGTAGGACAGGTTGTTGAAAGTCAAGGAGAAATCTTTGTTATCATTATCCAGTACAATGCGATCCGTAAAAGGGATGAATTGATTGAGGATGATCTGATTATTAATCTTTTCTCCAGTCCCGACAGGATGGTTATCCACTTCCAAACCGGTTATTAACACCCGTCCGTTGGTCGGATAGGCATTTATATCCTCCGGATTGAAATAAGTCAGACTCTGATTATTTCCGAAAAACAAAGTCTTGTCACTGAATAAGGCAGAACGGTTACTACCTGCTATGTAGTAATTGTAAAAGAGATGCTGACGACGACCATACCGCGATATGCCGGAGTTGCTTCCCAGCCAGATATGCCCTTCGCTGTCTTCCGCTATGCAGCCGATAAAATTACTGCACAGTCCGTCATTCGTGGTATAACGGGCACTGATCGTGTTCTGTCGTGGAGACAGGATGGCAAAGCCATCCGTATAACCTATATATAAATTCCCATCCGAAGATGCCAGCAACGAACGTACCGAACGATATTCCATGTTCATCTTCTGCTCATATCCATTTTCTACGGAGATACCTCCGGAAGCAGATTCAACTACTCTGCAAACTCCCATATTACTGGTCCCCAGCCATATCGTTCCATCTTTTGTCTGAGCAATCGCACGAATGAAAGGTTGTCTTTTCTCATTTAAATAGTGTGCTGCTGATAATTTAACGCATATACCTGTCTGACGGTTATACAATAAAAGCCCGTCTTCCGTACCTACATAGAGCCTGTTCTTATCGTCCATATACAAAGCCCATACCGAAGCCCTGTTGGCAACACCGTCTACCAACAGCGAATGAATCACAAAACGACCGGTCCGGACATGATAAACAGTCAACGTACCGTTTATATTTCCAAACCACAGATTGCCGTCTACATCTTTCAAGGCACACAACATCGTTTCTTCCGATTTCCCGCTACCTGTATCGACTTTAGAGAAACTAAGTTTTTTCCCTTTTGCGTACGGTATGTCACTTCGCATGATTCCTTTGTGATAGGTCGCCAACCATAACCGATGACTATCATCCATGAGGATATCACATATTTCGTTATGCCTGTCCTGATAGTAACGGTCATAAAACTGTGACCTCAAATCAGAATACATCACTCCTCCACCGTTAGTACCAATCCAAAGAAGGCCATTAGGATCGTAACAGGCAGAAATCATACGTGTTTCGAGGTTTCGGTAAATCTGTGTATGTGTATTGTTATATATCTCCGACGTCAGTTCTTCCGGCTGCTTTTCATCCGGCATCAACAGTGTATAGCCACCCCATGTCACTGCCAGATAGCGGTTATTGCCGATAAATATAGTCTGATAAACATCTGTATGAGAAAGGAGATTCTCTTTTCCTGTCCCGCCGTACGAAATCCGGTCCATATGCCCCGACTTCGTGTGATAACGGACAATGCCTTTGCCGATGGTAGAAACCCAGACAACTCCGTCTCTGTTCAAGATGGAAGTGACTTGTAATGTTTTTCCGTCTGTCAGCGGTATCTTCTGATACGCCTCCGGAGTATCCGGATGAAACAAGATCAGATTACCCCGGTTAGTTGTCAGCCATATTCCGTTCCCGGCTTTTTCATGATAGCACAGAGAAGAAAAGACTTCTCCTTTTTCTTCCAATAACTGAAAGGTCTTTTGTATGCGTACCCGAACAGCCGTTTTTTCTTCTTCCTTGCCTTGCCGTATCTCCCATTGACAGAGTATCAGTCTGTTTCCCGATATTCCCCAAAAAGAAGAATTGTCGGCGGGCAGGACATTAAATACACCTATGGCAGTATCTGATTCAGTATGTATCGGAAAAAAAGTTTCCTGCTTCCGGTTGAAATAATAGAGGTATCCATCGGATACAATTCCTAAAAAGTCATCTGACAGTCGCACAATGGCAGCAATCGAAACATATGTATTCGCAGGCTTGAAGTTCTGAATTGTTTTGCCGTCATAACGGCTTAATCCGTTATCCGTCCCAAACCACATAAATCCGTCTTCATCCTTATAGATGCAAGGAATCGTGTTATCCGCCAATCCGTCCCTCATTGTCAGCAACCGAATATCTTTATCTAAAAAAGCATAGACAGGATGCAGCGGGCAACAACTCAGAATCAGGATAATCAGGATTAGATTTAAGTGCTTCATTCTATTAGACAATTTAGGGCAAATAAACGAAATTAAGTCAGAACATACAAAAAAACGAATAAAGAAATGGACTTATGAATTAAACATGTATGTTGAATGAAAGAAACAGGCATATTCGGAACCACATTGTTTGCGTACATTTGCAGCCATACAACAACCTGATGTACACCTTTTAAATAAAATACAATGACCTTAGTTTATCTTAACCTGTCAGACACAAAGGAGAAATTTTTATGATAATGCACATACCAAAGAGTACATATTATCATAAATGGTTCATCGGAGCTACACTCGTCGTTCCGGTTCTTCCGCTTGCCGCCCAGACGTCTCCGAATCTTGTCTTCATCATGGCAGACCAGTATCGGGGAGACGCACTAGGTTGTCTGGGCAAAGAACCTGTAAAGACTCCTTGCCTGGATCATCTGGCTTCCGAAGGAGTCTTATTCACTAATGCAGTCAGCAGTTATCCTGTTTCATCACCCGCCCGTGCCATGCTGATGACGGGCATGTACCCCCTGCATAATAAAGTAACAGGCAACTGCAATTCACAAACAGCACCTTACGGAGTGGAGCTTCCACAGGAGGCCCGCTGTTGGAGTGATGTACTAAAAGACATGAACTACCGTACGGGATACATAGGAAAATGGCATCTGGATTCTCCTTACAAGCCTTATGTAGACACTTACAACAATCGTGGCAAAGTAGCGTGGAACGAATGGTGTCCGCCCGAACGCCGCCACGGATTTGAATACTGGACAGCCTACGGGACATACGATTATCATCTGAAACCGATGTACTGGGACACGACTGCTCCACGTGACAGTTTCTACTACGTCAACCAATGGGGCCCTGCATACGAAGCGGACAAAGCCATCGAATACATTCAGACACAAAAAGAGAATAAACAACCTTTCTCACTGGTCGTATCGATGAATCCTCCGCATACCGGTTACGAACTGGTTCCCGACAAATACAAAGCCCTATATAAGGATATAGATGTGGAAGCCCTCTGTGCCCACCGCCCGGACATACCCGCCAAAGGAACCGAAATGGGAAACTATTTCAGAAATAACATACGCAATTATTACGCCTGTATCACAGGGGTAGACGAGCAGGTAGGACGTATCATCGAAACCCTCAAAAGCAACGGACTTTTTGAGAATACCATCATTGTATTTACTTCCGATCATGGCATCTGCATGGGAGCTCACAACAATGCCGGAAAAGATATCTTCTACGAAGAAGCCATGCGCATCCCCATGATTATCTCGTGGCCGGCAAAGATAAAGCCACGCAAAGACGACCATTTGATGATCGCCTTCGCCGACTTATATCCTTCTCTCCTTTCCCTGATGGGATTCCGGAAAGAAATACCCGAAACGGTACAGACTTTCGACTTATCCCGCCATATTCTGGGCAAGAGTAAAAAAGAAGTGGTACAACCTTATTATTATGTACAGTTTGACAATCATGCCACCGGATACCGCGGGCTACGTACGTCAACCCATACATTCGCAGTCCACGCAACCAATGGAAAAATAGACGAAACAGTTCTTTTCGACCGAACCTAAGACCCCTATCAAATGGATAATATTGCCGGACAATCCCCCCGTCTGGTCCGGCAATTCAACAAACAACTCAAGGCATGGCTACTCCATACCAACGATTCATTTGCCCATTATCTTGAAACCGTAACTAAATAAACACCATGAAGAAACTTTGCTATCTCTCTCTTTTTATCCTATACTCAGTTTGCAGCTTCGCACAACAACAGGAACTCCCCGTCCCCAAGCCCCATCAACTCAAATGGCATGAGGCGGAAATGGGAGCTGTCTTCCATTATGACCTGCACGTGTTTGACGGCATCCGCTACGGACAAGGCAACAACCGTATCAATCCCATCGAAGATTACAACATCTTCAACCCGACCGAACTGAATACTGACCAATGGGTACAAGCTGCCAAAGCTGCCGGATGCAAATTTGCCGTACTGACCGCCACCCACGAAACAGGTTTCGGACTCTGGCAAAGCGACGTCAACCCTTA
>OBKV01001813.1_pt1 | contig 12809 bp, 9 predicted proteins | sample 1517301 | NCBI WGS metagenome assembly OBKV01 (sample SAMN04571685, study PRJEB22368) | human gut metagenome | biome: human gut; material: stool | host: Homo sapiens | place: Luxembourg | collected 2012-06-29 | reverse complement strand
TCTCCGTCTCTACCAATGAATTAGAAATAATCTGTTGCGCATGTAGATCCACGCAAAACACTAAAAAAGGTATAATACAATAATATATATATTTCATAATAGACAATAATAAACGTTTTAGACAATTAGAGTTTATAGTCTGAAAATAAAATACTTGGCACATTCTCCCAATTAGAAAAACGAAGCATTTGATATGCAACACCAGCTTGTCCGAGAAATAAACCCAACGTTGGAAGTTTATGGCCATCTCCAAAAACAAGTTCTTCGTCAGCGATGATTTTTGTTGCCAAATAATTTATTTGCGAATTAACAAATATAGATAATTTATTATCTTTTATAGTTTCCGCAATAATCTTGATGATCTCAAGATTACCTAAATCACCGTGACAGACACACTGATTTTGACCTAAATGTTTCTTTAATACTGAAACAGCATTATTTAATTCTTCAGAAATTTTATCATCATAATATCCTTCCTTTATTAATAAAACTCGGCTTAAACCGATACCACCTGCGCCATGACACCATGCTCCCATATCTTGGTGAGAGCCTTGTAGCCTTCCGTCAATCCAGCTATTAGTTGAACGATCAAAATATGAACGATCGTGATTCAGAACCCTAATAAACTTGTCATAAATACTTATATCATGGGTTAATCTAAATAGTTTATATAAGACATACGCGATTCCTGAGCTCCCATGGGCAAATCCACCAAGAGGAATTGCCGTTGAGTTTCCTGATATAGATTCATAGTGAGGAAAAATAGATAAATTATTATCAGTTTGTTCGAATTCTAATAATCTTTTATATGCATCCTCAATATAGTATTGTGGTATCTCAATAATATTATTTCGCTGTAGTTCAATCAAACAATCCAGGTACCCGGCTATTCCACCCAAATACCCGCAGTCTGTAGCATAAGGAAGATAATTGTTTCTGACGAAATTAAGAATGTCGAATATGAATTTTTTATCGATATTGTCTTTATGGTTATTGCAGCATAATAGAAATAAGCAACATATTGGGAAAAAATGATAAGATAATGCTTGAACATCACCGTATGTTTGAGGATGAATTATTTCGCTAGATATCCTGTAAAAGCCATTTTTAAGATTACGTTGTATAGTGCTATAGAGATTAAAATACTCTGTTTTTTTATCGATTTTAGCAAGTTGGCCAAATAACATTGCGATTCCAGCTGTGCCTGAATATAAACTTTCGTCCAAAATATCCACTTGAAATCTGCCATCAATTTTGCTAGGGTTTTTACCAATCCAATTGATTTCATCTTCAAGTTTAATGCAACTATTAAATATGGCCCTTGACACTTTTTTTGCAGCCGTTATACAATTTGCATATAGAATATCTTTGCTAACAATTGGAGCCTCGATAATATGAACTCCATTTTGTCTAGTTGAATATATTGTTTCTAATACTTGTGTGACCGAAGACGCTATAATTCTCTTTTGAAAGATTAAATCGTTCGTTGATAATATTCTTTCATCTGTTATAACATGATTTAGGGAAAGAATACTATTTCCGTAGCCATCGATAATATTATCTTCAGGAGATATATAAAACGAGGGAATATCATTATTTTTGAGTTGTTCAAGAATTGATAGACATAATTTTACACTGTATTCTGAATATGATTTTGGAACACTCATTTCGATAAGATTGATGATGCTTTTCCCACCATGAAGATACTCCGGTAATCTCATCTCTCTTTGAAATAATGAATAAAGTAACGTATCGTGGATTACGACTCTCTGTTTGCATTTTTTGAATTTAAGATGGAAAATACTTAAGTCCATCTTTTGTAATGCTAAATAGCTATCATTAAAGCCTAATACAAAATCAGGAAATGTATCAGCTGTTAATTCAAAAATGGTTTCTGAATTTCGTGGCAAATGTATATTAGAACCGTACTTAAATAACGTGGATGATAGTAGATTTCTTTCATATAAATTTGAATGTTTCCACACAGGTAATATTCCTACAGATATTACACTACGGTTGAAACAATTTTCAAATAATGATATAGAATTATTTCTAATAAAAACTTTTGAAATACATTCCAAATCGATTATTGCTGGAATGTCTCCAGTGCAGATAAAATTTTCCGCATTAATATCTGATACGCCTACAGCATATAAAACGCATAGAATCTTACCAATATTCTTATAATAGGAATGAGGATTAAAATCCTCCGAGACAAAATTAGATTGAATAAATTCGAACCAAGTATGATCATTTATTTCCAAATATGCTGGAAGCTTTATCCGAACATCTAACCCTAAATTATTGACTGTTTGAATTAAACTATTAAAAATTTCTTCATTATATGCTAATCTAGGCTTATACATTAGAGAAAAGCCGCCATCGAATATAAGTTTTGTGACAAATCTACCATTATTATGAAAGTCTCCCATAAAAAGTGTCACATCAATTAAATCTAAATGATAGATATTGTATCAAGCTCACTACCATAAACATTCCTGCCAGTGTAACCAAAGTCGGCAGTCACGTATTTTCCGGCAGTGGTGTGGTTTCTCTCGACCTCTCCCACGTAACGGAAATCGGAGTTTTCACATTTGACGATTGCAAGAGCCTCAAAAACTTGAAATTAAATTCCAAACTGAAGGATAACTTCCTTATGGAAATTTACCCTGAACTGATGACCTGTCCTTACATGGAAGTCAAATGGGTGAACAACCAGTATGTCTATCCTGCAGGACTTGAATTCGTAGATCTAAAATAAAAACAACCCATGAGAACTAAAAGCTTAGTAAAATATGGGCTTAAAATGATGTTGACAGTGGCGGCTCTATCGCTGCCACTGACGGCATTGGCCCAAGACAAACCGAAAATCAAAAGCATTGACCTGGTCATTCCTGTCCCGAAACCGGGAACGGACCTTTTTGACGCGCGTGAGGTGCAGCCGACTTCGGCGACCACCGAATATGGCGACCTTGCTCCTACCGGAGATATCCAGCTTATGGAAGCGGATTATATCGGCGATTTCGTGGAGAAAGACAGCGGCGAGATGCTGTTCAAGAGCGGATTTGAGTATAAAGCCGTATTCAAGGTGATGATAAATCCGAGCGGAAAATACCAGACAGATTATTATTTCAAGAATAATGACTACGGTATCGACGGCAGCAGGATTAAGATTACCGTAAATGGAAAAGAGGCGAAAGTGAAGCCAAGCGCCCCATATTTCATAGATATAGAGACGAGGGTTTTCGTAGGAGAAGGCGGGGCCGGATCTGACAGAGAAGCCGCGCTGAACATGAAATCAGATTATGAACTGAACAAAGACTCTTACCGCAGATCCCGCAAGGCCTACTCCATCGATGAGGCCAATGCTCTCAGCCCTGATATAAATCCTTGGCCTCTGATTGTCATCAACGATTCGTACGATCCGCGATTCTATGCCAATGACCCGGGAGAATTCAAGGGACAGAATACCATGCGCGTGACCAGGATAATAGTAGATACTGACAGTGAATTCATCCAAGATTGCGTAGCAGGTGATGTAAACAACTCCATACAAGGAACTTACAACATCCGCGAAATATGGCTGAGCCAGAAAGTGGACGTCCAGAAGTTCATCAGGACCATCTGTAATATCTATCAGGGTGACAGGGATTTTTCAACAAGTATCTACCATCCGTATCACAGCTACCTGTGCCAGAATAAAAGGGCAACGATATTCATTCCGGAATCGGAAGCAGACAATGTAATGAAAATGGTTTCCTGGACAACTTGGTCATACCCTATATTGTTCACGATAAAGACATATCAGGGTGACGTATTCTCTGCTCAGAAAGCCGGAGCCGATGCCGCAAAACCTTTCTGCACGCATCATGTCTTCACGAAAAAAGTAGCTTCCCCGGACAACATTTACAAGGATTATTCATGTAAGAATTTCACGTCGTACTATTATTCATGCAAATACTGCGGAAAATGCGAGCATAACCCTGCTCATACCTTCGAGATAAAATATAGCGACTTCGATTATCCGCTGCACATATTCGAACAGCCTTTGGCCAATGACCAGGCATATATAGGCAAAAACTCGGCCGGACAGCACGTATGGTGGTACAGCTGCATCTGGTGCGGCATGTCAGAAGGATATGAACAGAAGCACTTTACAAAAGTTGCATGGAAAGCGACCGGAACTGAAATGAACTATGAAGACTTCAGGAAGGCCATGGCCGAACAGGCAGAAGATTTCGAAACTAAGGCAAGACTTACCACTACAACGCAACCGGGAACGTTCATCCTTCCATACAAGTCAGACGCCAAGATGAGCACTGCTTTCCAGAGTTCGGTAAACTTCGCTTTGTGCGACGATCTTTTGGATGACGAAGTACTCGGAAAAGACTACACCGTACAAGCGACATTGATCCAGATAAAATCCCTCGCGGTACGCCTGGTGGAGGAACTTCTCGACCGCGAAATCAAGCTCGGCAAGAAACAGTCAGGCGACAAGTTCGTGGCGAAATGCGCTGCACTCGGAATCAACGAAATCCCTTCGCCATCGGCTTCGGACAGCGACAAGGCCACCCGTCAGGATGTGGCTGTAATCCTCTACAAGGCATTGCGTTACGTCGAGAATCAGGGGGTCTACGCCTACACCGAATTCGATAATGGACTGGACAAATATACCGACAAAAAAGAAATCAGCCCAAGTGCTGAAGAGGCCATGAGTTTCATGGAAGCACTGGGACTGATTAAAGGCAAAACATCCTCAACCATCTGCCCTAAGGAAATCTGCTCTATCGAACAAGCTATCGACGTGGCAGAAAAATGCACACATGCGCATCAGCTCGGCTGGTATCAGGAACGAGCATGGGGAGAAGGAATCGGACGCAACATTAGCGGTAACGTATACACAGGACCAGACGACGGCTATTCGACATTCCAGACTTACGCTCCGGGTGAAAGAGTGTGGGTTACAGGTCCGCGCATCGGCGGCATGTGGGAATTCCTCCCTATCGTGGACAGATATACCGGCAAAACAGTATATGTGAAAGCCGAATGGTTTACCCCTGTAAGAAAACATGTATTCACCTCGAAGAAGACCGTCAAGACCATAGAATTCAAGGACTACTGGGATGGCGTCTACATGTGGAAGCCGTAATCTTAGTAGCTCAAGTTTCGCAAGTGCGAAACACCGCTTTTGAGCCCGAGAGGGCGAAAGCAAGTCCCTCCCCCGAGGGGAGGGATTTAGGGTGAGGGTAACGTACACACAAAAAGTGCGTGGGCCTTACAGCCTTCGAACGAGTGATAACCCTCAAATGAGCGCTTACGCTCAGCAAGTTTGACAACTTGCGAAACTTGGGGTTAGTACGTTCTGCGTCTAAGTGAACGATACTCGCTGAAGAGGTCCAGACAAGCCTGTCGCCCAAGCTCGGTCATATAGTCGCCGAGCTTGTCGCGACCACCGAAAATCTTGTCGAACTTATCATCACGAAAACCGATGAGCCCATTGTCTTCAATCGTACATCCGTAATAGATTTTGTCAATGTTGGCCCACATACAAGCGCAAAGGCACATATGACACGGTTCGCCTGTAGTATAGATAGTACATCCGGACAAGTCAAATGTGCCTAATTTGCGTCCTGCCGCACGGATAGCGGAAATCTCTCCGTGAGCTGTAGGGTCGTTGTTGAGAAGCACCATATTATGTCCGGTAGAGATAACTTCGCCATCTTTCACGATTACGGAACCGAAAGGTCCGCCATGATCATTTTGAATTCCTGTTCTGGCCTCTTCGATGGCCAACTGCATATATTTTATATCCATAATAAATAAGTAAAAAAGTTATCTCGTTTTAGACAAGCCCCATGAAAGGACTTTAGAAATCTCCGGCATATCCACGCCATGCTCTACACCCAATTCATGGATATAGCGCAGGCCATAAGGAAAATCTTCGGAGAAATAACGGCTGGAAAAATCCGGAATCCATCCTCCGTCCACAGCTTTCATAGGAGCCAGCAACCCATGGAAAGCATTGATAGAGGACAACTTGACTGCCAATGACTCAGCATCATGGCTTTCATAATAATCCAAAATCGTCGGCAAATACCCCTTGGTTACAGGCAGCACATCCAGAAGATCGAAAAACTCCTTGTCCATCCTGATAAGCCTCTGGGCAGAAGCCACATCCCATGTATCATAGAAAGCGAATTGCGAAGGATACCGCACACCCTCGTACCAATCGGAGAACAAAGTATAGAGTCTCGAAGTATGTAGAATCGGATTACTGTTCGTAAGACTGGCCTCCAGATAATTACGCAGCAAATGAACCGGTCTGCCGAACGCATCTGCCACCCAATCAGCAAATTGCGACTTCTCCTCATCCGAAACATGCTCAACGGCGATATTGAACCCTGACTTGTAGCCTAACAGATTCGCGGAATGTCCATAATCCACGACACGCGAAATGAACGGCACTCTCTGGAATCCCCACAAAGGCTGCTCCGGAGACAATATTTTCAACGCCTCGAAGAAAAACCCTGTAGAAGAAAAAACCGTTCCGACATAAGCATCAGTACCAAGATACGGCTTTACCTTCTCCAGTTCCTCTTTGATCAAGAATCCCGGAAGGCAGAACAACAGCACATCCGCGCCTGTGACCACGTCCTTTGCAGAAGACGAAATCATTGACAAAGAACCTATTAGGGATTCTCCTTCTGGGGTATGGACGGAGATGGAGCGACTCCAGCGTTCCGGATGGTTCGTCAGGACGCGGACTTCCGCTTTCGAGCGGGCCGCAATGTACCCGGCAGCCACGTGTCCGAGCGCGCCGCCTCCACAGATGCAAATTTTTTTCATGCCAATGCCTTCAGGATATTTACAAGACGCGAATTGTCCTCACGGCTGCGCACGGCAAGCCGAATCAGCTGACGGCCGGACATATTTCGCTTCAGGCCGCAATTGCTTATCAGCACATCATTGTCGATCAGGCGCTGAGTCAGCTCCGCAGAAGTGTATTTGTCAATGACTTCACACATGAAATAGTTCGCCTTGGACGGGAAAACACGGAGATACGGAATGGATTTCAACTCCTCGTAAAACGTCTCTCTCTCAGCGATGAACTTCTCACATGCGCGTTTATAATCGTTCTCATATTTGCCGTAAATCTGAAGATAGAACTCCGCAAAAGAGTTTATGTTCCAGATACTTACCTCCTTTCGTATCCTCGCTATGAGAGCCTTGTCGGAAGATGCGAAGACTCCGAGGCGCAGGCCCGGCACACCATAAGACTTGGATATGCTCTTCATGACCATCAGATGAGGATAACTCTCCAGTATATCGTTGTGCAACAAGCTGTTGTCCACGGTCACATCGGCGAAATCCACGAAGCTTTCATCCAAAAGCAGGTTCACTCCCCTCTTCTCACACCACTTAGCCAGTCTCAGGACGTCAGCTTTAGCCATGAAGTGACCGGAAGGGTTGTCAGGATTAATGAGCAGAAGCAGCGAAATATTCTTGTCGGCGAAGAACGTCATCAGGTCATCCGCCGTATAACTGAAGTCCTCATTATCGCAGACGTAAGGAACTATCTGACTGTCAGACAACCTGTTGGGATACTCATCGAATGTCGGGAAAATCACACCGACTTTCTCGCCCGCATGGCTTTCCATCACGACTTTAATCAGCTCCGCAGCACCGTTGCCCACAACGACAAACTCCTGACGGATACCGAAATACTTACCCGCAAGAAGAGAATTCACGGCCATTCCTGACGGATACTCCTGAAGGAGCACATCGAAATTCGCCCGCAACTCGTCCTTCATTCTCTTGTTCGGGAAGAACGGATTTACCAAGTAACAGTAATCCAACAACTTAGGGAAACGCCAATAGCCGCCGTAACGCTTGTGATATTCATGATACTTCACCTCGTCAGCAGAAAAAAGCGTGGACGCGATGTCCAAATCCTGCACATCATCGATTTCATACCACTTCTCATCAGAAATAGGCAATGCCTTCAGCGTAGAATCATGGAGATAGATAAGCACCCTGAGAACCTGCTCATAGTACTCATTGTTGCCCATCACCTTGCTGTACGCCTCCAAGAACGGCACATACTTGTCCCTGCAAAACTCTTTGCTGAACTTATAAATGTTCACCGTCTTGTAGTACTTGTCAGAATCCTCGTAGCTGAAAGCCTCTTTCGGTATGAAATTCACGATTCTACGATCCTCGTCGATGCTCACCATCGTCCCGTCCATCCAGCTCTCGTACTTCGCGACCAATGCCAGATTAGGATCCGGATGGGCCAGCAGCAAGTCGAGAATCCTCTCTTCGAAAATCAGGTCTGACTCCAGCAGGATCGTATCGTCCTCGCACATTTGGGTCTTGGCCAATGCCAATGAGTATATGTTGTTGGTCTTGTCGTAGATATCGTTATGTATATACTCTATTTTTAGGACATCATCATATCGATGCCCGATATAATCCATAAGATTACGGGCTTCATATCCGACAACGATTATCACCCTGCTCAGATGACAACTGGACAGGATATGCAAATAGCGGTCAATAAGTCTTACGCCATTGACCTCCAACATACACTTGGTATTGTTACGGGTAAGCTCACCTAAGCGCCTGCCCATTCCTGCTGCCAGAATAATAGCCTGCATAATATGGGTTATTTACACATGATCTGCGACAAACGGGCGATTGTGTTCTTGGACAATATCTTGCACGTGGTCTGTCCTTCCAAAGCTCTTGCGCGATGACAGTCAGAACCGGTCATGCAATACATTCCCTTTTCGAGAAGAATTTCTGCCTTATGAGCCACTTCCTCTCCATAAACTCCGAGAATGGACGGCAAGTTAAGCTGCAAAAGAACACCCATGTCTCTCAGTTTGTCATAATCTGCTTGAGTCATATAACGATAACGCTCCGGATGAGCAAGCACAGGAGTGTATCCTGCCAAAATCACATCGTCCAGGATATCCCACAAGTCCATAGGGCCAGACCAGGTGGACGTCTCCACCAAGAGTCTATTTCCTTCATGGAGCAGAAAATCCTTGTTCTTTAGCCTCTCCATAAAAAGGCTGTCTATCATGTTCTCCGAAGCAAGAGACAGCTCAAGTCCGCCATGATAGGCTGACTTGAGCTCCTCGAATCTCGTTCTCAGGAATTCTGTAGTGTTCGGCACATCCTCCATGACGTGCGGTGTAAGCCAAATATGCTTCACCCCTGACGTTTCCATAAAGGAGAGAATCTGCAACGACTCTTCCAGTGTTTTCACACCGTCATCCACACCATATAATATATGTGAATGATTATCTGTCGAACCCTTCAACAGTCCGCTTTCCGCGAGACTTTTCCTGCTGTTAAAAAACCCGAACATTGTTTATTCGTCTTTGTCTACATGGCTGCCGTAACCGTAGCCATATCCATATCCGTAGCCGTAACCATAACCGTAGCCATAGCCGTAATGTCCATATGACTTGGTAGTGGTATCGACACCGTTAAGGATAAGTGCCATATGCTTGTAGACACCGCTCTGATACATAGTTTCGACCACTGGAAGCGCACGTTTGTCGAAAAGACCTGCTCTGATGATAAGAACAGTGAAGTCTGCTTCTTTGGCGATAATTGCTGTATCGGCGACAAGGTCTACCGGAGGGCAATCCATAAATATATAATCGTAATGTTTCTCAAGTTCTTCCAGCATCTTTCTGAATCTCTCAGAATCCAGAAGTTCGGCAGGGTTCGGAGGAAGCGAACCTACTGAAATCATATCGAGGTTATCCTTGATATGCTGAACCTCAGTCATGATATCAGATAATTTACCGTTGAGGTAAGCAGAGATACCTGCCTTGTTATGCTCCATAGCCTTACCGAGAGTACCCTTACGAAGGTCGAGGTCCAGAAGAAGAACCTTAGAGCCCTTCAATGCTACAGTAGCCGCCATATTCATGATAGTGAAGGTCTTACCTGCATTAGGGTTAAACGAAGTCACCATAATCTTATGACACTTGCCAGGTTCCTGATTGGTCATGAAATCGAGGTTCGTCCTAAGTACACGGAACGCCTCGTTTATACCGTTTCGATTACCCGCCTCGACAACGATTCGGGTATTGGCGTTGTTGAGCATGTTCTTTCTCAGTTTGTTGAGCAGACCTGCACCCTGTCCGATCTGAGGAATCTCAGCGAGGAACGGTATCTGGAGACCTGCGACATCTGAACGGTTCTTAACTCGGTTATCCAACTGGTTTATCAAGAAGAATACACCGAAAGGAATACCCATTCCGAGCACAAGAGCCACAAGAAGAATCATCTGTTTATTAGGAGCTCCCGGCTTCTCGTCTCCATTAGGGGACATGACCATACGGGTGTTGCCTACATTCACGAGACTGGCGATTTCATTCTCCTCACGTTTCTGGAGCAAATACACATAGAGTTCCTGCTTGATCTTCTGCTGTCTCTCGATAGAAAGAAGTTGAAGTTCCTGACCTGAAGTATTGGCGATTCTCGACATGATGTCATTTTCCTGAGCCTCGATCTTGTCCACCTGCATCTGCAATGTGGAAATGAGGTTATCCATAGATCTGGAAATGGCCACCTTCAAAGCGCTGATGGAATTGTTCAAATCACCGACAAGAGGGTTATCACTGCTGCTGTCACTCATATACCTGTCTCTGGTGAGTACCATCTGGTTATACTCAGTAATCTGAGAATCTACAGTCTTGCTGTCGAGTCCGAGATTAGAAGGGATAAGAGCGCCGTCATGCTGCGGATCCTTAAGATATTCCTTAATGAACTTCGCTATGGCGAGCTGATTGTTCACCTCGAAAGACTTAGCTGAATAATCGGTAGACTCTTTAAGATAAGCCTCTGATATAGAAGCGATATCGGTAATCTTATGAGTTTCCTTATACTGTTTGAGGCTTTCCTCGACTCCACCCAGTTCATTCTCGATAACGACAAGACGGTCGTTGATGAATGCAGTCGTGTTGCGGGCTGATCTGTTCTTGTTGGCAACCCACTGCTCATTGTATACGTCGATGAGGGTATTCAAAATATCTTCAGCCCTTCTTGGGAACGTATCCTCGAGAGAAAGTACCAGAACGGTAGATTCCTTACCTGAAAGAGAAACATTGAGCTTCTTGCAATAAGCCTTCGCCAATCTCTTGGCATTCACCCAGCTTACTACGATAGGATCATGCCACTTATCTATATGCATAGTAGGAACGATCTTGATCTTTCCTACAGGAGTCTGAAGTTCTTCTCTGAATGAGCCCTTAATCTTCCCCTTAAACTTCATCTTTTCGCCGGCCACCCTCAAATTCTTGATGACGAAGGTGCTGTCTCCGGTCTTGGTAAGTTCGAAAGAATATGCGGATGCATGGTTATCACCTGTCTGCACCAAGGCAATAGGTGAAGATGTGAACAATTCACGAGATCTGAGGAACTGCTTCTCTACATAAGAAGCCTCCAGCCCGAGACGGTCCACAACCACGCTCATAATGTCAGGAGATGTAAATGATTCCATCTCGTTGTAGACATTCGCACCGCTGTTTCTACGCAAACTCATTGCGTTGGTGAAAGAGGCAAGCTCCTTCATGGCTGAGTTCTCGTTACTGTCATCCACGATGACTTTGGCGGTTCTGGTATATTTCGGAGCGGTTCTGTAAATAACGAATCCCGCCATAAAGATGCAGACAACAAGCGACAACACATACCACCACTTGTTGTTCCATATCATCGCCCAAATTTCAGTCAGGCTGAGGATATCTCCATCCTCCTCACCGTTCGCGTTTCTCAGCGCCGGTCTATTGTCAATATTATTATTTTCCAATGCCATAAGAATATATATTCATTATGAGGTTAAGACTCTATTTGAGCAATTATCTTGAAATTGCGATTACGAGGTTGGCTATAGTCACGAGGAATGAACCTACTGAAATCCAGAAAGATGTAGACTTCAAACTATTCTCGTTGATAGTAGACTGACCGGCTCTGACCTTGTTAGGCTCTACCATAATGACGTCATTCTGCTGAAGATAATATGCCGGAGAATTGAAAAGGTCAGTCTCTCTGATATCTACCACATAGATACTGCGCTTTCCGTTCTGTTCACGGACAACGGAAATCTTGTCACGTCTTCCGAAGATAGTCAAATCACCTGCAAGGCTCAATGCCTCGAGGATAGTAATCTTATCACCTGATACGGTGTAAGTACCCGGATGATTCACCTCACCCAATACTGATATCTTGAAGTTAAGGAACTCCACGGTAACTACCGGTTCCTTGAGAAGATTCCTGGACTCAAGTTCATTCTTTACTTTCTCGGCCACCTGCCATCTGGTAAGTCCTGCAACATTGATCTTACCAATTACTGGGAATTCGATATCACCATTAGCATCTACTGAATATCCGAGAAGCCTGTTGTAAGAACCTGAGATAGAAGTCTCACCACCTGCCTGATAGCTGACATTCACAAGGTTAAACATCGCAGCCAATTCAGGGTTACGGCAGGATACGACAATGGAAATCATATCTTTAGGCTGAACAAGAATACCTCCCTCAGTGCTCATGACCATAGATGTATCTTTCTGTGCATCCTGGAGGTAATTGATATTTTTGTAGGTTTTAGTGCCGCAGGAGGCAAGGAGTGAAATAGCTGTCACTGCTGCCGCCAACTTGATAATGATACTTCTCATAAAAGCCATTAAAAAACTGATACTTTAATAAACACAATAGTTCGTTAAATTTTCTAGGTCCTAAGCGGCCCTGGCAGTAAATAAAACCAGTTCTTTGAAAAGTTTGTCAATAAC
>OBKV01001797.1_pt1 | contig 12858 bp, 13 predicted proteins | sample 1517301 | NCBI WGS metagenome assembly OBKV01 (sample SAMN04571685, study PRJEB22368) | human gut metagenome | biome: human gut; material: stool | host: Homo sapiens | place: Luxembourg | collected 2012-06-29 | reverse complement strand
TCACAAGGATGGCAAAGGACTACCACTTTCCAAGACCAAGCCACCATCTTCAAAAAGTGAAGCAAAAGGAAGAGGAAGCAGATTCTTTCACATCGCCTGCATGACCTCCTACCTATCTGTTAGAAGGTAGCCTACCCCCATTGCAACTCTCCAAACTTCTCTGAAAAAGATAGATATAAAAAATCAGCCATCAGGCAAGCATCTGCGATACCTATTTATCCGGCATAAACTTCCTGTTATGCCGGACGGCTGCGCCCTAAGAATGCAGCCGAACCGAGGGGAAGAAACCCTAGATAGAGCCTCTCCCCCACTCCCTGCTAAAAGACAAAACCAGCAAACAAGTCCAACTGCAGGGTACCAGAAAGCCGACCCTTTAACTTCTTCACAAGTTTAACTGCTTTCTTGTCTTCCTGTAGAAATCTGACCAGACTATTGATAGCCGTATCATGCGCCTCATTCTCGGAACGAAAAAGACCGGTAAAAAGACCTGGCAAGAAAGACCATCCCCTGGTTCCATAGCTTACAAAAACCCCATATGTCCACAATCCATTGGGATGCTGCAATATTCTAATTTCCAGGTTTTCCTCAATCTTCTCTACTTGAGTGCGTGGTTGCAAGTAGGAAAGTACGTCAACCCAAAAATACTCATTGAGTTTAAGTTCAGAAGGAGCACGGACATACCCCAACAGCCTGAGCTTTACATAATCACGTCTGGCAAACTCTATATGCCGATTTCTCATACTTGAGTTGTCTGATGCAAAAAGACCTTCCAACTCCAAAATTTCATCATCTAAAATGTCAGCCATGTTGAAAAAGTTGTGGCAAGGTGGTTAGCCTTGCCGTTTCCTTCTTTAATCTGTTACTCTATAATAATATTGTAGCTTAGCCCCTTTGAGATTATCCTCTGCGTAACAAGCTGCTGCATGATAATACTTATCGTAAAGTTTGGCTAGCTCCATGTTTTTTTCATACCACTGGGCAATCTTATGATTCAACACCATAACAAGTTCAGTAATGTAAACACAATTGTCTTTCCATTCATTGAACGCACGATGGAATGTGTCTGTAACGGCATCCCCTCCAAAAGCATCAGCTATGGAGAAATCCTGCCAAAATGTGGTACGTGGCTTGTAACCTGTCTCACTCTCGATGTTCCACATGGGAACCTTGATTTGAATTGTCTCTGTCATGTTCTTAATCCTTTAAAGTTCAACTTGAATTTATTCTGGATTTCAGATTCACAGCCTTTTTAAGACTTTTGCTATCGTAAAATCCGAGTTTTTTTTTAAGTCATTCCGGCATACCCGTCATCACTTTGCCTTTTTACGTGCTTAAAAGATGGAAGGCTCAAGAAGTCAGAACACCAAACAATCAGCAAAGAATCTTTTCAGGAATACCCAATCTCTGATTGTGGAAGGCTGCTTGAAAAGATTCTCTGCAGATAACAGAAATGTGGTGTTTGGTATCTGACAAGCCTTCCATACCTTTGCACGTCAAAAAGCAAGTGATGACAGGTTAGTCAGACAGAAAAAGCACGAGGATTTATATCGATAGCAAAATTACCTATAGATATAATACATAGACAAACAACGCAATAATATAAAAAGTTAATTCTGTTTACATTAGGAAAAAGCAAGGAAACATCAGTACAGCTTAAGACAAAATAAAAAAAGCCATTGCCTAAGATCTAACAATCTCAGTCAATGGCCAACCCTATCTCTTAGCAGACATTTTACTTAAATGCCTGAATATACTGCTTTAAAGCATCACGTAATATCTCTTCACAACTTTTTTTTGTCTTAATCTTAGTGAGCATAAGCTGCTCATAGTCTTCATCAGACAAATAAGTCTGAACACCATGCATAGTGGCTCTTTTCTCTGCAAGAGACATCTTCTGTTTCTTAACAACAGGCTGTTCATTACCAGGACGTACTGCCTGATTCATATTACTAAACGCTGCGCGAAAATCCTTTCCTGCCATAATTCTAAATATTTATAGATTAAACAATTCTTTAATTACTAAAGAGTAGTCATTTGCTGCTGTACAATAAGGTGAATATGAGAACAGGTCAGTCAGCTCTGTCTGCGCTTCATTTACCTTGATGCAACGTCTAATACCATGCGACAAGACCTTATCACCATATATCTCTTTAAGAAAACCCAGCGCCTGACGGACAATGCGAGGTCTCTCATCCAGCATTACAGGTAACAGACCTAATAATTCAAGATCTTTATTCAAGGCAAATCTGCCATTCTTTACCTCATTCAATGCTCCAAGAATGGCAGCCAAACCATTCACAGAAAGTCCTTCCATCTGAACTGGTATAAGCAAATGACTGGCAACAACCATAGCATTGTAAGTTGACTGAGACAATGCTGGAGGGCAATCAATGAAGATATAGTCAAAGAAATCTATAGGATCAGTGATACCTTCACCGGTAAAATCTATGCAAGGACTGCTGATGCAAGCTCCTAACACTTGACGAGGAGATCCGGTATTCTGAAGGAAAGGATCCACATCCTGCATTTTTGCAGAACCTGGAACATAATACGCACCTATCTTAGACTTGTATATAGGAAGACCCTTACAAGCAATCATAGAATCAAAAACAGTAGCACAACCTTCTGGAGCATGGTTCAAAAGGGTTAAGTTACACTGAGGATCCAAGTCTATCTCAAGGATTCTTAGATTCTTATCCTTTCGGAGCATACCAGCTGCAAGATTTTGCACTGTAGTCGTTTTGCCAACGCCACCCTTATTATTGACGATAGCCAAGATCATTTTCAGTCTATTTTCCATATCTTTGACTTTTAATTATTAATTTATGGTGCAAAGATACATTAAATAATTGAAATAAACAAGAGAAATCGCAAAAAAGTTTGTTTTCAAACATAATATTTTGCAAACATGTTTGTGTACATATATGTTTGCAAGCATCAAATAACTTATATTATACTATTAATCAAACATTTACAAAACAACAAATAAAAAGGTTTTCAAACATACATGTTTTATTGTTTTTCGGCTTTCGGTTTTACAAACTGCCAAACATACTAATTTTCAAACATAAACGAACAGAGTATAAAAAGGAAAAGGGACAGTTAAGCCACACTATAAAGAAAAGTAGAGCTGATAGAAGTTCCAGACAAAAAACACCAACCTCCCTACTCCACTCTATTAACATCAACAAGAAACATACCTCCCCAAAAGTAACATACAAAGATCAGATAAGGAAAGACAAGGAGATAGCAGATAATTGATGATAGCACTACCAAACAAAATCAAGTAACACCAGGATAAAACTGTTAGGAAACATTCAGGAATACCAACTTACGAAAAAACATGGATCCTTGTTCCAGCCATCAAAAAGTTTTTAAAACAAGTTATTGAATGAAAAATGTAAATTCCCCCAAAAATGATTATCTTTGCAAAGCGTCTGATAGAAAGACCAACCGAGTGAACGTTGGATGGCATTGTTCGTAACCTCAGACATACTCTCTGTCAAACCACCGAAAGAATTCTCGACCAAATTCTAACATACATGGTTGCGGTCTTAGAAAAAAGATAGTAAATATGAAATGCATCACAAAGGTAATGAACCGAAATGCTAAATGCAAACATGTTTGCTTTCAATCATACACGTTTACATTCTACCTAGTTTGCCAACTAACAATCAAACAACCAAAGAAAATGTAAGCAAGCTTTCAAAGGAACCAGTGTAAAAAAACAAAAGACTTTGTTTAATTGAAATCAAACATACAGATAATCATATATACGTAGTTATAGGTTTGCAAAGAACCAAACAATCAAACATACAAAGTTACATGTATTCATGTATGCAAGCTAACATAGAAAACAGGAATGTAAAAAAAGTTACAGAAAACAAAGAAACACGTAATCAAACATACAAGTTTACAAACAAATTTAAAAGACATAAAGGACATTTGATACGCCTGCAAGTTTTCAAACATTCAAACACACAAACAATCAAAAGTCCAAACGTACAAACAAAAAAAATAAAATCAAAACTAGAAAGAAACAATGAATTTCAAGTGATAAAGTACATTACAAATGGCAAAACAAAACAACCTAAAACCCTATAATATACAATAGCAAATACATGTCTACAAACATACATGTTTTCATGTAAGCATTATTAAAAGCATATTAATAAACTACATATCAGTAAGTTAACAGCTCAAAGAAACACCAGGAAAACTAATTTTAACATTCAAAGATACATTCTTTCAAACATTTTTGTTTTCAAGCATACAAAGAATTCAGTAAAATAGGAATATAGTAGTAAATATAAGAAAGTAAACAGGAATAAATAAAAGTCATTGTGTATCGTGAATTTAAACAAGGATTCAATGAAACATGTTTTCAAACATACAAAATAGATCCCCAAGTAAACTCATGTAACAGTTAACAGACTGAACCAGGATAAAACAATTCTATTACAAACATTTTTGTTTTTTGGTTTACAAACATGCATGTAAACAAAAGATATTGAATAAAAGAGATCATAATATGATAACTCGTATTCTGACTTTATATCTTTCAAGTTAACATGTTTTCGGTTTTTCATGTTTAAAAGTAAACAGCTTCACAAAATACATATTTTCAAACATTCAAGAAATTTTTCACAAAGTCAACAATATAATGAAAATCAGGCAGCAATACGGATAATAAAACATAAAACAAAATATCATGTTTACCAAGATACAAAGAAACAAGAATGTTTGAGATCAAAAGAACAAAAATCAACCAGACAAACTAGGAATTAAACGAGGAAACAATATATCTTGAAAAAGAAAGAAGCAGAGAGCACAATGATATATAGAGATTCAAAAAAAATGGAAGAGTGACAAATGCAATACGTTTGCGTACGGGTTTTCCATTTATCATTTTTTTTGTTTTCAAACATACTTGTAAACATATACAATAGCTATATATCTATATATTAATGTTTTAAAAAATACAATACAAAAATACGGACATACTAGTTTGTAGGTTTTCAAACTTTCAAACAAATATTGAAAGTAAAATAGAACATATCATCAGGTGAAAAGATTTGGAAAGCTCAATACAAAATAAGATAGTAAAGAATAACAAAAAGTATATAAGATAGATTATTGATGGGGTAGGGTAGCAGGTATTTTATACAACTATAACTGTTAAGTCTGTCCAAATATAATTAATAACAGCATCTGATACAAATTCGTGCTACGGCAGTCACAAATCATCTATGTAGTCACTTATATCTTCAATCATGAACTTTCATGGCAACAGTTCAAAAGTTTCCAGAAGGAGTTTCTAACGAAAAATCAGAATTTTTATTAGCAGAGCCTTCAGATTCTGCAAGTCGCTTAGCTTTTATATCCATTCATTCTACAATTGGATTGTATAACGCCGCAGTTCCGCCACAAAAAAAGTCCTCTGCAACAATCTTCTTTGGAACAGCGGCTTCTTGCATTAACTCCTCACCATGAAGAGTCGATAACCATGCTGCAGCATCCTCCTTCTCCTGTATCATTACTTCAGCCATATATTACAACTACTAAAGTTGATTTACCCCATTCTTAATCTATAGTCTAGACTCCCTACTTTTATGTAGTTTTCAACAGACGATTCCATTCTCATGGCAACTATATAGGTTTACTATCGCCACGTTGCAAATACAATAAGCAAGTAGGGTAGGGGAGAAAGTAATTCACATGCTCTGAACAAAATGGATTCTAAAATACAGTAAATAGCGAACATTTTTATTTGTTTTCAAACATGTTTGCAAACCTGCAAATAAGATATAATTCTATATATCAGCAATTTACATTATACTACAGTCAAGTAAAGTAATCTACATGTAAGTGTGCTTACAAACTTTCAAACACCCAAACTTTTAATGATAGCGTTCAATCAAGAATGATATAGATGGGAAAATATTCAGGTATTAATGCAAGTAAGAGGCAAAGGAAAATGCCGGAAATATGTTACAGAATAGGGTAGGGGAAAGGACAAAATACAACGAGAAAGGGCATGCCTTGCTGAAGACATGCCCCGTATATACTATTCTTCCTCAGAGATTTCAACAGATGGGATCTCACCAAGATAGGCCCCCATATCCTTCCTTTCTCTCCATACAAAAACATCATTGATAAAATTCATCAACTTCTCATGCTGCTCATGGATGCTATCAATAATTTGATTATAATAGTCTAAATCCTCATCTTTAGAAGTAGAGGTAAGCTGAATGTTCAGGTCATCCAGAGCGTCGAGATGAGCATTGAGCTTGAAATACACTTGCTGATAAAAATTCCTTTTCTCCATTTCCTCATGATGAGTAGATTCTAAAATCATTCTCAGGCCTTCATCCTGTTCCGAGAAGTCAACTTCTTCTAGTGGAATGAATGCAGTGGCAGCTTCATCGCCAGCCAGGATGAAGAATACAACCAACCTATCTCTACCATGCCAAATGTGATGTGGGTCAGTTTGCAACCAATTCTTCACTTTGCGCACAGATGGAATAGATGAATTGAAACTAGATATTATTTTCACCATAATCTTATGTATTAATCGTCAAACAATCTACCTTGTACTCCCTTACCTGGCTTTCCATTCATATACGGAACTCCATAATCTTCATAGAGCATCTTGCATACTGAACCACAGATTTTTCTCTCGTTAGTATCAAAATCCTCTTTACTATATCTCAAGGCTATTTTCTTCAGCTGCTTGGCAATTTTCTCTAGAATTTCAATTCTTTCTGACTGTGAGTCAACTGTAGAAACAGATTTGCTGATGGCAGTGATATAATAGCTGGACTGCTCAACTCTGAAATGCGCACGAAGGAAGGTGTTGATCTGGGTGATGATCTTGGTCAGTTTTGCACCATAACCTTCTGACAGAATCTTAATCTGTGTTGGTGTAACCGGCTTCTTTGCACCAAGTCTTGCAGTATTACCATTTGTTTCAATGATAAAATAGTAGGCAGTAACAGCACCTCTGGAGTTCTTGCTCTTAACCTTATAATCAAAACAAACGTCACAAAGTCCCTTTTCGTAGAGTTTCCTGATGTCGTTCTTAGCCTTGTCAAGCACTCGCTTCTTGAAATCAGAACCGTTTTTATACTGTTCTTTCTGGATAATGTTGCCCTTTTCATCCTTAATTTCTAGAAGGTTGAACATCTTCTTGATATCATGAACGGTCATGAAGAAGATCTTGTCTTCCTTGTTGCGATACTGACAGCAGAATTCATAGAAGCGTTGTGAGTACACACTCTTGAAACTCATCTCGATATACATGTCAAAGACAGTAAATTCAGATGAGAGGTTGGTAAAGTAGGGGAGGAGTACTGGAGTAATACCCACAGTGTAGGTCTCTTGATCAGGATGCTCATCCACATACGACAATAAACCAGCATAAATGCGGTGACCGTCTTTGGAATGAAAGACCTTCTTTGAATCAGTGATGTTCTTTAATGCATTGAAGGCATAATCCAAGTTAGAGCTATGCCCGGATACACATTCAAGCAGCTGGCTACGAGTCAGGGTAAGCTGATACTTCTCTGGATGTCCATCTGGAAGATCCTTGTTTTTCTGTATACCACGAAGAATCTGCAACCAACAATTTCTCTCAACTGCAGAAAGATTGCTGATTGCCTGAGTAACATCGTTTGGCTGAGAAATAAAATAGTGTGGATTTTCTGCCAGAATCAATCCATCAACTTTCTTAGGACGCCCAGATTTCTTCTTAGCAATCTTGCCTCCTTCATCGCCAGAAGGTATTACCTCTGCAACGACCTCCTCAATTTCTTCCTTTTTCTTCGCTTTAGACATAGCTGTATGATTTTAATTTTGGGCACAAAAATACATAATTTCTGCGACAATCCTCTTAAAAGAGTCGTAAATTACATTTTTTTAACCTCTAAAAGACAAGACAAAATTATAAAATCTAGAAACAATGAGTTAAAAAAGCAGGAAGTCATTCTATAACTAATTGAAAATCAATAGGGCAATTTGAGTTCTGACCGTAAAAAACATGGTATTAGATTAGAAAATAGATGCGACAAAATTATAAGTAAAAATTAAATTTTGAATTACGTTACGACATATATATAATATAGATTGTCGTAAACAAAGTTATTTCACAACTCTTCTTTTGAGTAATCTTTTATTATTATCACTTATAATTATATTGTTGTGTATTGGATTTAATTAATTTATTGATTTTCGTTAAAGTAATACTTTAATATAGGTTACCTATCTTATTACGACAATATTATAAATGATAATTGTTTTTATAGTAAGAAAAGCCAGAGTTTAAAGGCAAAATCACGCTAAGTTTATAATTTTGTCCGGGCTTGAGTTTTAGGGATTGGGATATAATATATAAACTTTTGAATCTCTGAGAGTTAAAACATTGCTGCGACAAAATTATAATATATAGAAAGGAATGATTATCAATTTTTTAACTGGCACTTTGCTACGACAAAATTATAAAAAAACAAAAAATATGATTTTAAAAACGACTATTTAATGATTATGTCGTAAATAAAATCATAATAACTATAATTGTGTCGCATGTGATGTGGCATATGATGGAGTATTCTTAATTAATAAAGGCTGTAAAAAGAATACTTTATTAATGTATAGCGTGATTTTAGTGAGCTGGATGAAGAAAGGCTTTAAGGAATATTCCATGTTACTGCGACAAAATTATAAGCCAAATCTAATTCTATAGGTGAAGTATTCCATGATAGAAGTTAACGTTATAATTGTGTCGTAATGTACACCTAAAATCGAAGTATAAGATAATTATAATTTTGTCGCAACATGATTGTATTTGTTTGTTTATCAGTGAATTGAATGATTTTAAAAAAGTAACTTGCGACAAAAATAGAAATGCCAAATAGGGCAGGGGATTACTATGTAATAAACCTGCGACAAAAAAATAAAGGAAATCAGATAAAAGTAGAACGTTTTACGACTTCGTTATATTTTTGTCGCAAATAGGTTCAATTGGTTTATTATTCTGTCGTATGATGTATGTTCAAAGCAAATAAAATATATAGAAGGTATACTATAAAGTCCTTTGCTTCAATATGGTATAAGTATTTATAGAAATGTTATCGCGACAAAATTATTGGTTGAATTAGACCGGAATAGCAGTTAACTCTTGAATTTGCATGTTATGCGTGAGGATTATGACTTATATTAGAAAGAATAAGAAAACCTTAATATAACACTATCTAACATAATGATACATTTATTAACGCGCAAAAAAGTCTGTTCTTTCTTTATACGACCTGGCTTTCAAAAACTTTCCCTCCATGAAGCTGGGAGTTTCCTTTTTCTGCATCATAACGGAGGAAGAAACACCACTATAAGTCCTTTTGCCAGTCTGCTCTTTTTTAAATCTCTTTTTTTGGCTTATTCTTTTCAGTATCAGTAACTAACTGATTTTTAATATCTCCCTTTAGCTACCTGCGACATAATTATAAGATGATGCGACAAAAATATAAACCCATCTGCGACATAATTATAAATCTTAGGTGCCTTGTTGCGACAAAATTATAAGGGTATAATATGAATCTAGATTAACGTTTTTTGCATATAAGATGGTTTGTTAGGATAGATGTGATTACTAGAAGTGATATACTAAAGTAATCATTGTCCATTAAATAATAGCACTATTCATATATCTATCTGGTAATCTGAATATAGCAGGTATATTTTAATGAAACGAACTTGAATTGTTTGGCTCAAACTGTTCTTCTTTTGTCTTTAAAATGGCTTTGCTTACTATATATTATTTCGCATTAATAGTATTCTTCAGGATTGCTTCTATTTAGTATCTTTATAAAAATGTCGCACCATTAGAATGAGGATGATTAATATATGTCCTTATAATAACATCATCTAACATAATGATACATTTATTAACGCGCAAAAAAGTCTGTCCTTTCTTTATGTAGCTTGGCTTTCAAAAACTTTTTCCCCATGAAGCTGGAAGTTTCCTCTTTCTTCATCATAACGGAAGAAGAAACACCACTATAAGTCCTTTTGCAGTCTGCTCTTTTTTAAATCTCTTTTTTTGGCTTATTCTTTTCAGTATCTGTAACTAACTGATTTATAATATCTCCCTTTAGCTACCTGCGACATAATTATAAGATGATGCGACAAAAATATAAACCCATCTGCGACATAATTATAAATCTTGCGTGCTTTGCTGCGACAAAATTATAAAGATATGGGATTTGCAGCAATTAACAGATTTTTTATCTCTCCTTCTCCTGTAGTATTGGTTCTGGACCTTTTCCTCTGTACTCCATATAGGCAATCTTGAGTTTGCTGCGACAAAATTATAAGGAATAAATGCCTTCATGGCCTTCTAGAATCCTAAGACAAGTTTGGTGATATGAGAAGAGATAGGTACAGGGGACTTCAAATCAAGAGAAAGCCTTCTTTTTCTTGATTTGTATGGGAGACCAGGCTCTTGGATGATTTGCAATGAAACTTTCCTCGGTAAAATTGCAACAACGTCTTAAATCGCAGAAAAATGCCCTTTTTCCTTTTTAGTAGTGTGAAAATGAAGAGAGGGGAGAAGTTGTCTTTGCTATTATGTGATAGATGGAAAAAGAGAAGTATTACCCAAAATATTATGGTGTAGCACTTCTCTTCTTGAGATCTTCCAGCAACAGAGGACTCTTCCACGTTTCCGATTCTAGGCTAGAAATTGTAAGGCAAAAAACTAGTTCTCTGTATTTTGTGGAACGATTTCTTCAAGCAGCCTGTTATGAACTGTGAAAAAATCATTCATTAACTTTATCTATTATTTCTTTCCATTTCTCAGGAGAGTAAGCTGTAATAACTGTAAGAACTGAAACGCCAAGAACAAAAAGTAACATCATATGAATACTCGTTTTCCGTGTGACCCCACGACAGACCTGCTGCAACTAGTAATTTAAAAATATTATTCCCTCTCCCCAAATCCCGAAGATTAAAAGGTGATAGGCTTTTTACGTGCAAGCAAGTACGATAAATACGAGTAAACATGATGCAAGGAATTTCTGTATTTTTTTCGGTAGCCATCGGCTGCTTAGACAAAAAATCAGAAATAACCTTCAGGTGGTACTTGCAGGTTTACGTTTATCGTAATTTTGCAAAGTAAAAACCTGGCTCCTTGATATTGGACATGGGAGCGATAAGGAGATGGTAAGAATCATCGTTGCAATAGGTAAGGAGTCTATATTCGCGATACCTATCAAGAAGTTACTGTGAAGGCCCTCCATTGCTGTGACTCCGGAAGTGGTATCAATGGCTTTCACCTGGATGATCATGAAAACAAATGCCATTTTCTGTTGGATTCTGTCAGAAATCTCTAGTTCTGGAAAAAAAGATGCAGATGTGAACAAAAAATACACACCATAGCAATATCTTTGCAGGCGAAACGTTATCAAAACATTAAATGTAATATACAAGTATGGGATTGAATCAAACCAACAAGCTCGTGTGGATTGTGGAGACCATCTATCGGGCACATAAGATTTCCTTCGAGGAACTGAACCGCCGCTGGATGGACAATGTGGATCTGAGCGGAGGCGAGGAGATGTTGAAGCGTACCTTCCACAAGTGGAAGTGGAATATCTTCGACACCTTTGGCTTGTCGATAGAATGCGAAACGACAGCTCCTCATTCAATAAGGATAATCAATAAGTACACGTTATGAAAGATTTTGCAGCTATAGACTTTGAAACAGCTAATAATGAGCGTTCATCAGTCTGCTCCGTGGGCATCTTCATAGTTCGTGGCGGCGAGATAGTGGACAAATTCTACTCGCTCATCAAGCCCGAACCGGAGTATTACAACTATTGGTGTAGCCAGGTGCATGGCTTGTGCACTGCCGATACAGAAGATGCGCCCATCTTCCCTGAAGTGTGGAAACAGATAGAGCCAAAGATAGCCGGTCTCCCTCTTGTAGCCCACAACAAGGCGTTCGACGAGAGCTGTCTGAAAGCGGTCTTCCGTATCTATCAGATGGACTATCCCGGTTATCCGTTCTACTGTACCTGTGTGGCTTCACGCCGAGTCTGGCCACAAGGTAATCATACTCTTGATGTAATTGCAGCCCGCTGCGGTTATGATTTGTCAAACCATCATCATGCCTTGGCCGATGCAGAAGCCTGCGCTGCCATCGCATTACAAATACTATAAAATATGAGCTCAATAAACAATTTAAAGGATAGGTTAAAGGACATAGGTTACAAGACAACCATTACCCTATCAAATTATATTCAACTGCTGAAAGGATCTGGAAGCTTCGTCATTCCTGACTATCAGCGTGGTTATGTTTGGGGACAGAGAAAGAAAAATTCGCAATCTGATTCTGTCTCTTTCTTAATCAATTCACTTAAGGAATCATACAAACATAAAAGTGATATATTCCTTCAAGGGATAACTGTGCATGAAAAGAAAGAATCCTTTGATATTGTTCTCGTAGATGGTCAACAAAGGACAACTTTCTTCTATCTTCTACTGAAATATACGGGCTACAAAGATTATATAAGTATCAAATATGATATTCGTAAGGAATCCAACGACTTCCTAAATAATCTAGACAAGGAGGATTGTTCCCGCAATGATACAGAAGAATACCAAGATATTTTTTTCTTTAAAAGAACACTGCGTATATTCGCAAGGGAGTTAAAGGATATTGATAAAGAAGATTTTAGAAAATATATTTTGGAACATGTAAAGTTTTTATTCGTTATCATTCCTGAAGAACAGGCTAAGATAGTTTTCACTATAATAACAAATAATATGAAAATTATGAAATAATATTTTGATAATTGAATTATT
>OBKV01001786.1_pt1 | contig 12920 bp, 10 predicted proteins | sample 1517301 | NCBI WGS metagenome assembly OBKV01 (sample SAMN04571685, study PRJEB22368) | human gut metagenome | biome: human gut; material: stool | host: Homo sapiens | place: Luxembourg | collected 2012-06-29 | reverse complement strand
CTTGGAATATACTGGAACATACCGGTATTATACCGGCATGGGAACGTATTGGGGCAACTGTTCATCTGGTAGGCTCGCTTAAATCCGGTCTGCTGGCAAAGAGTAGGGATATAGACCTACATATCTATACCGATACACTGGATATTGCAGACAGCTTTTCTGTGATGCAGGAACTTGCCGAACGGCTCTCTTTAAAGGAAGTCCACTATAAGAATCTGATTCAAACGGAAGAAGAGTGTATCGAATGGCACGCCCTCTACGAAGATGAGGACATGAATACGTGGAAGTTCGACATGATTCACATTCGCAAAGGTTCAAAATATGATGGAGTAGTGGAGAACGTAACTGCTGCCATTACAAACCGACTTACCCCTGAAATCAAGCAAACCATCCTTCAAATAAAATTCGATGTGCCGGACGGTGTGCAGATTCCCGGCATAGAAATTTACCATGCTGTTTTCGTGGGTGGGGTTCGCAGTTACGAAGAACTGGAACAATGGAGAGAAACCAATCCGCTGACAAATAGCTTGGATTGGTTGCCGTAATAGGAATATGTTTAAAGTAGCCCTGCAATAACTATAAATGACTAACCTTGCACATATCGTATGTAGTAATATTGAAAATGAAGAAGATTAGAATAACAGCTATAAGAAAGGTGCAACATCGCGATTTGTCGGCTATGTACGAAAATCCTATTGAACACACTTGTGATATTGAAGAAGGTACAACTTTTATTTCAGTCGATGGGCAGAAACCGGAAGAGCTGTGTGAAAGCGCATGGGGCTCAATGAGCTATTTTGTTACGGAATTAGCCAATGGAGGCGGTAACTTTTATGATGGGTGGATGAAAAATCCGCACTCAGCAATGATTTCATGTAACGATGGTTTTCGTCCTGTTAGTTTTTATATTGAAGTGATTGAATAATGATGTGCATTAGGATAAAATGCCAGTGTTCAGCTAATAGAGAATACCAGAACTTTCCGCCCGGTTGATAGCTTCGATCACATTATCGGCATTCAATTTTGCCAATATATTCTTGCGGTGATTGTTTACCGTGTAAATGCTAAGGTTCAGTTTATAAGCAATCTCCTTGCTCAAAAAGCCCTGTCGGATTAATAAGAGTATTTCCTTTTCCCGCTTGGTTAATTGTTGGTTAGCCGGAACAACTGCCGATGGAAGTATCTCACCTGTTTTCCGATTTATAACCGTCCGCCTGATTCGCTCCATAGGTGTTTGGTCAGGCGCAATGTCCATCACTCCCATAATCATCCATGCCTTTCCATTCTTGTCTTTCTGAATCACTTGGTGGCGACTGATTACATTTACATATTCCTGCCGGGCATTCAGCATACGAATCTGGAATATCTGCTGATAATTATTTCTTTGTTCCTGCGGAAGTGAATAGATGAACTGCCCGTGTTCAATCTGGTGTTCGATGAGTTGTGCCCGGTCGTCCGGGTGAATCCGTTCTTCCAATAAATTCCCCTGTTTCTGAATCGTCTTTATCCATGTAGGGTTATATCCGAAGATAGTAGCAAAGTTATCGGATGCAAAATCGTATCGTTCTTTGAAAACATCTACCGTAAAGATGCAACTTTGGCTCATTCGTGAGAATGTCTGTATAGATGCTCTGCGTTCATTCCACAAATCATAGTCCACATCCAGCGGACTGATCTGCTGTCTTGCCCATAATTCTTCGGGAGTTATCTTATTGGTAGCCATGTAACAAAGGTAAACGATTTTTTTGAATTTCTATGTTCATTTGCTTTTCTAAGCAATGAGGGGTCAATAGATGAAGATTTACGTTGCCCCCCTATGTCTGTACGAGGATAAAATGAAAAAAGACCGCCGAATCAGCGATCTTTTTTTAGTTGCGGAGGCCTGACTCGAACAGACGACCTTTGGGTTATGAGCCCAACGAGCTACCAACTGCTCCACTCCGCGATGTTTTGTGAGTGCAAAGGTACGGCTTTTATTTGAATTTGCAAATAAAAACCGTCTTATTTTTCATAAGAAATGCACTAATATACATAATCGGTTGATAAATAGGCTGATAAAATACAAATATTTTTATTTGCTAATTGGCTTGATTGTTAATAAAATGTGCTTTTGTTTGTGATATATGCGGAAATGTCTTACTTTTGCACAAATTATTAAGCAATGTGCAATTAGTCTATGGCCGTATCGAAGACAAAAGCTAAATTAGTGGATGTAGCCCGTCAGTTGTTTGCTAAAATGGGTGTTGAGAATACCACGATGAATGATATTGCCCTCGCTTCTAAAAAAGGTAGGAGAACGCTCTATACCTATTTTAAGAGCAAGGAAGATATTTATATGGCTGTTGTCGAATCGGAACTGGATATGCTTTCGGACATGATGAAGCGTGTGGCGGAGAAGAATATATCGCCGGACGAGAAGATGATTGAAATGATATACACGCGTCTGGATGCAGTGAAAGAGGTGGTATTCCGTAATGGGACGCTCCGGGCTAATTTCTTTCGCGACATTTGGCGGGTAGAGAAGGTACGTAAGCGTTTTGATGCCAAGGAGATACTGCTGTTCAAAGATGTATTGCGCGAAGGAGTGGAGAAAGGCGTGTTCAGAATAGACGATATTGACATGACTGCCGAGTTGGTGCATTATTGCGTAAAAGGGATTGAAGTGCCCTATATCCGCGGCCATATCGGTGCAAAGTTGGATGATGAAACCCGCGACAAATACGTTGTCAACCTCGTGTTTGGCGCATTGCATAGAACATAAAAACATTTAATCAATAATTAAAAACAGTATGGGATTATTAGACGGAAAAACAGCCATTGTAACCGGCGCCGCTCGCGGCATTGGTAAGGCTATCGCTTTAAAGTTCGCTCAAGAAGGAGCTAATATAGCATTCACCGACCTGGTGATTGACGAAAATGCTGAAGCTACAGCTAAAGAAATCGAAACGTTGGGCGTAAAGGCCAAAGCGTATGCTTCCAATGCTGCCAGCTTTGAAGATACTGCCAAAGTGGTGGAGGCTATCCATGCAGACTTCGGTCGCATTGATATTCTGGTAAACAACGCCGGTATCACCCGTGACGGTCTGATGATGCGCATGACCGAACAGCAATGGGATATGGTTATCAACGTGAACTTGAAATCGGCTTTCAACTTCATTCACGCTTGTACTCCGATTATGATGCGCCAGAAAGCCGGCAGCATTATCAATATGGCTTCTGTAGTAGGTGTTCACGGTAATGCAGGCCAGGCAAACTACTCTGCTTCTAAGGCCGGTATGATTGCATTGGCAAAGTCTATCGCACAAGAACTGGGTTCTCGCGGCATCCGTGCCAACGCTATTGCTCCGGGCTTCATTATGACGGCTATGACGGATGCGCTGTCCGAAGAAGTAAAAGCCGAATGGTGCAAGAAGATACCTTTGCGTCGTGGCGGTACTCCCGAAGACGTTGCCAATATTGCTACCTTCCTGGCTTCTGATATGTCTTCTTATGTATCAGGACAGGTAATTCAGGTAGACGGTGGTATGAACATGTAAAATAGTGATTGACGGTTAGCGGTTAGTGAGAATTGCCAGCCGCTAACCTCAGTTTTTTAATCACTAATCGCTAATCACTAATCGCTAAATAAATGACTGTCGTATACGAAGACAATCATATCATTATAGTCAACAAGACCGCTTCCGAGATAGTTCAGGGAGACAAGACGGGTGATACGCCGCTTTCGGAAACCGTAAAGCTGTATCTTAAGGAGAAATACCAAAAGCCCGGCAATGTCTTTATAGGTGTTACACACCGTTTGGACCGCCCCGTAAGCGGTCTTGTTGTTTTTGCCAAAACGAGTAAGGCACTTGCCCGTCTGAACGAGATGTTCAGGAACAGTGAGGTGAAGAAAACCTATTGGGCAGTGGTGAAGAACCGCCCTCGGGAGTCAGAGGGTGAGCTGGTGAACTATTTGGTACGTAATGAGAAGCAAAACAAGAGCTATGCCTACGATAAGGAAGTGCCGAACAGCAAGAAAGCGATTTTGCATTATCGGCTCATAGCCCGGTCGCAGAACTATTATCTGCTGGAAATAGACCTGAAAACGGGGCGGCATCATCAGATACGCTGTCAGTTGGCAAAAATGGGATGTCCCATTAAGGGAGATTTGAAGTACGGTTCTCCCCGTTCCAATCCCGACGGAAGCATTTGCCTGCATGCGCGCTTTGTGCGCTTTGTACATCCGGTATCCAAGAAACTGATAGAGGTGGAAGCCCCTGTCCCTGCCGGTAATCTATGGAATGGCTTTGAAATGGTTTGATAATCTGTTAATAACAAATTCAATGAAAAAGATTCTGATTCTTTCGGGACTGTCCCTGCTTGTTGCGCTTACAGTTCGGGCACAGGATAAAGTGACCGAATACAATGTACGTCCTGCCGTTGCGGTGCGTACTCCGCTCCAGGGTGACAGTATCAATTTTACTGGGGAGAAGTTCACGGCCGACGCTTTGTTGAAAACCGATATCAGTCTTGACTTCGACGGGCGTCCTTACGAACGTATCACGGCGGATACCGCAGGATATGTACGGGTGGAGAAAGCCGATAAGGATAATCTGTTCTATCTGTTTGCCACCCATCTGCGTGCGGAACGCTTTATGAAAGGAAAGTTGAATATTTACTCTCCCGCGCGTTTCGAGGTGTTTGTGAATGGCGTTTCCAAACAGTCTAAAACAACTGCGGAAGATAGCTTGTCGCAGGTTGCTCCTTCGGTACTCAGTCTGCGTCTGGAGCCGGAAACGGATTATGAGATAGTCGTTAAATTGTTGTCGACGGCTGCCGATAAGGCTGTTCCCGTATTGAAGTGCGAGTTTGAGAAGGATAAGGAGTTTGCCGATGTAGGTTACCGGCTCGCACCCGATTTGAAAAGACGTTTCTCATTGCACAATACGGCTTTCGGAAGTCGCGTGCGCTCGGTCAGCCTCTCTCCGAACGGCAAATATCTGCTTGCCTGCTATGCGGATAACTACTCGTTGAAGCGCTCAAGGACACGTTGTGAACTGACCGAACTGAAGACGGGCAGGGTGATACTGCCCGCTGCCGATGAGAAAATGCGTTGGATGCCCCGCAGCAATAAGCTTTATTATACCGTAACAGGCAGGCAACGGAATGATTTGGTTGTGTTCGACCCTGCTACCATGCGCGAGGAAGTGTTGCTGAAAGATGTTCCCGAGGGATATTTTGCGTGGTCGCCTGCAGAAGACTATCTTATCTACTCTCCGGATGATAAGGGAGAAGCGGTAGGCGGTCCTTTGAAGCGGCTGCTGCATCCCGACGACCGGATTCCCGATGCGCGTTCCCGCAACTATCTCGTTAAGTACGACCCTGTCACCGGACTTTCCGAACGTCTCACTTACGGCAGCCATGCCGTTTATCTGAATGATATATCCTCTGACGGCAAGAAACTCTTGTGCTCCACCTCTAAATCGAATATCACTCAATGTCCTTTCTCGCTTACTTCCATCTTCGAGCTGGATTTGGCTACGTTGCAGGCAGATACGCTGGTGGCGTGGGACCCTTATGTAAACAGGGCGGCTTACTCTCCCAACGGCGGACAGCTTTTGGTAATCGGCAGTCCGATGGCTTTTGACGGAATAGGGAAAAACTGCGGCGAGCATCCCATCGCCAATGATTTCGATACTCAGGCATTCATTGTGGACAAGGCCACGAAAAAGGTTAATCCCATCACGCGCGATTTCAATCCTGCCGTCGACTTCCTGCAGTGGAACCGTGTAGACGGCTGTATCTACTTCAATACAACGGACGAAGATTGCAGACATATCTATCGCTATGTGCCGAAGACGGAGAGTTTTGAAATGCTGCCGCTTCAGGAAGATGTGATTTCTTCCTTCGACCTGGCGGAGTACAATCCTGCGGTTGCCGCCTATGTCGGTGGTGGCAATGCCAGTGTGGGAGTTGCCTATACGTATGATGTGAAGAAGAAAACATCCGTTTTGCTTGCCAATCCGATGAAGTCCGTTTTGGACAAGATAGATATGGGCACAATGAAGGAGTGGAACTTCACGGCGGAAGACGGTACGGAGATTAAGGGTATGATATGCCTGCCGCCGGCTTTCGACCCGAACAGGAAATATCCGCTTATCGTTTATTACTACGGCGGGACTACACCTACCACACGCGGCATCACTTCGCCTTATTGTGCGCAATTGTTTGCATCACGCGATTATGTGGTTTATGTTATCCAGCCCAGCGGGGCTATCGGTTACGGTCAGGAGTTTTCCGCCCGTCATGTCAATGCGTGGGGAGAACGCACTGCCGATGAAATCATCGAGGGCACGAAGAAGTTCTGCGCCGCGCATCCGTTTGTCAACGACAAGCGTATCGGCTGTATCGGAGCATCCTATGGCGGCTTTATGACGATGTACTTGCAGACCAAGACGGATTTGTTTGCCGCTGCCGTTTCGCATGCGGGCATCAGTAACGTGACCAGTTACTGGGGCGAGGGCTATTGGGGCTATTCCTATAACTCCGTTGCCGCTGCCGGGAGCTATCCGTGGAATAATCCCGATTTGTTTACCAAACACGGAGCATTGTTCAATGCGGATAAAATCAAGACCCCGTTGTTGCTGTTGCATGGTACGGTGGACACGAATGTGCCTATCGGCGAGAGTATTCAGTTGTACAATGCCTTGAAGATATTGGGTAAGCCGGTTGAGTTCATAACGGTGGACGGCGAGAATCATTTCATCAGTGATTATCCCAAGCGCGAGTTGTGGCACAACTCTATCATGGCATGGTTTGCACGTTGGCTGCAGGATAGTCCGGCATGGTGGAACGACCTTTACCCGGAAAGACATTGGTAAGATACTAAGATAAGAGGAAAAAGCTCCTCACCGCTTTATTACGACAAAAAGCCGTTTCCCGGAATAGACAAGGAGGAAACGGCTTTTTTGTTGTCAGTGTGCTTACTGTTATTCGGCACATGAAGTTGTGAAATGGATGCTCTTGGCCGTTTGCATCTGTGCTCAGGCCAAGAACGATCCGTCACAAACAAACATAAACAGGGCTGCTACTAATACTAGTTTTTTGTTTTTTACTTGTTTTTAATTAGGTTAATATATTTATTCGGTTTTGGTTTAGGTAGATTCTACTTTGATTTTGTGGAGTTAAACTTCACACAGTATATATATCAAATGACGTGCCAGAGTGAGGGTGGAAACGGTAAGTCGTTGCATATTAGCACGCTATTTTTACTGTGAAGGTGCGCAGGGGTGTGAAGATGTGTGGAAGCGGTGTGGAAAGTGTGGAATAGAGTGTGGAGTTTTTCCACAGTTATAACTCTATTCCATATAATTTAAGTTTGTTGTAAAGTGTCTTTCTGTCTATCCCCAACAGTTGGGCGGCGCGGCTTTTGTTATATCCTGTCTGCTTCAGGGCTTCGATTATCTGCTGCTTCTCGGTCTCTTCGTTACGGAGAGGCATACCTGCTGCGGATGGGGCTACCGGACTCTTCAGTTCGCTAAGCTCGTTCAGGGTGATGAGTTTGTCTTGCGCCAAAAGGGTTGCACGCCGGACGATGTTCTTCATCTGGCGCAGGTTGCCCGGCCATTGATATTCCAATAAAGCTTTGGATGCCTTTTCGTCAAAGCCGATGAGGTGCTTGTCCAGTTCACGGTTTGCCTGGTCCAGGAAGAAGTTTGCAAAGAGCAGGATATCCTCGCGGCGGTCTTTCAGTTGCGGCATACGCAGGGTAAACTCATTGATGCGGTGGTAGAGATCCTCGCGGAAAGTCCCTTTCTCGATGGCCTGTTCCAGATTCTCATTGGTGGCGGACACTAAGCGCACATCTACCTGTATCTCCTTGTTGGAGCCGACAGGACGTATTTTACGTTCCTGCAGGGCGCGGAGCAATTGTATCTGCACCTCGTAGCTGAGATTGCCTATTTCATCCAAAAAGATAGTGCCGCCGTTGGCAGCAACGAACGCGCCCGTCAGCGCACCGGTAAAGGAACCTTTTACATGGCCGAAGAATTCGGAAGCCGCCAGCTCTTTGGGGATAGCTCCGCAGTCAATGGCTATGAACGGCTGTTTGGCGCGGCGGCTCAACTTATGGATGCGTTGCGCCACATACTCCTTGCCTGTTCCGCTGGCCCCGTTGATGAGGACGGACATGTTGGTGGGAGAAACCAGGTTCACATAATTATAAAGTTGCCTGGCGGCATCGCTTTCGCCTTCCAGGTAGTCGGATGAAGCGTTCTCTGCACCTTTCCGGCAGGAATTCCCATTGCTTTCGGAACGCATGGTCTGTTTGGACGAAACAGACGGTCTGTTTGGGTCGAACGCATGGTCTGTTTGGGTCGAACGCATGGTCTGTTCCGAAGCAACGGATGAGGACTTCAGGGCTTCATCCATTTTCTTCAATAACTCGTCGGGGTTTACGGGTTTTGCAATGTAGTCGCATGCGCCCAGTTTCATGGCCTGCACGGCAGACTGTATGTCGGCATAGCCCGTCATGATGATAAGAGGGATGTGCAGGGAATGTTCTCCCAGCCACTTCAGCAAATCTATGCCGTCGCGGTCGGGCAGGCGCAAGTCGGACAGTATCAGGTCCACCGTCTCGGCTTCGATATGCTTCTGGGCACGGGCTATACTGCTTGCCGAACTGACTTGGAATCCTTTTTTGCCAAGCCATGTTTTCAATATCATGCCGTAAGTGATATCATCTTCTACGATTAATATGGATTTCATCCCTTCTGCTTTTTATCTCTTTTATGGCACAAAGGTAAATCGTTTTGTCCGATTTTAGTATATTTGCAGGCTTAAATTAAACAAAAAGACAGATGAAAAGAAATCTCATTGTATTATTAACCATACTGGTGTGCGGCCTGACGGCCTGCAAACCGGGACAAAAGAAAGACGGAAATATGGAAAAAGAAACGAAGTTGAAGATTGAGACAAGTGCGGGTGACATCATCGTGAAACTGTATAACGAAACGCCGAAGCATCGCGATAACTTTATCAAGCTGGCCGAGGAAGGTACTTATGAAGGTACGCTGTTTCACCGTGTCATCAAGGACTTCATGATACAGGCGGGCGACCCCGAATCGAAGAATGCCCCGAAAGGCAAGATGCTGGGAGCGGGCGATGTGGGATACACTGTTCCTGCGGAGTTTGTCTACCCGAAATACTTCCATAAGAAAGGTGCGCTGTCTGCCGCCCGTCAGGGAGATAACGTAAACCCGAAGAAGGAATCGTCCGGTTGTCAGTTCTATATCGTGACCGGAAAGGTGTATAACGATTCTACGCTTCTCGGCATGGAACATCAGATGAACCAGGCACGCCTGAACAATGCTTTCAATGCTTTGGCGCAGAAGCACATGAAGGAAATCTACAAGATGCGTAAGGACGGTGACCAGGAAGGGCTGATGAATCTGCAGGACACGCTTATCGCGCAGGCTGAGGCTCAGGTGGCCGGCGAACCGGAGTTCCGTTTCACGCCGGAACAGGTAAAGGCATATACCACTGTAGGCGGCACACCGCATCTGGACGGCGAATATACCGTGTTCGGCGAAGTCGTTGAAGGCATGGATGTGGTAGATAAGATACAACAGGTAAAGACAGACCGCAGCGACCGTCCGGAAGAGGATGTGAAGATTGAGAAGGTGACTGTGATTGACTGATAAACAAAATTGCGTCAAACCTTTGGGAAGAGAGTCTCGCCCTGTCACACAAGTATGAAGATAAATAAGCATTGTTTCCCCAACGGCCTGCGGCTGGTACACTACGAGGATACCAGCACGCAGATGGTGGCGCTGAACATCGTTTACGATGTCGGTGCGCGCGACGAGCATCCCGAACATACCGGCTTCGCCCATTTGTTCGAGCATCTGATGTTCGGCGGTTCGGCGCATATTCCCGATTACGATACGCCTTTGCAGTTGGCGGGGGGAGAAAACAATGCCTGGACCAATAATGACATTACCAATTACTACCTCACCGTTCCGAAGCCGAACGTAGAGACGGCCTTTTGGCTGGAGTCCGACCGTATGCTGGAGCTGGCTTTCAGCGAGCAAAGCCTCGAAGTGCAACGCGGTGTAGTGATGGAAGAGTTCAAGCAACGCTGCCTTAACCAGCCGTATGGCGATGTGGGGCATCTGTTCCGGCCGTTGGCGTTCCGGGTGCATCCGTACCGCTGGCCTACTATCGGCAAGGAACTCTCGCACATAGAGCAAGCCACGCTGGACGAGGTGAAGAGTTTCTTCTACCGTTTCTATGCTCCGAACAATGCCGTGCTGGCAGTGACGGGAAACATTTCATGGGATGAAACCGTTAAGCTTACCGAGAAGTGGTTTGCTCCCATACCCCGGCGGGACGTTCCGGTGAGGCAATTGCCGCAGGAGCCGGAGCAAACGCAGGAACGCCGGTTGACGGTAGAAAGAAACGTGCCGCTGGATGCCTTGTTCATGGGCTATCACATGTGCAGTCGCGAGGGTGCGGATTATTACGCATTCGATATTCTGTCCGATATTCTCAGCAACGGACGTTCCAGCCGTTTGAACCGCCGCTTGGTACAGGAACAGAATATCTTTTCCGGTATCGACGCGTACATCAGCGGTACGCGTGATGCGGGTCTGCTGCAAATCAGCGGTAAGCCTGCGGCAGGTGTGTCGTTGGAGCAGGCGGAAGCTGCCGTCCGTAAAGAACTGGAAGAGTTGCAGCGGTCTCCGGTAGACGGGCAGGAACTGGAGAAGGTTAAGAACAAGTTTGAATCTACCCAGATATTCGGCAATATCAACTATCTGAACGTAGCCACAAACCTTGCCTGGTTCGAGCTGACGGGAAAGGCGGAAGATATTGACCTTGAAGTAGAGCGTTATCGCTCCGTTACGACGGAGCAGTTGCATACTGTGGCGCAGCGTACTTTCTGCGAAAGCAATGCCGTAGTATTATATTATAAGAGTGATAAATGACAGTCAAAGGGAGCGTTTTTCGTCTCTTTGCAGGAAGGGAAGGGCGCCGTTTGACGAAACGAAAGTTCCCTGTTAAGGAAACTTCGGTTTTCTTGTTGAGGAAGCTTCGGTTTCCTGTTGAGGAAGCTTCAGTTTCCTGTTGAGGAAGCTTCAGTTTCCCATTGAGGAAACTCCCGTTTCCCGTCGGGGGAACTCCCGTTTCCCATTAGGGAAACTTTGGTTTCTTACTAAGGAAATTCTGGTTTCCCGTCAGGGGAACAATGGTTTCTCCCTTTGAAACAAATTTTAGACAATAAGATGATGAATTGGATAGCCGGCTATAAGCAGCATTATAAAGCGTTGATATTTTTGGGACTTCCCATTGTTATCGGACAGGTGGGAGTAATTATTCTCGGTTTTGCCGATACTCTGATGATCGGGCATCACAGTACCGAGGAGTTGGGTGCAGCTTCTTTCGTAAACAATGTATTTACGCTTTGCATCATTTTCAGTACCGGTTTCAGTTACGGGCTGACGCCTATCGTGGGCAGTCTTTACGGCAACCGCCGCTTTGCGGAAGCGGGGCAGGCGTTGCGTTGCAGTTTGGTGGCGAATGTCCTGGTGGCATTGCTCCTTACGTTTATCATGACGGTGGTCTACTTCAACGTGGAGCGCCTGGGGCAACCCGAGGAACTGATGCCTTTGATAAAACCTTATTACCTGGTATTGCTTGCTTCGCTGGTTTTCGTGATGCTGTTCAACGGCTTCAAGCAGTTTACGGACGGAATCACAGATACGAAGACCGCCATGTGGATATTGCTGGGCGGAAATACGCTGAACATCATAGGCAACTATATCCTTATCAACGGCAAACTGGGCTTCCCGGAACTGGGGTTGCTGGGAGCAGGCATCAGTACGTTGTTCTCGCGTATTATGATGGTGGTGGTGTTTGCGTTGATTGTGCTGCGCGGCCGCCGCTTTATCCGTTACCGGATCGGGTTCTCCCGCATGGGATGGTCGTTTCCGGTGTTCAAGAAACTCAATGCACTGGGCTGGCCTGTCGGTTTGCAGATGGGAATGGAGACGGCCTCTTTCAGCCTTAGCGCCATCATGGTGGGCTGGCTGGGCACTATCGCTTTGGCATCCCATCAGATAATGCTGACCATCTCGCAATTCACGTTTATGATGTACTACGGTATGGGTGCAGCGGTGGCGGTGCGTGTCAGCAATTTCAAGGGGCAAGACGATATGGAGAATGTACGCCGCTCCACATTTGCGGGTTTCCACTTGATAATGGCTATGGAAGTAGTGCTTATGAGCATCGTTTTTGTGATGCGCGGACAGGTGGGCGGCTGGTTTACGGATAGCGCAGAGGCTTCGGCGCTGGTAGCCTCTTTGTTCTTCCCTTTCTTGATTTATCAGTTTGGCGACGGACTGCAAATCAACTTTGCCAATGCGCTGCGGGGCATATCGGATGTAAAGCCGATGATGGTTATTGCATTTATTTCTTATTTTATTATATCTTTGCCTGTAGGATATTTTTGCGGTTTTGTGCTGGGCTGGGGACTGGTCGGCGTGTGGATGGCTTTCCCGTTCGGTCTGACCAGTGCCGGGGTGATGCTGTGGCTGCGCTTCCGCTATAAAACGAGGACGAGATGATGCACGGGGCGATGCTTTGTCACCCTGTCGCTCCATAACTCTTTTATTACCTGTTTATGAATAGCGTATCGAAAGTAAAGATAGCTGTCGGATACACTCTGCTGCTGGGAGTGTTGTTCTTTTCCCTGTTCTTTGTGCATCGGGAGATGGAGCATCTTATGCTTTCCGATAACCGGGACGTGCAGTGGACGGACAGTCTCATTACGCTTCTTCGGAAGAAGGATGCGAACACCATTTACATGCTGCGCGTGTTGAGCGAGACGAACGACAGCATGGTCTCTACCCGGGAGATAGAAAATATTATCGCTACCCGGC
>OBKV01001773.1_pt1 | contig 13000 bp, 12 predicted proteins | sample 1517301 | NCBI WGS metagenome assembly OBKV01 (sample SAMN04571685, study PRJEB22368) | human gut metagenome | biome: human gut; material: stool | host: Homo sapiens | place: Luxembourg | collected 2012-06-29 | reverse complement strand
TAACTCCAAACCATTCGAGTTACTTTAGAAAGCACTTGCTATCGTACAGAAATAAATTGTATATTATAATACGTTTTACACGTCATGATTCAATACTACCCAATAACCATTCTTGCGACCTCCTTCACGTTTCAAGACCTGAAATTCTTCCTGTAAAGACTTTAGTTCCTGAGAAATCTTTCTTGCAGATATGCCCATCATTCTTGCTAATTCTGGTATTGTTAACTTAGCATTTTCAGACAACGCCCCCATGATAAGCATCTGTAATTCAGACTGTTCTTTCTTGCATTCTTTCTTGCATTCTTTCTTGCATTCTTTACCAATAGGCACACCGATATAGTCTAAATTACATGGTATATCGATTAAGAAATATGTACGTTCCTCATCGGTCTCAATTATTGCACGAGGCGAACCGTTTTCCTGCAACTTCTGCTGAATAGTAGGAATCCCCGTAGCTCTACCCTCTGTCAAATTCAATTCCTTTAAGAACTCTCCCAATCGGCGATTTGTGTATCGACGAGAACGAAGCATACGAGCTTCTTTTATAGCCTGCATAGATATTGTGTGATTAGGTCCTCCAAAATTGAGAATACTAATCTTATCTGGTTCGATAGTTATCTCAACAGGTTCTCTTTCAATATAACTGCGATGATAAAGGCTGTTTACGACAGCTTCTTCCAAAGCTTGATAAGGATAATTATATGTAACAACGGAACGTTCGGTATCCTCTGGCTTATGAATTGTTTTCTGAATAATATTTGTCTTGAGATAATTCATCGTATCACGAATCATCTTAGGCACACAACCCCTTATCGGTGCAACCTCTATCATATTATCAGGATCTTGTAATCTCCCCTTAGGGAATATTACGATTTCAACCTGGGTCATTTTGAAGAATTTCTCAGGATGCTCACAGAACATCATCGCAGCAACATTCTTGACCTTGAAACCTTCTGGTGTAGTTTCCAACAAGTCCATTTGGTCAAGAACTATTTTCAAGTTTTCACCCGATAGATCTTGATCTGCCAAATCACTACCTACTTCAACAAGAAAGTCTCTCAACAAAGTAGCCGAAATATCCCTAAGACTTATCTGATCATTGCCACGGTCGTCAAAAGGTGTACGATTAGCCAAATTTATCAGCTCACGTTCATACTCATCTTTCGGCACAATGCTACTACTATTATAGCGGATATAATAGTTGAAATCCTTCTGCTTTGCAGTAATACGATCAGGCACCTTATATGGACGGCGTTCTCCTGCCGTCACTTTGATTACAAGAATAGTCTTGCCATCAACCTCTTCAATGAAAAGACGAGGTTGATAGTATGGACGGATAAGATTATTGTAACCAACCATATCCTTCTCTATCTGTTCTATCAAATTAGGATTAACACCTAAAACAGGACGAACAGCATGACCGCGTTCTTCCTTTACACCAACAATGATATACCCACCACCAGTGTCTTCAAAATCATTGGCAAAGGCACAGATGCTACGATATATTGTATCTGGATTCCAACCTTCCTTGTATTCAAGCTGGTTGCTTTCTACTGCACTTCCACTAAGAAGGCTTTCTATATTTATTGGTAATGCCATGATTTATTAATTTTATATCGTACAAATATACTCTTTTTATTTGATACCAACAACTTCTTTATAATTATTTAGCAATAAAATGAAGATACTATTTTAATTGGTCTATCCCAATTACACCTTATTATATATAGGACACACATCCTAATCCATCATACATACCATACGTTTGGCAGCCTTATACCAAATGTATGGTATGTTCTTTACACCCTGTATGGTAGTCTTTTTACACCCTATGTGGTATTGCCCAAGTGGGGAAATCGCAGTACCTTTGCACCCAGAAAAGCGAACAGGGCATCACAATCGATGTGGCTTACCGCTATTTCGCCACACAGAAACGCAAGTTTATCGTTGCTCGGCATACCACATATCCTGGTGGCTATCAACAAGATGGACCTGGTTGATTTCAGTAAAGATGTATACGACAAGATTGTTGCCGACTATAAGAAGATGTCGGAGGCGCTGGATATCAGTTCCCAGACTACCGTGGTTATGCGGGCAGAGTGAGCGGCGGCATCATCCGTCCGGGCGACAAGATAAGAGTATTGCCATCGGGCACGGAGAGCACCGTAAAGAGCATCGACTTCGTAGAGGAGCACTTGGAGGAGGCTTATGCCCCTATGAGCATTACTCTGACGCTGAACGATGACATCGACATTTCGCGTGGCGACACCCTCGTGAAGATAGATAAATCTGCCCGCATCTTCACACTCGATACAGGCAGTCTCTTCCCGGAGACCTACCAGTTGATCGACAAGACAAACATGACCTACGGCATCAACCTGGAAGTGTTCTTCCCAAACTATGAGGCGGTGCAGCAGATGGTGAAGGAAGAAGGCATCAACCTCTTCTATAATTCGATTGAAAGCCGACACCGCTGCTGCCAGGTTAGAAAACTGGAACCGCTGAAGCGGGCGATGCAGGGACTGGATGTATGGATTTGCGGATTGAGAAAGCAGCAGAGCGTAACCCGCAAGGATATGCAGGTAGTGGAATGGGACGACATTCATAACCTGATTAAGGTGAACCCGCTCATCAACTGGAGCGAAGAGGATGTGGAGCAGTATGTAAAGAAGCACCATGTGCCTTATAACAAGCTGCAGGACAAGGGATATATCCGCTGCTCGATATTCTAGCCGGACTTCCCTCCGTCATCTATGGCGTATGGGGTACCCTGCTCATCGTGCCTTGGATTTCAAAGCATGTTGCTCCCCTTTTCGTAGAGTTCTCTTCGGGATATACGGTTCTGGCGGGCGGCATCGTATTGGTGTTGAGTTTCGGAGGCAGGTTCATCATGAGTCATTTCTGGAAGAATAAAATATAATCGCCCTGCAAAGGCAAAAGCTTTTGGCTTTTTAAAGCTTTTGCCCTTACAGGGCGACATTGTTGCTTGCATGTTAACCCAGGGTGTTGCCCTGGGCTAGGAGCTTCTGCCCTTTCAGGGCGTGTGGGAAAAGCCAAAACGCGATGCAGGGCGTGTTGGGAAAAACAAAACGCGATGCAGGGCGTGTTGGGATTAAACCTTATTTCCCTCTTTTGGGAATACCACGGTTGGCTTGAAGGTCTTAGCCTCCTCAAAGTCCATCAGGGCATAAGCGATGATGATGACGGTATCGCCCACCTGCACCTTGCGGGCTGCAGCACCGTTCAGGCAGATACAACCGCTGCCACGCTCACCCTTGATAATATAGGTCTCCAAGCGCTCACCATTGTTGTTGTCTACAATCTGAACCTTCTCGCCTGCTATCAGATTAGCAGCGTCCATCAAGTCCTCATCGATGGTGATGCTACCCATGTAATTCAGGTTAGCCTCAGTTACGGTTACACAATGGAGCTTACTCTTCAATACTTCTATCTGCATTGTTCTGTTATTACTTGATCTGTTACGGATTAAACTTAATAAAGAAATCTATCGAGGAATTATCCCTTATACTTGATATGGTCGATGAGACGGATAGGAGTCTTACCGCAATAAACGGTGATGCAACCTACCACGTAGGCACTATCCTCCCATGAAGAAACATCCTGCAGGCTGTCGCCATCCACAATCTGGAAATACTCTACCTCCAGACCCTCTACAGCATTGATGTCGGCAACCACCTTATCGTGAGTTTCCTGTACGGTATGAGTCTTGGCATACTCCACACTCTCCTTCAGGGCCTTATAGATGTTTGGCGCAATGGCACGCTCATCAGGAGCCAGCAAAGTATTACGGCTGCTCTTAGCCAAACCATCCTCATCACGGACAATAGGACACTCCACAATCTGCACATCGCTGTTGATGTACTTCACGAGCTGCTTGATGACAGCAATCTGCTGCCAATCCTTCTCACCGAAATAAGCACGAGTTGGTCGAACGATATAGAAAAGACGGCTCACTACCTGACATACACCATTGAAATGACCCGGGCGCTTGGCACCCTCCATCACGGTAGAAACAGGTGGAAACTCAAAGTGGCGTGTATCTGGTGTAGGATACATCTCCTTCACCGATGGTGCAAACACATAGTCAGCACCACAAGCCTCCAAGAGCTTGCAGTCAGCATCGAGGGTACGAGGATAGCGATCCAAGTCACCCTGATCATTAAACTGTGTAGGATTCAGGAACACAGAAACTACAGTCACGCCATTATCCTTCACACAGCGCTTAACAAGAGAGGCGTGACCCTCATGCAGCGCACCCATAGTTGGCACAAGGCCGATTTCCTTTCCCTCCTTACGACACATGAAGAGTTCGTTCTGGAGGTCAACAATCTTATTGAATACTTTCATCGTCATAATCTGTTTTCGGGTGCAAAATAACAACTTTTTTCTCAAATGAGAAAGAAAAAACCTAAAAATATGCGAATTATTGCCGAAAATAATGAATTTCGGAGAAAAAATGCCCCTATTTGAAGTTTTTTTTGTACCTTTGCACGTAATTCGTAAGAATAAAATTTAAATTTTATGGCAAAAAAAGTATTATTTATCAATCAGGAGATCGACCCATACGTAGCCGAGTCTCACATGTCAATCATGGGACGCGAACTGCCTCAGAAGATGCAGGAAGCAGGTTTTGAGATCCGCACCTTCATGCCTAAGTGGGGCACCATCAACGAGCGTCGCGGACAATTGCACGAGGTCATTCGCCTGTCTGGTATGAACCTTATCATAGATGATACAGACCATCCGCTGATCATCAAGGTTGCATCTATACCAACAACACGACAGCAGATTTATTTCATCGATAATGACGACTATTTCAAGAGCCGCCAGATGGGTACCGATGAAAACGGAAAGGAATATGCCGACAACGGAGAAAGAGCTATCTTCTTCGCACGTGGCGTATTGGAAACCGTAAAGAAGCTCCGCTGGCAGCCTGATGTAATCGTCTGCCAGGGTTGGGCTAGCGCAGTAGTGCCTTTCTATGTAAAGACTGCCTACAGCGAAGAGCCTTCATTTGCAGAATCAAAGGTGATTACCGCTCTCTATACCAACGAACTCAAGGGTGAACTGGGTACCAACTTCAAACGTTGCGTTGCCTTCCGCGATGCCAAGTCTGAACTGCTCGACGGCTATCAGGACGACTTCAACTTCATTGAGCTCGGCAAACTCGCCATCGACTATAGCGACGGTGTGGTAGAAGGTGAAGAAGAAGCTAACCAGATTCTCTTTGATTATGCGAAGGAGAAGAACAAGCCTGTACTGGCTTATCCGGGAGAAGATATCCAGGAGCCATACGCAGACTTCATCAATAAGGTTTGTCCTGACGCAGAATAAAATTCCGACAACAGAGACACATACATACAAGGATAATGAAAATTTTAAGACTCTTAACAGTATTAGTAATAGCAGCGCTTACTTTCGCTGCATGTGATGATACCACCGAGGGAATCGGTGGTAGCATCACTAATAAGATAGACAACATTAACATTTCTAACTCAGCGTTCAATGTTACCACAAAGTCTATAGTAGCAGATTCCGTATTGAGCCGCAACAACACGGGGCTCATCGGAAAGATGAAAGACCCGGAAACCGGCAACTATATAAAGGGCGACTACATGACCCAGTTGAGCGTATTGCCTACTTTCTCTGTAGATACACTCGATTACATCAAGCAGGCAAACAAAGGTTCTATCGAAGCAGACTCATGCTACCTCCTGGTTTCATACAATGCCAGCTATGGTGATACCATCGCCCCAATGAAGGTGACAGCCTATGAGATGACAAAGCCGATGGCAGAAGATAAGGAGTATTACTCTAATTATGATGCCTTCAAGGAAGGCAAGGTAAGCGAAAACAACCAGCATTGGAGCAGTAATTACAACTTGAGCAATACATCAGATGTCAAGAACTTCAAGATTTACTTGAATAAGAAGTACACGAAAGATGGTAAGACATACAAGAACTATGGTTCTTACATCATGCAAACATACGCTGAACATCCTGAGTACTTCAAGACCAACTTCAAGTTCCTGCACAACGTCTGCCCTGGCTTCTATATCAAGAATGTAGGCGGTACGGGTAACATGGCTAAGATCTGGAATACAGAGCTTATCTTCTACTGGACCCGCAAAAAGACCATCAAGGCAAAGGACGGCGTTACAGACAGTACAGCTGTAAGCATCGGATACAACCGTTTCGATGGTACAGAAGAGGTATTGCAGCTCAACAAGATTGAGAACGATACCGAGAACTTGAAGAAGTTGGCAAGTAAGGATCAGGAGAAATGTACTTATCTCAAGTCACCGGCAGGTATCTTCACCGAGGTTACCCTCCCTATCGAAGATATCATGAAAGGTCATGAGAAGGATACGCTCAACACAGCTACCATCTCTTTCCCACGACTCAACAATGAAAACGAAGACAACCCATACAACTTTGCTACACCAAGCACCATCCTGATGGTTCAGAAAGACAGTTTGCAGTCGTTCTTCGAAAAGAGCAAGTTGGCTGACAATCGTACTTCTTATACGGCAAGCTACAGCAGTACCGGCACCTACAAGAATGCCTATACATTCCAGAATATCGCCAACCTGGTTTCTGCCATGTATAAGAACAAGGGCAAGGGGGAAAACTGGAATAAAGTAGTGCTGGTTCCTGTAAACGTCATCACAACCACACAGGGCTATACTACCGTCATCTCCAAGATTAATCACGATATGTCACTCGCTTCTACCCGACTGAAAAGAGGTGTAATAACCACCGACAGCAACGGCAAGGAGACAAGTCCTATACAGATAAAGGTGATTTACAGTAAGTTTAAAGAAGAATAAGCATTCATAACGCAAAGTAAAAAAGGAAACGAAACATGGCAGATAATTTTTTGGAGCGTCATCGCGAAGAATACGAAATACGCAAGGCTGCATGGCTCAAGAAAAAGAAACTATTCATGAAGTCAGGCAAGAAACAGAAGCCCCAGACACAGATGCCACGTCCTGAAGACGAAGCGTTATAAACACGAAAAAATATTCAGAATCCTGAGAAAGAGGGTGTATCATAAAGCATTTGAATGTTTATGATACACCCTCTTAACTTTGCCGGTTAATCCTTAAAAAACGCCGCATAAGTACTATAAAAGCCATTTAATACAAAATAAAGCAAAATTAATTTGGAGTTTACCCATTTTTTTTATATCTTTGCATTGTGAACTTAAAAGTATTTAATATTAAACAGACAAAAAGCAATAAAATAAAAATAATCAAGATATTTGCAGGATACAAGTTACTTGCAATATATGAGATACTTGGTTTATGTTTATAGATAATGGAGAAATTACTCTCATAAAGAATATGTTTTTAAGTTTAAACAAAAATGCTAAAGTTAGATGTTAGTAATTATAAGTCCCCGTAGTGACCGTGAGGCTACTGCGGGGACGCTTTTTCAATTTATAGTATATAGAAACAAAAAGGGCAAGACCAGAGATGGCCTTGCCCAATCTATTTTTATAACTCTTTATCTATATTATAAGATTCTACCTGTAAGAGAGAACTTCAAAACAGGATAAACCTTCAAGTCTTTTACAAACTTAGAGAGATCATCCTCGCCAGCATCTTCCAATGCCTTATTGATATCTATCTCGTTACCATTCTGGTAAACCTTGAGCTTACCCATGAACTGGCAACCCAACTCAAAGCGGCAACCGATACGGTTCTTAGGAACCAGACGACCGAAACCTAAACCGAGGTATGGACGAACATTCTTGCAACGGATATCGCCCTGAAGGTTATAATTCTCATCGAGCTCCAAGTTGTAACCACCCAAGTTGGCTGATATAGCCTTACGGAACTGATTCTTCAATTCAGGAGTAGGCAAGTTCTCAGAGAACTGACGAAGTTCATCGGAAGAACCATTTACCTCAGCAATCTTCTCACCACCAATTGACAAACCAGCAGCGATAAAGAACTTGCTGCCACCACCGAATGGATACAGATTAGCCTTTACATTAAAGGTGGTACGGTCGAATGAGCCTTCTGCATGAATGGTTGCACCGGTTGGATAAGTAACATTAGGTAGTTGAGGCAAAGAACTGGTACTGACATCTACATCCAAATCACCAGACAGTTTGAAAGATGGCATGATGTTCACACCTGCTTCTACCTCAAGGAAGTTAGTAACAGGAGCAGCCACACCAACACTAATACCCTCGGTACCTGCACCCACGTTAAGACCTACATGGTTAAAGATCCCGCGCTTGTAATCGCTCTGTGCCATTACACTTCCTACACCAGCAAGCAGAATTACTGCCATCATCATTAATTTCTTCATAATCGTTCTGTTTATAAGTTAAATATTAAACGCTTTTTTGCATATCGTTCGTAAATATGCTACAAATATAAACAAAAGTTACAAGAAGAACAAATAATTACACAAAAAATTAAGACTCTTTAGTGCTTTAGCATACTAAAGAGCCCTAATATATTATTAAAAACGCAAAATCAGACTACTGAACTTAATCTACTACCGTAAACTTGGCATATTTCAGCAGAAGCTGTTTGGTGCCAGAATGAACGAACTCCACCGTAGCCTTCGTATTCTCACCAGTACCTTCAATCTTCAACACCGTTCCCCGTCCAAAACGCTGATGTTCAATCTTCATTCCCTCCTGCAAACCACAAGAAGAACTGCCAGCAGATGAAGCTGTAGAAGAAGAAACTGATGCTGCAGAAGATCCAGTACCGCGAGAAGCAGGATGAGAAGAATGCGTCTCCATATAACGCTTCGCTGCATTCAGCGCTCTAACAGACTTGAAATTACCTTCAGAGAGAGATGAGCGTCCGGAAGTACGTGAAGTCTCCGGTTCATCATCAAAGAGAGAAGGCTTAGGATCTGCTACAAACTGCGATGCTACCGGTTTGGAATTCTGATACCTGCTACTGTATCTAGGCTGCTCAGCATCCTCCCACGGTCTGCGAGGACGCTGCGCTCTCGCCCACTCCGGCTGGTCAGACATAGAGCCAAACAAGCTTCCACCAGCCTCATCCAGGCTATCAATCAACTTGCCGTCAATCTCATCGATAAACCGACTCGGATTATCAAACTCCATCTTGCCATATCGCCAGCGGTTCTTGGCGTTCGTCAGGATACAATGTTTCTCAGCTCGCGTAATGGCTACGTAAAGCAATCTCCGTTCTTCCTCCAGGTCTCGGAGCGAAGCAGCAGAAAGCGGACTCGGGAAGATATTCTCTTCCAAACCAACCACGAAAACCGTAGGAAACTCCAAACCCTTGGCAGCATGAACCGTCATCAGAGAAACACGAGGTTCATCCTTATCACCATCGCTGTCAGCATCGGTAAGCAGCGCCACATCCTGCAGATAATCCTGCAGGAAGAGTTCATCGAACTTACCCTCTTCACGCCGTTCCTCCACAAAAGCCGACATACCGCTCAAGAATTCCTCCAGGTTCTCCTGACGTGCCAGATCATCGGCATCCTTGCCCGACATGATATCCTGACTGATACCACTCTCCTTGATAATGGCATCACCCAATTCATAGACATCCGTGGTTTGAGCCCGTTCGATAAACGAAGAAATCAGCAATCTGAAGGTTTCCAGCTTGTTCATCGTACCCTTGTTAACCGCCAGTCCATACCGCTCAGGGGCACCGATCACCTCCCAGAAACTCACCTGGTTCTGATGGGCACAGTCAGCAATCTTCAGCACCGTAGTAGCCCCTATTCCTCGTGCCGGATAGTTGATGATACGCTTGATAGCCTCTTCATCATCCGGATTCGCCACCAGACGGAAATACGCAATAATATCCTTAATTTCCTTGCGCTGGTAGAAACTCAGTCCGCCATAAATGCGATAAGGAATACCCTGCTTTCTGAACTCCTCCTCGAAACTGCGACTCTGGGAATTGGTGCGGTATAGAATGGCAAAATCACTATACTGGCAGCCATCCTCGCGCCGGATACGCTTCACGTCCTTCGCCACAATCGCCGCCTCTTCCTTGTCGCTGTAAGCAGGCTTATACTGAATCTTCTCACCCTTCGCATTCTCGCTGAACACATCCTTAGGAATCTGGTTGCGGTTATGCTTGATCAGACTGTTAGCCGCCTCAACGATGGTCTGGGTAGAACGGTAATTCTGCTCCAGTTTGAAGAGACGCGTGCCCTGAAACTGGCGCTGATAGTTGAGAATATTATCGATATTGGCACCACGGAAACTATAGATACTCTGCGAATCATCACCCACGGCACAAACACGCTGCTTCTCCTGACAAAGTTGCATGACGATAGACATCTGAACGTGATTGGTATCCTGATACTCATCCACCAGGACATAATCGAAGCGGGCGGCATATTTGTGGCGAATATCCTCATGCTCCCTGAAGAGCTGATAGGTTAGCGTCAGCAAATCATCGAAATCCATGGCATTTGCCTGCTTGCAGCGCTGCACGTAAGCCACGAAAATCTTACCAACCTCAGGCATCTGCGCACGCTTGTTCTGCTCGAAGATAGCCACATCGCTCTCATAAGCCGCAGCACTCATCAGGTTGTTCTTCGCCATCGAAATCTTGGCATGAACGGCAGCAGGCTTATACTTCTTATCATCCAGCCCCATCTCCTTCACTATCGCCTTGATCAGCGAGCGCGAGTCACTTTCGTCATAAATGGTAAAGTTGTTGTTGAAGCCGATATGCTCAGCCTCCGCTCTCAGGATTCGGGAGAAGATGCTGTGGAAAGTACCCATATAGAGATGCTGGGCGAGATCATTTCCCACCAGTTTTCCGATACGTTCCTTCATCTCCCTAGCCGCCTTGTTGGTAAAGGTGAGCGCCATGATGCTCCAGGGTTTCATGCCCTGGCTCAGGAGATAAGCTATCTTATAGGTAAGCACACGCGTCTTACCCGAACCTGCACCAGCTATCACCAGCGAAGGTCCGTCAATATACTCTACCGCAGCACGCTGCGCTTCGTTCAAGTCGTTCAGTAAATCCATGAATCAATATTTGAGGCAAAAAACTATTTTAAGGTCACCCCTATCAACTATAAACTATAAACTATCAACTAAGTATTACTTCACCCTATATCCTCCCACAGCCGTGCTCGGGTCGAAATCTTCGCCCTCACGGGGGAAGGTAGGGATAAATCTCATCTGATGTTCTATCTGTCGCTGGCGCTTCTTCATATAAGCGCTAGGATGCAGCGAACTGAATTTGCGCGGATTAGGAAGTGTAGCTGCTATCAGCGCACACTCGCCACGAAACAGATCTTTCGCTTTCTTGTCGAAATGATATTCTGCAACCGCATCCACACCATAGATACCCGGTCCCATCTCTATGCTGTTGAGATAAACCTCCATGATGCGCTGCTTGCTCCACATCATTTCGATGAGGAAGGTAAAGTAGACTTCAAATCCCTTGCGGGTCCATGAACGGCCAGGCCACAGGAAGACATTCTTAGCAGTCTGCTGACTGATGGTACTGGCTCCATGCACCTTTCCACCACGTGCATTATTCTTCGCAGCACTCTCGATGGCATTGAAGTCGAAACCGTGATGCTTCAGGAATCTCGCATCTTCGCTCGCCATTACCGCCACTGGCATGTGAGGCGAAATCTTATCCATCGAAATCCAATGATGATGCAGGGTAATACTCTCTCCATCAGCTACTTGCTGGAAGCATCGGATAAACATCAGAGGAGTGACATACACAGGAATGAACCTATATGCCACTACAGCAAGAATGGTGGTACTGAAAAACAGCACCACCACCCATTTTACTATATTCTTGATTTTCTTCAAAATCATCTATTTAGTTTTTCCCTTCCGGGAGCATGAAAGTTATTACTTCAATGTACCGTTGTTGGCTGCGTTAACCATAGCCTGGCTAGCATACATGTAAACCTCTACACGACGGTTCTGGGCACAAGCAGCAGTAGTATTCACTACAGGGTTAGCAGAACCAAAACCCTGAACATTCTTTACCTGACGGCTGGTAACACCGCAAGAAGCGAGATAGTTGTAAACTGCCTCAGCACGCTTCTGGCTCAAAGGCAAGTTGATACCGTCATTACCTGTAGCATCAGTATAACCCTGGATAGAAACCTCGCAGTCGGTATTATTCTTCAATACACCGGCAAACTGAGCCAAATCAGTCTTTGCGCTGCTGCTGAGAGTAGAACCGTTAGTTGGGAAGAGGATACCAGAAGCAAATGTTACCTTAACGGCAGACAAGCCATTGGCATCTGTTACAGTCTCAACCTGTGCATTCTTCACCTGTTCAGCCTCAGCCTTCACTTTATCCATGTGCTTTCCGATGAGGTTACCAGCACCGCCACCAACAGCTGCACCGATAGCAGCACCTACGAGAGCACCTGTACCACGATGGCTATTGTTGAGCAATCCACCAACGATAGCACCCAGAGCTGCACCAGAACCGGCACCTACAGCTGTACCTGTCTTCTGATTGGTTCCACAACTTGAGAAAAGCAAGCACAAAGAGAGGCCTGCAACTGCAAAATTAGTCTTTTTCATTTTAAAATCTCCTATATTTATGTTATTTAATTGCAAAGATAACTCTTTTTTCTCCATAATGGAGAGTTTTCTAATATTTTTTTGTATTTTTGCATGCAAATTTAAGGGTATTTGTCGAAATAGAGCTAGGAAATCACCTATTTGGGGGTGGAAAATCCCTAAAAGTAGGATTTCTGACACCTGCAGACAGATGAACTGCCGTCAGCAGATGATGAAGGGGCTCATGCTTATACCTTAATATATACATAACAGAAGAAATAAAAAACAAAATAAATAGAATAAAGCAATATGGCTAAAGAACTCAAGAATTTAACCAAGCGTGCTGACAACTACAGTCAGTGGTACAATGATTTGGTAGTAAAGGCTGATCTCGCTGAGTTGTCACCAGTTCGTGGTTGTATGATTATCAAACCATACGGTTACGCTATCTGGGAGAAGATGCAG
>OBKV01001767.1_pt1 | contig 13015 bp, 9 predicted proteins | sample 1517301 | NCBI WGS metagenome assembly OBKV01 (sample SAMN04571685, study PRJEB22368) | human gut metagenome | biome: human gut; material: stool | host: Homo sapiens | place: Luxembourg | collected 2012-06-29 | reverse complement strand
GATCAGGGTCTTAGGAATGCTGGCATTCACGCCATACATACTCATGTGGTCACCATTATAGGTAGCCCATCCTAATGCCAACTCTGAAAGGTCGCCGGTACCGATAACCATACCCCCCATCTTATTGGCTAAATCCATCAGGATCTGGGTACGTTCACGAGCCTGGGAATTCTCGTAAGTCACATCATGCACACTGGCATCCTGACCGATGTCCTCAAAGTGCTGGGTTACAGCCTTGGCGATGCTGATTTCCTTAATGGTAATACCAAGACTCTGCATCAGCGAGATAGCATTATTGTAGGTTCTGTCTGTGGTTCCGAATCCCGGCATAGTGACACCTACAATACCCTTTCGGTTCATCTTGAGTTTATCAAAAGCTTTTACACAAACGAGTAAGGCCAGCGTAGAATCCAAACCGCCGCTAATACCGATTACTACGGTCTTGGCATGGGTATGAACGATACGCTTGGCTAGTCCCATGAGTTGGATATTGAAAATTTCCTCGCAAGAGGCATTCATATCGCTGCTGGTAGGAATAAACGGATGAGGATTCACCTCACGTTCCAACACAAAATCGCGTTCATTCTCGGTAGGATCGGCTTCGATATTACGTATATTGAACTGACCGCCGAGAACAGAATACTTAATATTGCGCTGGGCATTTACATAAGTAGAATTCGTACGACGCTCAGAGCGGAGTTTCTCTACATCTATCTGTGAGATAACCATCTGCTGTTCAATAGAGAAACGTTCACTCTGTGAAAGTAAAACTCCATTCTCATAAATCAGGGCATTTCCACCATAAACCACATCCTGCGTACTCTCACCGAATCCGCAGGAACTGTAGATATATCCGGTCATGGTACGGGCACTCTGCTGGCTGAGCAGACTTTTCAGATAATGATGTTTTCCGATGAGTTCGTCGCTTGCAGAAAGATTGAAAATCAGGTCTGCTCCTGCTAGCGCCAGTTTGTTGCTAGGAGGAGCCGGAGCCCATACATCTTCGCAGATTTCCACACCAAACTGTACGCCATCGAAAGTTTGAAAAATCTGAACATCAGGCGTCAGTTTCACCTTATGTCCGGCATAACGGACTTCGCAATCTCTCAGGTCCTGAGCCGAGGCAAACCAGCGTTTCTCATAAAACTCGCTATAGTTTGGAAGATATGTCTTCGGTACAATACCGAGAATCTGTCCATGCTGGATAACGATACCACAATTGAGCAACAAGTCGCCCGCTATCACCGGCGCACCCACGATAGAGATGATATCGAGTTTGCGTGTGAAATCAAGCAACATCATCAACGCCTGCTCAGATGATTCGAGAAGCATCTGCTGACGGAAGAGATCCTGACAGGAATAGCCCGTAATAGAGAGTTCCGGAAATGTAATGATCTCTACACCCTTTCCCTCAGCCAGCGCTATCTGTTCCTCTATCTGCTGGGTATTGAAAATGACATCACCCACCTTTACGGCAGGGATGGAACTAGCTACCTTAATAAATCCGTACTTCATAATAAATTACTTTATTGTAACCTGTGTAGCACCATAGCCATACTCCTGGAAAGAAGCATCCTGATAGGTGCAACTCTTATAGCGATAGTTCAACTCATGAATGAGAGTCTGACGCAACACGCCTTCGCCCTTTCCATGAATAAAGATAATTTTCTGTCCCTTCTTTTTCTTATATTCCTCCATGGTCTTCTTAAAGATATCCATCTGATAATGAAGAATATCTGCAGAATTCATTCCAGCAGTTGTTTCAAGCACTTCATCCGCATGAAGATCTATCACAAGGGTACCATCATCCTTCTTGCTTTTCTTCTTGCTGGTGTTGGCGACAACCTTCTCATCCTTATACATCTGCTCTTTCAGACGCTTGGAATCGATAACCAGCGGACGGGCTATTTCATCGTTCTCTACAATCGTAAAGAGATAGGCTGGAGTCTCGAAGAAATCGTTCTCTTCGAAAAGATGAAGTTTGTAGAATTTCACGGGATCGAGACGAAACTGAACATCTGTTGCCGGCTTCAGGAGAAATGGCTTGTCCTTCTTGTAGGCTATCATCTGGATGGCGATATGCTCCATCTCGTTCAGAGCCTCACGACCGAATTCCTCGATGAAGAGTTTGGTGTTCGGTTCTATTTCTCCCTCTGCTTTCAGAGTCCATGCATTTCCCTCAGCCACGAGATAGGTATAGTGGAGATAGTAGTTGCTGTCATTCACCATATAGGTCTCGAAACGGGTATTGGTTACGTCCTTGATGTTGATAGGTACAAAGGCGAGATAAGCACTAAGTTTGTTGCCTCCCGTACGTTCCTGAACCGGTTTCACAAAGGTTATCTCACGGTCGGCAGCATCATATTCCTCTACATCCATATCCACGTCATCGTGATCATTCAAGATGGCCTTGATACTCCGACTGTCCTGATGCAGTTCGGTATTGGCATGCTCCTCAGCCTTCTGCTGCGCATCCATTTTAGCCGAAATCATCTTGCCCATGGAGTATTCATCCTGCTCCACCACAACCACCTCGTTGATAGGCATCGGAATCTCAAAACCATCCTCATCCTCAACAAGCACAATATTTTTACCTTGGAAGCCGGCAACCTTTCCGCCACCCACTTCGCTCAAGAATCTGACTTTATCTCCTTTTTTCATAATCTATTAATAATTTGTAATTGCAAAGATACAAAAGATATTGCAAAACAGGGCTTATTTTAATATTTTTAATGCTACTGATAAAAATAATCCTGTAAAAGATGCACCATGTTAGATATTTTTCCGTATCTTTGCAAAGAAAAAGAAATAGTAACGAACCCATTAAACAGAAAAGTTATGATTACATTTCCTTGCGCCAAGATCAATCTTGGTTTAAATATAGTTAGCAAGCGGAAAGATGGATACCACAATCTTGAAACGGTGTTCTACCCTATTCCGCTGACCGATGCACTTGAAATCAAGCTCATGGGCGATGAATTCCCTAGCGATGTTCCTTGTGATCTGAAGATTACAGGTAACGCAGTGGATTGCGACGAACAGAACAATCTCGTTGTAAAAGCTTATAATCTCCTGGCTGCCGACTTCAGGATTCCACGCATCCATGCTCACCTGGTGAAGCGTATTCCTTCGCAGGCTGGTTTGGGTGGCGGTTCTGCCGATGCAGCCTTCATGATCCGTTTGCTTGACGAGCGTTTCCGCCTCAATATCGGTAATCCGGAGATGGAAAGATATGCTGCCAAACTGGGCGCAGACTGTGCCTACTTCATTTCTGCCAATCCTGAGGATGGCGATACTGCTTGCTATGCAGAAGGTATCGGCGAAGAACTGATGCCGGTAAGTGGTCCTGGCGATAATCTGAGGGGCTATCATCTGGTTGTGGTGAAGCGCGATGATATTGCCGTCAGCACCAAAGAGGCTTATGCAGCCATCACCCCACAGGCACCAGCCAAATGTTGCCGCGACATTGTACGCCAGCCTATCGAGACTTGGAAAGAGGAACTTGTCAACGATTTTGAGGCACCTATCTTCAAGATGCACCCGGAACTGGCAGAAATCAAACAGAAGCTGTACAACCTGGGTGCCGTATATGCAGCGATGAGTGGTAGCGGAAGTGCCATCTTCGGTATCTTCAAGCATAAACCTGCAAATATAGAGGAACAGTTCGAAGGAATGTTCTGTAAAATAATGAAACTTTAATTTAATTAATAGTTTACTCTAAATATAATGAACGAAGAAACACATCAGAAACTGATGACTATCAAGCGAAGCTTCCGCTTGCTGATGAACGGTCCGGGATCGCAATCTATGCGCGATAAGGGACTGGGATATAAACTGAATTGGGGCGTACCATTCTATGAACTGAAAAAGATGGCTGAGGAATATGGTAAAGACTATGACCTCGCCATCGAACTGTGGAAGGAAGATATCCGGGAATGCAAGATTCTGGCTACACTCATCATGCCTGCCGATAAGATGCTTCCGGAAATCACAGATTTATGGATGGAACAGGTACAGAGTCAGGAGATGGCAGAGATGCTTGCCTTCAACCTTTTGCAGCACGTAGATTATGCACCTGTCATCGCCTACCAGTGGATAGCAAGTGATAAGCCACTCTATGAGATTGCCGGTTTCCAGCTCCTTGCCCGTCTTTTTGCCAATGGGAAAGAGCCTAACGAGCGTGGCATCAACGAATTTCTGGATCAGGCTGCCACTGCATTGCAGGGTGACAACATGGGAATAAAACATGCTGCCTCTAATGCGGTTCTCCGTTTCTGCGACTTCGGTGAAGATTTCGAGAAAATTGCAAGAGGCGCACTCAAGGGTATCTACGAGATATAATGGCTCTGCTGACGCAGTCAGAAACAGGCCACGACCCTGCTGAAAATACGTCCCGACATAGCATTTGCTGCGTCCCGACATACAAAAAAATACGTCCCGATGCAGCAAATGCTACGTCGGGACGTTTTTTTATGGCTAATTTCAGCGTTACATGAAATACTTCTGGTATTCGTTTTCGAAATTCGGAGTGAAAACACCCTTGCCGATGTTTTCGCTGATTTCATCCTTTGTCCAGAATCTGCCACCGGCCAATTCTTCCTGGCTCGGTTTCACCTCGCCATCATATACACAGCGATGTACGTAAACCAGTTCCTTTTCCCGCTGACTCTCAAAGACATAATGTCCCAAAGATTCCGGTTCAAAATCGGTGATACCCAATTCTTCCCTTACCTCGCGATGCAAAGCCTGACTCACACTTTCGCCTAAATCAACATGACCGCCGCAGGCTGTATCCCATTTATCCGGCTGGATATCCTTCCAGGCTGGACGATGCTGCAGATACAGATCCCCCCGGCTGTTGAATACATGCAGATGAACTACCGGATGCAATATCTTGCTTCCGTCATGGGCATGACCGCGGGTAACAGCGCCCAGAATGTTGCCCATTTCATCTACTATCGGTAATTCCTCGCTCTTATTATCTATCATCATTTTAAAAGTTTATAGTTAACAGTTTATAGCGGCATCGCCGTATAGCAAGAATGCCCTATAAACTATCAACTCTTAACTATTAACTTTCTAAAGCGTTCCGTATTCATCAGAGTAGCGCAACATCTGGTCGACATAGCTCTCCTCGTAATCCAATACCACGTCTGTAATTCCGCCTTCTTCATCCATCTCCAGCGTCATCTTCGGATTGATGAATCCCTTGTATGGAGCGAGATTCAGTTTCTTGTATCTTGCCAGTATCTCGCGATGCAATTCTGGATCAATATTCACGGCATACTTCTCAACCAACAGGCGGGCAGCCTCGAAATCACCCTCGCTCTTGATGCGCTGAATTTCAGCAAGCAACTCACCGAAGAGATGGCGGAGCTTGGCATAATCATTAATCTTCACATAAGTCTTCGTCGTAATGATATTGCCCTCGCTGTCCTTCAAAGCATCCTCGGCAGAAGCATAGTTCACATCCATCTTCACCAGTTCCACAGCACCCTCGGCATGCTCCATCACCCACCAGGCTATCAGCGCACGGTTGCGCATGTGGGCTTCCTCTATCTTGTCGCCTTCCTTGATGCGGATGGTCTGGGTGAGCAGACCGTTCATCAGATAACCGTAATATTGAGCCTTGTATGCCTCATCATTCGGAGTCAGACCCAATTCTACCAATTTATGGTCGGCTACATAATAGAGTCCGAAAAGATCGGCTCTCGCCTCTTCTATCGTACTGCCATACGCCTTCAGTGCATCAGGGTCGGTACCAGGCAAGAGCTGTCCGCTACCATGTCCCAGACACTCATGCAGGTCGGTATGCAGATCATCGGTAATATCCTCGTACTGATTCATCAGACTGATGGTATCCTCGTCGATAACGAATTCATCGCGGAAACCATTGCCTTGAGCTGCCTTGTTATATGCCTCGGTCAGATTACCGATGGTCACACTCTTAGAACCATATTCCTGACGGATCCAGTTGGCATTCGGAAGATTGATGCCGATGGCAGAAGCTGGATATTCCTCGCCACCCAACATCGCCGCACAGATGACATTGGCTGTAACACCCTTCACCTCCGGCTTGCGGAAACGTGGGTCTACAGGTGAATGGTCCTCAAACCACTGGGCATTCTGACTGATGGTCTGGGTGCGCTTCGTAGCTTCAAGATCCTTATATTCTACGATGCCTTCCCAAGTACCTTTCAGTCCGAGCGGATCGCCATACACTTCGATAAATCCGTTGATGAAATCAATCATTCCCTCGTGCTGCTGCACCCAGGCAATGCTGTAACGGTCGAAATCCTTCAGATCGCCTGTTCGGTAATACTTCACCAGGAGATCGATGAGATGTTTCTGTTCCTCATTTTCTGCATATTTCTGAGCACGGAGCAACCAGGAAACAATCTCCTTGATAGCTGCGCCATAGAGGCCGTCTTCAGTCCATTTCAGCTCTACCAGTTCACCATTACGCTTGGTCAGTTTAGAGTTCAGTCCATACGAAGGTGCCTGTTCGTTGCCATCTTCCTTCATCCTGCCATAGAAACGTTCTACTTCTGCCTGAGAAACATTCTCATAGAAATTGCAGGCTGAAGTCTGCACCAGATCCTCGCCATCCGTCTGATTTACGCGCTTAGGCATGACTTCCGGATTGAAGATGACAGGCACCAGAATGCCCAACAGGTCTTCCTTGCTCTGACCTTTGGAAAGAGGCAGGTATTCATCGGCTACAGCCCCAACCATCTCATAGAAAGATTCCTCTGAAAATCCTGGCACAAACTTTTCACATCCATAGTGATGATGGATGCCGCTGGCAAACCAGACACGCTTCAGATAAACTTCGAAAGCCTTGAAATCTTCGCTTTCGCGATTACCCTCGTAATGAAGGTATACAGCCTCCAGGGTTTTACGGATGCGCAGGTTGTATTTGCCCTGCTGGTCGAAGGTGATATCACGTCCCAAGAGGGTTGCCTTCGACAAGCAATAAATATAAATTTTCTGTGTGAGCGACAGGTTTTCGAAACCCTTCAGCTCATAACGGAGCATCTGGATATCGGCAAATCGCTCTTGAGTGTTTACATTACATTTTGCCATTTTTATCTGTATTTACCATGCAAAAGTAATACATTTTTTCCACATACCAAACTTTTCCTCCTGTTTTTCGCTCTTTGCAAAGTTTTTTACTTGAAATATGCACTTTTTCTTGGAGAAAACTTTTATTTATGCAGATTATTCATTACCTTTGCATGAAAATCAAAACAAAAACATGCCGGTAAAGGCAGAAAACATAAAACGGCAATCATGCAGATAAACGAGATATTAAAAAGCTATTTTGGATACGATTCCTTCCGCCCCAACCAGGAGGCGATTATCAGAGAGGTAATGCAGGGACACGACTGTCTGGTTCTCATGCCGACAGGTGGTGGAAAGAGTCTGTGCTACCAGGTTCCCGCATTAGCGATGGAAGGTACCGCTGTGGTCATTTCACCGCTCATCAGTCTGATGCACGACCAAGTGGAGGCGCTCAAGGCAAACGGTATCCCGGCAGAAGCACTGAACAGCGAAAACGACACGACCGATGAACTCATCATCCGCCGCCGATGCGAGAAGGGAGAACTGAAACTTCTTTATGTTTCGCCCGAAAAACTCATCAGCGAGATACCTTATTTATTCAGCAACATCAAGATTTCGCTCTTTGCCGTTGACGAGGCCCACTGCATCAGCCAGTGGGGACACGATTTCCGTCCGGAGTATTCGCAACTCGGTATGCTGCACGAGAATTTCCGCAATGTCCCGGTGATGGCGCTCACAGCCACAGCCGACAAGATAACGCGCGAAGATATCATACGCCAGCTTCATCTCAATGGGCAGACATTCGTAAGCAGTTTCGACCGCCCCAACCTCTCCCTCACCGTAAGACAGGAGAGCACCAAAAAGGCAAAGCTCCAATACATCACCCGCTTCATCAGTAATCATCAGGAAGAAGCAGGCATCATCTACTGTCTCTCCCGCAAGAACACCGAAATGGTAGCTCAGGAGCTTATCGATCTGGGTATCAATGCCGCAGCCTATCACGCCGGAATGACTGCCCAGACCAGAGCATCAGTACAGGAGCGGTTCAAGATGGACCAGATTCAGGTGGTATGTGCTACCATCGCTTTCGGAATGGGCATCGACAAGAGTAATGTGCGCTGGGTAATCCACTATAATATGCCTAAAAGCATAGAGAGTTTCTATCAGGAAATAGGTAGAGCCGGAAGAGATGGAGCACCATCAGATACCGTGCTGTTCTATTCGATGGCCGACATCATCACCCTCCGTTCTTTCTGTGAAGAAAGCGGACAGCGTGATGTGAACATGGAGAAACTGCGCCGCATGGAGGAATATGCCGAATCGAGAGTATGCCGACGACGCATTCTGCTGAATTATTTTGGCGAGACATCATCCTGCAACTGCGGCAACTGTGATGTTTGCAAGAATCCTCCACGCACCTTCGACGGCACTATCAGAGCCCAGAAAGCCCTGAGTGCCGTGGTCCGTTCGGGTGAGCATATTGCAGTAGGTACCTGCATCGAGATTCTGAGAGGCATGCATTCTTCTGCCGTTGTGAAAAACAAATACAACGAGATGAAAACCTTCGGTGTGGGCAGGGATACAACATCTAAGGACTGGAATGCTTATCTGCTGCAGATGCTACAGATGGGATTCTTCGAGATTGCCTACAACAACCACAACTACATGAAGGTTACCGATTTAGGCTGGAAGGTACTGAAGGGAGAGCATCATGTTTCGCTGGCTTATATCGAAGAAGACGATAAAGCCACCCGCCCACAGAAAACGGTACGCAACAGGAAGGGCGCCATCGCCCAGCCGGGAAATCTCATTCCTGAGGTGCATGCCGAACGTGTCATCTTCCAGGAAGACTCGAAAGGCGTGGAAGACAAAGGGCTCTTTGAACACCTCAGAAAGATACGCAAGAACCTTGCCGACGAACAGGGTTATCCTCCATATATCGTACTCAGCGACAAGAGCCTTCATGAACTCGCAAGGATGAAACCTACCACCAAGAATGCCATGAGCCTGATCAGTGGTATCGGAGAATTCAAGCTCAATAAATATGGCGATACCTTCATCAAGGCTATCAGGAAATATACAGGACTATAAGATCTTGTCATCCTATCTTCCATTCCAGGCTGTTCACCTCGTCCTTCACCGAAAAGTTCAAGCCAATCTTCACCACCTTCTTGCCACTCATCTTGAAGGCGTCGGCATAGTGCTTTGCGTCTATCTGGGCGAGAGCCTCCTCGGCACTCTTGTTGAACTTCAGTTCCATCACGTAGATGGTATCATCCGTTTCCATCGTGATATCGATTCTGCCCTTTGCCGTATGCGGTTCCACATGGATGCTATAGTTGGTGAGCAGGGCGAACATGATGTAGAGCGTCTGCTGCCAATGCCCCTCGTAGTGGGTATTGTCGCAGTAAGGCACCGTCTCCAGGAAATCGTTCAGCAGGCAGAAGGCAGCATCCATATCCCCCTTCTTTACCAATACCGACATCTTGGCGATGGTCGTGTTAGCCTTCGCCGACTTGTCCGTCAGATAATGAGGCAAAAGGCTCCCATACAGCCCCACCCTAATCTCCCGGTTAGGCAATGCTAACTGATACAACTTTGTCGGTTTGTCATATCCCTTAATGGTGACATATCCACTCTGATAGAGCAAAGGTATGATGGTGGTCATCATTTCGGTGGGGGCATCAAAGTCCTTCTTGCCCACTTCTATGGTCTCGCCAAGGTCTGCAGGCAAGAAATCATACTTTCTCATCATATTAATAAGATAGGTAGGAGTGCCTGAGCCAAACCAGTAATCATCCATTCTGCCATCGGCAAAGCAATTGAGCAGACTGTAAGGATTGAAGACATCAGGCGATGGCCAGCAGAAGTGATAACCATCATAATGGTCTTTGAGTTCCTGTATGGTCTCCTCCCTGCTCAGCTCCAGATGCTCGGCAAGTTCGTTGATGTCATCGCTCATCTGGGTCAATAGTTCCTCCTTGGTGATGCCGCAGATGCCGGCATAAGGTTCGTCCATGCTCACATTTTTGATGTTATTCAGTTCGCTGAAGATGCTGAGCTGCGAGAACTTCGTGATGCCAGTAAGGAAAACGAAGCGAAGCATTGACTCGCAATCTTTCAAAGGACTGTAGAAATTGCGCATCGTATTGCGCAAGACATCGAGCATTTCCTTCTCATGAGCCACATCCAGCAGCGGTGCATCATATTCATCAATGAGCACCACCGCCTGCTTACCAGTCTTTGCTGTAACAGTTTTTATCAAGTTGAGCAAACGGACGTTCGGATCTGGAGAATCACAATCTACTCCAAACCTATCCTCATTTTCCTTTAATATATATAAGAGGTATCGATCCAGCTGTTCTTTCTCCATATGTTTGCCTCCAGCCAAACTGAAGTGCAGCACGGGATAAGTATTCCACTCCTTCTCCAGCTTCTCAATGGCAAGCCCCTCGAAGAGTTCCTTCTTGCCCTCAAAATAACTCTGAAAAGTAGAAACCAGCAGCGACTTGCCGAAACGGCGTGGTCGGCTCAGGAAGAAATACTTTCCATCCGTATGCGTCATACGATAGATGTATTCCGTCTTATCAATATAGAGGTTGTCCAACTTGCGGACTTCCTCAAATGTCTGAATTCCTATAGGATATAATTTTCTTGCCATAATCAAACGCTATCTAATGAATTGCAAATATACATCAAATCCCCGAAACAACCAAGCATTTCTACGATTTTAACAAAAAAATAATCCCGACCCAGAGATCCATTGAATCTCCGAGCCGGGATTTCTTATTCCTATCTACCAGCTTATCTTTCCGAAGCTTGGTATTCCGTTATTTATCCAGCGCCTGGTATTTTGAGTGCTGACTCTTGTATTCCGGAACGATTTGCTTCATCTTGCCCACTATCTTCATGTCGTCGAAGGTCTGGGCTATGCATGACAGTTCGTCCAGTTCCTTGCATACATCGGCATAGTCATACTCACGCACCTTCGCAATCTTGATTTTCTTGTGGAAGGTAGGGAGCGTCACCTCCTTGTCGTTGAGCACCTCTTCGTAAAGTTTCTCGCCATCACGAAGACCAGTGAACTTGATTTCCACGTCCTTAGCACCGCTCAACTTAATCATGCGCTTAGCCAAATCCACAATCTTCACAGGCTGTCCCATGTCGAACACGAAAATCTCACCGCCATTTCCCATTGTACCAGCCTCCAAAACCAGTTTGCAAGCCTCGGGTATCAACATGAAGAAGCGGATGATGTCGGGATGCGTCACCGTCACAGGACCGCCGTTTTTAATCTGCTCCTTGAAGAGCGGAATTACCGAACCATTACTACCCAACACGTTACCAAAACGAGTAGTAACAAACTGCGTCACAGCCTTCATTGGCATACCAGCGTCATCCTGACAAGCATCAGCATAAATTTTTCCCTCCTTAATAGCCTTGTCCAGACTCTGCACATAGATTTCGCAGATGCGCTTCGAGCAGCCCATCACGTTGGTAGGGTTCACCGCCTTGTCGGTGGAAATCATCACAAACTTCCTCACGCCATACTTCACGCTCAAGTCGGCTATCACCCTCGTGCCATCCACATTGTTCTGGATGCTCTCGCTCGGGTTGTCCTCCATCATCGGCACATGCTTGTAGGCTGCGGCGTGGAACACGAAGTCAGGCCTGTGTTCACGGAAGATTTCCTCCATCCTAGGCTTGTTCTGTATGCTCGCCATCAAGGTGAACGCCTCGATTTGCGGAAAATTCTTCGCCATCATCAGGCGCACATCATGCAATGGAGTCTCAGCCTGATCCACCAAGATGAGTTCATTCGGCTGATAGATGGCAATCTGTCTCACCATCTCGCTGCCGATGCTGCCAGCCGCACCCGTTATCAGGATACGCTTACCAGACAGCAGATTACCCACAGCCTTCATATCCACCTCAATCTTCTCACGAGGCAGAAGATCCTCGATATCCACCTCCTTGATTTGTGAATGCTCAAAATTACTCTTGCCATCCCATTCCTGCGCACCCGCCAACACGAAGAGTTTGATGTCGTTATCTACCAGGCTGTTAATCATCTCCGTATTCTTGCGCAGTTCCTCACTCTTCACAGGAGAAACCAGCAAAGCATCAGCATTCTCCTTCTTCATTTCATCCACCAGATGCGCATCGTTGCGGAATATCTCCACGCCCATCATATACTTGCCCTTTCCATTCACGGTATCACTCACGAATCCCTTCAGGACAAATCGAGAAGGTTTGGTGCTGCGAATCATCTTCGCCAACCCCACGCCTCCACTGTGCGTACCATAGATAAACACACGTGTCGCCTTGCCCGTATGCATCGAGTCGTATAACATTTTTACAACCACACGCAAAGCCGTCATCATCAGTGTAGCGATGAGGAAGGTAAAGAACAGTTCACGTATAGGCACTGGCTCCAACCATCTATCCACATGAACGTAATATCGGGCTATGGCAATGATAACGAAGCCGATGGCATTGGCAGATGCGATACGAGTCAAATCCACAAACGAAGAGTAGCGGATGATAGCCTGGTAAGTGTGCATCAGCCGGATGCCTATCAGATAGGCTATGAGATAGACGCAGAGCGTACCCACCAACGGCCAGAAGTTATTTGTAAGCTCGCTGCCCCCATGATCCAAATAATAGCATAATACACCTGAAAACAAAAGGATCAGACAGTCGAGGATAAGCACACACCAGTATGGAAGGGCATTTTTAGTAAAATACCATTCTCTCAGTTTTGAAATAAAATTCATAAAGAGTTTCTCTAAGTCTCGTTTTTTTAGTACTCAATAGCTTCCTTGATGCACTCCACAATATAGCGCACATCATCATCGCTCACCATAGGACCGGCAGGCAGACACATACCAATCTTGAAGATAGCCTCGCTCACGCCATTCACATAGGCAGGAGCATCCAGATATACAGG
>OBKV01001765.1_pt1 | contig 13033 bp, 8 predicted proteins | sample 1517301 | NCBI WGS metagenome assembly OBKV01 (sample SAMN04571685, study PRJEB22368) | human gut metagenome | biome: human gut; material: stool | host: Homo sapiens | place: Luxembourg | collected 2012-06-29 | reverse complement strand
AAACAGGGTGCAAAAATACGAAAAATGCATGAACTGCCCTATTCTTCATGCATTAATTTTCTAAAGTCATGTACTTCTATATTACATATCTCATTTTTCATATTCGTTATATAGTTGCATCCGCGACTGTGCTTGTTCAGCATAGCGCTTTTTTGAGAACTAAAGGCACTATGACCCGATGAAAAGGTTTTATACAAAAGAAATAAGCCTTTCCTACCCAATTATGGTATTTTACTAATGTGGTAACCTCAATCATTTGTTTTCCTGTTTCCAATGGCGTAATGAAAATATCGACATAAAACAATAAATGTTTATCGTCTTTTCTCATAATTGCTTCTTGCTTGTCTTCCTCTATAATAAGTTCTTCACTTTCAATAGCTTTAGTTTCTATACCGAAAGGTTTGACTAAACAGGCCCTTATTGCATACAACATTCGGAGCCAAGCGGGGTTATGAGCAAAGACTTTTAAAATAATATCTTTAGGAGACAAACGATTTTCTGTAACTTCTATGGAAAAACTGTCACTGTAATCTACGGGGAGATATTTCTCTATTTTCTTAGCCATATTGGTTATTCAATTAGGGTTATTCTACAATATGTTCAGTTTAGGTTTCGTCCGATAATAGATAAAACCATAGAAAAGGGGGCTTGAAAAATAAAAAATCAGGCAGTTTATTTAAGATAACCACCTGATTTTCAAAAGAGCGGTAAACGAGGCTCGAACTCGCGACCTGCGGCTTGGGAAGCCGCCGCTCTACCAACTGAGCTATTACCGCATATTTACTGCATTTCTCGACTCAAAAGCCTTATGAAATGGTGATGCAAAGGTAAACATAATTTTTATATCTCAAATAAAATCGCAGAAATTTTAATGCAAGAAAAAAGAGAAATCAAAGCATCTTCAATTCTTTTGTTTTGATGAAAAACAACCGGATATAAAAAAACGCATATTAGTAGCCCGTATAATTAAAAATATACAGATTGACGATAGTCGCTATAGAAAAAACTCCAGGATTTCCGGTTAATAAGATTCAGATATAAACTATTTTAGTGAATAATCTATCACTAGGTTCTAAATAGAGAATGAATATTGAATATGTGAGAATAAAGTTGCTTATATTATTTCAAATTGACAGATTTAGTTTCTAGCAAAATAAATAAGATTTAGAGACAAACTGGTACTTTATGGGCTGTTTGGTAGCTTCCTTTTAAAGGGAGAACACGCTTCTCACCGACCAACGGTTGGTTCCATTTAAAGGAACGGAGCTTTTCCTTTAAAGAAACAACTCCAATATGCATTTATATTTTGTATAATCAAGTAGTTTATATCCATTAATAACACGCTTATTGCATATACTTGCATTATTTTATGCATCATTTTTTCTATCTGATAGAAATGATACAAACGTGATTCAAAGAGAAGATGAAAAATAGAACATCTTATAAAAAAGCGTTGAAACCTTCTTTTGTTGTATTGCTATATTCTTTCTGATGAACAAACCTCTCTTTTCATCTGTTAGAATATCTCAAATTCAGATATAACCTAACCAGTATGAAAAAAAATAAGCGACTTTGTATACTATTGACTTTGTATTTTTCCATCGGTCAGATAGATGCACAGATACCATTAAGTTTCGAAGAATCACTGCATCTGTTGAATCAAGGAAATCAGAGTCTGAAAATAGCGGATAAGAGTATTGAGATTGCGAAGGCTGAACGTGATAAGTTGAATGCTTTCTGGTATCCCAGTCTTCAGTCTACAGGTGCGTTTGTACACATGTCGGAGAAGATCGAAGTTAAACAGCCTTTATCGCAGTTTACCGATCCGGCTAAAGACTTTGTACATTCGATTATTCCGGATGACCAGATCATTTCGTCTATACTGGATCAAATTGGGGCAAATACCCTTATATTTCCTTTGACTCCAAGAAATTTGACAACTGTTGATTTATCAGCCGAGTGGGTACTCTTTTCCGGTGGTAAGCGTTTTCATGCCACCAACATCGGAAGAACGATGGTCGATCTGGCACGGGAAAGTCGGGCACAGGTATCGGCCAATCAGCAAAGTTTATTGGTTGAAAGCTATTACGGGCTTCGACTGGCACAACAAATTGTGACGGTTCGTGAAGAAACCTACAACGGATTGAAGAAACATTATGAAAATGCCTTGAAGTTAGAGGCAGCAGGAATGATTGACAAAGCAGGAAGGCTTTTTGCCCAGGTAAATATGGATGAAGCCAAACGTGCATTGGAAGCTGCGCGAAAAGAAGAAACAGTAGTGCAAAGTGCCTTAAAGGTTTTGCTGAATAAAAAGGATGCAGATGCCAATATCATTCCTACCTCTCCCCTTTTTATGAATGATTCATTGCCACCTAAAATGCTATTTGATCTTTCAGTAAACAGTGGGAACTATACACTCAACCAATTACAGCTGCAGCAGCATATTGCCAAACAAGAAGTGCGGATTGCTCAAAGCGGCTATTTGCCGAATATAGCCCTTTTTGGAAAACAGACCTTGTATTCGCATGGTATTCAGAGTAATTTATTACCGCGTACCATGGTAGGCATTGGTTTTACATGGAACCTCTTTGACGGACTGGATCGTGAAAAAAGAGTGCGGCAATCGAAATTAACGGAACAAACTCTGGCTTTAGGGCAGATGAAAGCCCGTGATGATCTGGCTGTTGGGGTAGATAAGCTTTATACGCAGCTGGAAAAGGCACAGGATAATGTAAAAGCTTTAAATGCAACGATTGCCTTAAGTGAAGAATTGATACGCATCCGAAAGAAATCATTTACAGAAGGGATGGCAACTTCTACCGAAGTTATTGATGCTGAAACCATGCTTGCCAGTGTAAAAGTGGCTCGCCTGGCAGCATATTATGAATATGATGTGGCACTAATGAATCTACTCTCGCTTTGTGGCACACCGGAACAATTTGCAAACTATCAACCTAAACCGTAACAAACAATGAAACCAACTAGTAAAACCCTATCATGGGCTTTTGTCATCATTCTTCTGGCTGTCGGTATTTTCACCGGCTTGGGAGTTATATTAATGCATAAACAGCCGCTGGTCTTGCAAGGACAAGCTGAAGCAACAGAAATCCGTATCAGTGGGAAACTTCCCGGCCGTATCGACACTTTCTTCGTTCAGGAGGGAGACTGGGTACACCGGGGAGATACTCTTGTCGTCATTAATAGCCCTGAAGTACATGCCAAGTATCAACAAGTGAATGCCTTGGAACAGGTGGCAGTACAACAGAACAAGAAAATAGATGCCGGAACCCGTCGTCAGATCGTGGCTACTGCACTGCAATTATGGAATAAAACGAAGAGCGATCTTACTCTCGCCCAGACAACTTACAACCGTATTCTTACTTTATATAAGGACAGTGTCATTACTTCTCAAAGAAAGGATGAAGTAGAAGCTATGTATAAAGCGGCTGTAGCAGCCGAACGTGCTGCCTATGAACAGTATCAGATGGCTGTAGATGGTGCACAAAAAGAAGATAAAGCGTCTGCTGCCAGCATGGTGGATGCTGCTCGAAGCACAGTGGATGAAGTCTCGGCTTTGCTGGTCGATGCTCGGTTGACCGCTCCGGAAAACGGTCAGATAGCAACAATCTTCCCTAAACGTGGAGAGTTGGTTGCACCGGGAACTCCCATTATGAATTTGGTGGTGATGGATGATATACATGTTGTTCTTAACGTGCGGGAAGATCTGATGCCGCAATTTAAAATGGACGAAACATTTGTTGCGGATGTGCCCGCTATCGGTAAAAAAAATATTGAATTCAAAATCTATTATATTAGTCCGCTAGGCAGTTTTGCTACCTGGAAATCAACCAAGCAAACCGGAAGTTATGACTTACGTACCTTTGAGATTCATGCCCGTCCAACCCAAAAGGTGGATGACTTGCGTCCCGGCATGTCCGTGTTATTGACTTTAGATTAATCGACATCAAATAAACCAGAGAATGGATGAATCACAAACATATTCCCCTTTTCGTTCCGTACTGCTCAGAGAGTGGCGGCGAATGACTTCACGGCGCCTTTATTTTGGTGTCTGCATTGTCTTGCCATTGTTCACCCTTTTCTTTATGGCTACGATCTTTGGTAACGGACAGATGGAAAACATTCCTATTGGTATTGTCGATCAGGATAATACTGCTACTTCCCGGACGATAGTCAGGAATATTTCTGCCGTACCAACTTTTAAAGTGACAAAGCATTTTGTAAATGAAGCAGCTGCCCGTGAATCTGTGCAAAAGAAAGAGATTTATGGATATCTTTCCATACCTTCCCAATTTGAACAGAATGCGATTACCGGAAAGAATGCAACACTCTCCTACTATTATCATTATGCATTAATGTCGGTAGGTGGTGAGTTGATGGCGGCATTCGAAACTTCCTTAGCTCCGGTGGCTCTTTCTCCTGTGGTGATGCAAGCGATGGCACTCGGAGTAGAACAGGATCAGATTACCACCTTTTTATTACCCGTACAGGCTAATAACCATCCGATATATAACCCTAGTCTGGATTATTCGGTATATTTAAGTCAGCCCTTTTTCTTTGTGCTGTTTCAGGTTTTGATTCTGTTGATTACCGTGTATGCGGTTGGCATTGAAATCAAGTTCCGCACAGCAGATGATTGGCTGGCGACTGCAAAAGGCAATATAGTGACAGCTGTTTTAGGTAAATTATTACCTTATACCATTGTATATATACTGATAGGATGGTTGGCTAATTACGTCATGTTTGGTATTTTGCATATTCCTTTTCAGGGGAGTTGGTGGTTAATGAATATCATGACTGTGCTTTTCATCATTGCAACACAGGCTTTAGGGCTGTTTTTATTCTCGCTGTTTCCGGCAATATCGTTGGTTATAAGCGTAGTTTCTATGGTAGGTTCTCTGGGGGCTACTTTGTCCGGAGTAACCTTTCCGGTTCCCAATATGTATCCGTTGGTGAGGGATGCTTCCAATTTGTTCCCTGTCCGTCATTTTACGGAAATGATGCAAACCATGCTCTATGGAGGCGGTGGGTTTATCCATCTTTGGCCATCGGCTGTGATACTCTGTATCTTCCCGTTGCTGGCCCTGTCGCTGCTTCCTCATTTAAAACGAGCTATAGAAAGTCATAAGTATGAAAACATTAAGTAAGTTACAACAGTTATCATTCATCATTCGTCGTGAATTTCTAGCTATCAGTACCAGTTATGCGGTTTTACTGGTGTTGATGGGAGGAATCTTCGTTTACGGGTTGCTCTACAATTATATGTATGCACCGAATATTGTAACCGATGTACCTGTTGCCGTAGTCGACAATTCGCACAGTGAATTGAGCCGTGATTTTATCCGTTGGCTGGATGCTACTCCCCAGGCAGAGATTTCCAGTCAGGCTATGGACTATCATGAAGCAAAAGAATGGATGAAAGAAGGCAAAGTACAGGGAATACTCTATCTGCCTCATGACTTTGAGGAACGGGTGTTCCGGGGAGATGAAGCCGTATTTTCCCTTTATGCAACTACTGATGCCTTCTTGTATTTCGAAGCTTTGCAAGGTGCTTCTTCACGTGTCATGTTGGCTATTAATGATAAATACCGGCCAGATGAAGCGGTGTTTCTTCCACCACAAGGATTGCTTGCCGTAGCTATGGCGAAACCGATTAATGTGGAAGGCACTGCACTCTACAATTATACCGAAGGATATGGTTCCTATCTTATTCCGGCAGTCATGATGATTATAATTTTCCAGACCTTACTGATGGTTATTGGCATGGTGACCGGAGAAGAATACAGTAGTAAAGGAATCCGCGCATATACTCCTTTTGGGTATGGCTGGGGAGTTGCCATTCGTATAGTGGCAGGAAAAACGTCCGTGTACTGTACTCTTTATGCCATCTTTGCCTTTTTTCTATTAGGCTTGCTCCCTCACTTTTTCAGCATCCCCAATATTGGAAACGGATTGTACATCGTACTATTATTGATTCCATATTTGATGGCAACTTCTTTCTTGGGATTGGCTGCATCCAGGTATTTTACGGATTCTGAAGCTCCCCTACTCATGATCGCCTTCTTCTCCGTAGGATTAATCTTTCTTTCCGGCGTTTCCTATCCAATGGAACTAATGCCCTGGTATTGGAAAGTAGTCCATTACATTTTCCCAGCTGCACCAGGCACACTCGCTTTTGTGAAACTGAATTCTATGGGAGCCAGTATGGCTGATATCAGACCGGAATATATAACTCTCTGGATACAGGCACTTATTTATTTTACAATAAGTATATGGGTCTATAAGAAGAAACTGGAATCAAATCTGATTAGTTAAATTAACGAAAACAAAACATGCGCTAATTATAACATATAGCAAAAGAACACTTTCAGATAAATCAACTTCGCCAAGTAAATAATCAACTTTGGAAATGAAAATGTTTCTAAATAGATGTTTTCTTGTAGAATCTCTCCTATTTCTTTGCATTTGTCATTGCTTTTGTCTAGTTTTGTTAACTGTTATGTTTATATGATCGTTAGAAGTAGTTTAAAAAACAACTATTTATATGAAATACATTGTATATATTCTTCTCTTTTTTCCTGTTTGGGTTACAGCACAAACATACAAATATATAGGAATAGAAGATGGCTTGAGCAATCGCCGGATATTCAATATTCAGAAAGATGCTCAGGGCTATATGTGGTTTCTTACAAATGAAGGGATGGACCGATACAACGGTAAAGATATAAAACACTATAAATTAAATAAAGAAGGCACTATTTTGGATGCTCCCATACGTTTGGGATGGTTATATACAGAACCACATATCGGTATATGGGTGGTTGGCAAACAAGGACGAGTCTTTCAATACGAAGCCGACAGAGACGATTTCAAAATGGTATATAAATTACCGGATACCTCTGAAGCAATAAGTTGTGGTTATCTGGATCGCAATGATAATATCTGGATATGTCGTAAAGATACTGTATTGCTGTATAATATTAAAGATGCTCATATAGTTCGATTTCCCAATGTATTGCATAGTAGTATTACGGCAATAGAACAAGTAGATGAGCACCATTTCTTTATAGCAACGGAGACGGGCGTACGATATGTCAAACTGGAGAATGGTATTTTAGAGACCATGCCTGTTGAAACACTGGACTATTTTCATGCACAGGTGAGTGAACTGTATTTTCATCGGCAATTAAAAAGATTGTTCATTGGTTCATTTGAAAGAGGAGTTTTTGTGTACGATATGAATACACAGGAAATTATACGTCCGGACGCTGATCTTAGTGATGTAAACATAGCTCGTATCAGCCCATTGAATGAAACAGAGTTACTGATTGCAACGGAAGGAATGGGGGTGTATAAAGTTAACGTAAATACCTGTGAACTGGAAGATTACATTATTGCTAATTATCAGAGTTATAATGAAATGAATGGAAATAATATCAATGATGTTTTTGTAGATGAAGAAAAGCGGATATGGCTTGCTAATTATCCAACAGGAATTACAGTGATTGATAATCGCTATGAAAATTATCATTGGATGAAACATGCTATGGGTAATGCACAGTCATTAATCAATGATCAGGTACAAGCGGTTATCGAAGATCATGAAGGTGATCTGTGGTTTGGAACTAGTAATGGTATTAGTCTTTATAATTCAAAAACAGGTCAGTGGCATTCATTTCTAAGCTCTTTTAATCATCAACTAAAGGACAAGAATCATATATTTATTACTTTATGTGAAGTGGCTCCTGGCATTATATGGGCAGGAGGATATACTTCCGGCATTTATAAAATAAATAAAGAAACGCTATCAGTTGAATACTTCTCTCCTTACCTTCTTTCTCACGTCAATATGCGTCCGGATAAATATATTCGTGATATAGTTAAAGATTCAAGAGGACATATCTGGTCGGGAGGCTATTATAATCTAAAATGTTTTGATTTGGAGACTAACAGTGCACGTCTATATCCGGGACTGAATTCCATAACATCAATTGTTGAAAAAGACAAAGATAATATGTGGATCGGAACTGCTGCTGGCTTGTATTTATTGAATCGAAATACTGGTGAATATCAGTATATTGAAATGGAGATAGGAATCACTTATATTAATACGCTTTATCAGGCAGATAATGGGTTGTTATATATCGGGACAAATGGTATGGGAGTATTTATCTATAATCCTCAAGATAAGACTTTCGAACATTATTTTTCTGATAATTCTGCTTTAGTTTCAAATAGAATATTTACAATATTGCCGGAAGTAGATGGACGTATAATGATGAGTACAGAGAACGGAATAACCTGTTTTCATACTAAAGAAAAGATATTTCGTAATTGGACTAGAGGAGAAGGCTTGTTGCCTGCATACTTTAACGCAGCGGCAGGAACGGTGCGTAAAAATAAAAACTTTGTATTCGGTAGTACGGATGGAGCAATTGAACTTCCGATGAATGTGAAATTCCCGGATTATAAGTTCTCCAGATTGGTATTTAGCGACTTTCATCTGTCTTATCAACCTGTTTATCCGGGTGTCAAGGATTCTCCTTTACAGAAAAGTATCGATGAGACAGATGTATTAGAGCTGGCTTATGATGAGAATACGTTTTCATTTGAAGTTTCTACAATCAATTATGATTCTCCCGGAAATGCACTATATTCGTGGAAATTAGAAGGCTTTTATGAGAAATGGACTCAACCGGGAGCAAATAATTTGATTCGTTTTACCAATTTGCCTCCAGGTAGATATATTCTTCATGTACGTGCTATATCCAGAGAAGAACATGACATTGTTTTTCAGGAACGTGCTATGAAAATTATCATCACGCAACCTTTTTGGTCGAGTTGGTGGGCTATCTTGTGTTATATTCTGTTGGTAATAGGGGGATTTTATTTTGTTCTACGTGTGATAAATCTAAGAAAACAAAAGAATATATCTGATGAAAAAACGCAGTTCTTCATCAATACGGCCCATGATATACGTACTCCATTAACTTTAATAAAAGCACCTTTGGAGGAATTATTGGAAGAAGAGACGCTTACCGACAATGGAATAACTCGTACGAACATTGCATTGAGGAATGTGGAAGTTCTTTTACGACTGGTCAGCAATCTGATTAATTTTGAGCGAACGGATGTATATTCCTCTAAAATGAGTGTTTCCGAGTATGAGTTGAATACCTATATGAATGAAATATATAATTCATTCTCTTCTTATGCTGCCATTAGGCGTATTGAATATACATACGAGAGTACTTTCAGCTATATGAATGTATCGTTTGATAAGGAGAAGATGGATTCTATTTTGAAGAATATAATATCGAACTCGCTAAAATATACTCCGGAAAATGGAAAGGTCAGCATTTCCGTGTCCGATACGAATGATTCATGAAAAGTGATAATCAAGGATACAGGTATAGGTATTCCTGCCAGTGAACAAAGTAAGTTGTTCAAGCTTCATTTCCGTGCCAGCAATGCTATTAACTCTAAAGTGACGGGTAGTGGTATCGGATTAATGTTGGTAGGAAAACTGGTGAGCCTTCATGGAGGTAAAATTAGTGTAGATAGTGTCGAACATCAAGGTACGACAATCAAAATTGTTTTTCCGAAAAAGAATAAGACTTCTCAAAGTATCAGTGACGAAGCATCTTCTAAATTTGAGGCGTTGGCTCCTGTACTGCCCGCTCCGAATGTACCGGCAAAGACAACCGCTACGATAGATGATCCAAATTTACGACGGATTCTTGTCGTAGAAGACAATGATGAGCTACGCTCCTATCTGGTCAGTTCATTGTCTTCTATATATAATGTACAAGCTTGCGCTAACGGAAAGGAAGCATTGATTATTATCAAAGAATATTGGCCGGAACTGGTTCTTTCTGATATCATGATGCCAGAGATGCGGGGAGATGAATTGTGTGTGGCTATCAAAAGTGATATTGAAATTTCACATATTCCTGTGTTGTTGCTCACTGCTTTGGGAGAAGAAAATAATATTCTGGATGGACTGTCGATTGGTGCGGACGAATATCTTATCAAACCTTTCAGCGTGAAAATATTACGGGCGAATATCGCTAATTTGTTGGCAAACCGGGAACTGTTGCGCATGAGATATGCCAATCTGGATATAGAAGCGAAATCAATGGTTCCATCTGCAAACGGTACTAACAGCCTCGATTGGAAGTTTATATCAAATGTAAAGAAAATCGTGGATGAGAATATAAACAACCCTGAATTTTCCGTTAATGTGCTCTGTGAATCAAGTGGCATGAGCCGTACCAGTTTCTATTGTAAATTGAAAGCATTGACGGGACAGTCTCCGACAGAGTTTATTCGGGTGATGCGTTTGAAACGTGCTACCGAGTTATTGAAAGAGGGTAAATATGCTATTAATGAGATTTCAGACATGGTTGGATTCTCTGAAACTAAATATTTCCGGGAAGTATTCAAAAAATACTATAAGATGAGTCCGAGCAGGTATGCTAAAGAAGGAGGCAATCCCTCTGCTGAACTGGAAGATGACGAAGAAGATTGATAAATAAAAAGCGAATAGATACGTTGTATTTAAAAAAGTTCTCCTCTGTTATGGGTGTCTATAACAGAGGAGAACTTTCTTTTTCAAGGCTTATAACTCTTTTCAGGGAAAAGCGGTTATTGATAAGGAAGTTATTTGCGAATCAAATATCTAATGAATAAATAACCTCCGAATACTTGCAGGCACATTCCGGGAATTCCAATGCGGAAATCCTGAATGGCATTGTAGAAATTACCTATATACATCCACTCTCCCAATGTCCCTACAACTTGATAGGTAAGTACTACGCCAACCAATACCGGGATGGAGATACGTCCGAAACGTTGTGCGGCCTAACCGGCAGCAATGGCGAGCAATACGGACTTTAATAAAATAGCAGGCAGCATCGCCGGCATCGGCATACCAAAAAGTAAGGAGTTGATAATAGGGGAAAGAACAGCAGTCAGCAGACCGACTTTCCATCCGTATTTATAAGCTCCGATCAGTGTGAAAAAATAGATAGGCAGCCAGGTTATTCCTCCTTGCGGTATGAGATGAAAAAATTGGGGAAAAAGGATGTTGCCAACGATGAATAACGAGGCTGCCAGATAAGTTCTCACATTGCCGTAATTCAGCGAATAGAGTTTTACAGTAGTTGATTCCATATCATTTTATTATTTAAAAGTTCAAATTAATACCGCCCATAAACGTAGCTTTGGGCATGGGATAACCTGCATTTATTTCATAACGCTGTGCCAGCAGATTCTCTCCTTTTATGAAGAGGTTAGCGAAACGGCAGACACGATAATTCCCACGAAGATTCCATAAAACAAAATGATCCTGTTGCTCGCTACCCTTTACAACAGAGGTATAAAGTCCTTTCACATATTGTACTCCAGTCGATATACTCCAACGTCCGGAAGTATAGTCTGCCCCTGCATATAATTTATGTTCGGGGGCAGCAAGAACGGGATTCTCCATGTGCAACCAGCTATAATTGGCGTTCACATTCCAGTGTGAATTGATGTGGTAGCCTATATTCGTTTCAACTCCCCAATTCTCTATCTCTCCGGAATTGATATTCAATGGAGGAAAGAGTCCGTTTGACATAATCAGATTGTCGCCATTGATATAGTAAAGGCTGACTCCGTAGGACAATGCTCCTTCCAACAGACGTTGTGAATAGGAAAGTTCATAGTTGATTAGTTTTTCCGGTTTCAGTTCCGGGTTGGCAGGAGGAAACATATACATCTCACGAATGGTCGGATTACGGTATCCTTTACTGACCATTGCTTTAAGTTCTGCATTCTTGGGTAAATGAAAAGCCAGTCCGCCTTGTGGAATCCATTCTGTACCTACGTGTGAATGGTGGTCTACACGAACACCTGCGTCCAGTGAGAACCAACTGCTGATATCCTGACGGAAATCAACGTATCCGGCAAACTCATCCATTTGCTTGTCTACTCCCGGAGTATGTTCACCCGTAGCCAGTACTTTGTTCCATGATTCACCTCCGAAGTGTTGATAATCAAATCCTACGGTCAAACGATTACCGGTAAAGAAAGTGGCACTCTGATACCATGATACACCCAGCATTTTGTCTTTAGAGTTGAAATGTGATTTTTGCGGTTCTTTTCCTATCTGATAACCATCATTGATTTTATGCCGTCCCCAGTTATAGAAAAAGCTCAAACCTCCTGAAGTCTTTTCATAATGATTTTCCAAAGCAAACGATGTCATTCCACGAGTGATACGGGAATCGTTGTCAATCAGTGGTACTTGGATAGTCCCCGGATTGGAAGCATTAAAATGGGTTACATTCACATCTCCCCATACTTTCCAGAAAGAACTGATATCATAACCTAACTTTGCATATCCACCATATTGCTCGAATCCCATATCGGGACGATGTCCATCTGTACGATTATATGATCCGGTTACGACGCTACTGAAACGTCCCTTCTTGACACGGTTGGAAAATTCAGTCTGCAACGTGTTATATGAACCGTACCCAACTTGCATATTCGTCTTCACACCTTCTTCCTGTTGCCGACGGGTAACAATATTAATCACACCACCCATGGCATTCGAACCATAAAGTACAGATGCAGGACCACGTAAAACTTCCACTTTCTCTGCCATCATAGATTGATAAGCATCCGCTATCGGATGTCCCATCAACCCCATGTACTGGGGATGACCGTCAATCAGTACCAATAATCCCGCTGTCGGACTACCACCGATACCACGCAAGCTCATGCCACCTGCAGCTCCGGTAGATACGCCATATCCCATGATGCCACGACTGGTAGTAAATAATCCCGGTACCTGCTCCGTTAACAACGGCAAAAGAGAAGGCTCATATCTTTTCTCAATCTGTTGCCTACCGACTACGGAAATGGTCATCGGAAGATGACGCACATCGGTTTCATTACGTGTTCCGGTGACTACGACTTCATCAATCATATAATTTCTTCCGACCTGTATGCTATCCTTTTTAGCCTG
>OBKV01001761.1_pt1 | contig 13048 bp, 10 predicted proteins | sample 1517301 | NCBI WGS metagenome assembly OBKV01 (sample SAMN04571685, study PRJEB22368) | human gut metagenome | biome: human gut; material: stool | host: Homo sapiens | place: Luxembourg | collected 2012-06-29 | reverse complement strand
CGTCTTGCCCCCCTGGATCACGCGGGTCCCGAGCACGTCGCGTTTCTTGCGCAGCCACGTCTGAGGGATGCTGCGAAGGCAAGTCATGCGGGCGTCATTGTTTTAACGGAAGCCGACGTCAAGGCCATGTGGCCCGAAGGGGCGCCCGCCGACCGGCCGCTTATTGTCTGCACAAACCCCTACGCCTGGTTTGCCTGGGCTCTGCAGGTGATGACAGAACCCAAGCGCCCCACAGGCTTTATTCACCCGAAGGCCGTGGTGGAAGAAGGCGCAAAGGTCTCTCCCGAGGCTGTCATCGAAGCGGGCGCCTACGTGGGCGCGGGCGCCGTGATCGGCGCGCGCACGCGGCTTTTTCCTGGGAGTTACGTGGGCGCCGGCACCACGGTGGGCGAGGACGCCATCCTGTACCCCAACGCCGTTGTTTACCACGGCTGCACAATCGGTAACCGCGTGATTTTGCATTCAGGCAGCGTGATCGGCGCCGACGGCTTCGGGTTTGCGCCGTTTGCTGGCGAATGGGTCAAAATCCCGCAGATCGGGGGCGTAACGATTGAAGACGACGTCGAAATCGGCGCCAATACCACGGTTGACCGCGGGGCCCTTGAAAATACGGTGATTGCCAGGGGCAGTAAGCTTGACAATCAGATTCAGATCGGCCACAACGGGCGCGTGGGAGAATACACCGTGATGGCGGCCTGCACGGGTGTTGCCGGTTCCACCACAATCGGCAGCCACTGCATGATCGGGGGCGCCGCCAACATCAACGGCCACATCGCCATCCCTGACGGCAGCGAAGTGGGTCCTGCCACCTCCATCATGCACTGGCAGGAAGGCGCAAAGCAGTTGGTCGGCATTTTCCCCGCGCAGGAGCGTCGCGCCTTTGAGCGTACGGCCGTTCTCATGATGCGTCTCGGGGACATGCGTAAACGCATTCAGACACTGGAAGCGGAAGTCGAAAAGCTTTCAAAGTGATGTAAGAACGCGCAGCAACGCGCAACAAAAAGCCCCGGACCGCGAAATCCGGGGCTTCGCATTTCGGGCAAAAGTGTTACTTCAGTCCGAAGATCGCCTTGAGTTCCTCGGTCTTGAGGTTTTCATCAAGCGCAATGTACTCACCCTCGGGGTTCTTATAAACCCCGAAGGGCACCGCGCGGCACCCGGAGCGGCGGGCAAGCTTCGTGTTCGTCCACACCTTGTTTCTCACGTCCTCGGGGATCTTGGCGAGGTCATAGCGGAAACCCCGGAAACCGGCGTCCCGGAAGTGCAGGTGTTGCTCCATGAACTTTTCAGCCGGGTTCTTCGCAATCAGAATCGCTGCACCCTGGGGGTCCGAATGGATGTTTAAAAACGCAATCGGGCACCAGACGAGGTTGATGTTGTCAAGAAGCGGCGCGATGTTGTCATAAAAGCGGATGCAGTCCGGGCACTGCGTGTCAAAGGTTACATAGGCCTTGGGGCTGCCCGGTTTATGCGGGAAAGAAAAGCCCGTGCCGTCTTTTTCAAAGGTCTCCCACATCTTTTTGCCGTCCCAGATCACCGGGACATTGGCGGGTTTTGCGGCAGCAGCGCCGGGGAAAACCGCGGCCGCGGCGGCTGCGGCTGTCCCGAGGGCAAGCGTTCTGCGTGAAATCTCAGCCATGATTGCAATCTCCTCACATGTTTGTTTTCATTGTGTCGAACCTACCACGCGGATCACAATAGCAGGATTAGCCGTGAGTGGCACAGGTAAATTGATTTATCATGGAAAGAAATTTTGGCAACTAATGAAGTCTGCCTCTGGCTTGCGCGGCTTATATCCCCGCCCTGAACGACCGGGCTTTACGCCGCTGTTGGTAAAACAGAGGAGGCGAATCGATTCTCATCAGAAAATCTCATTGTTCGTCGTGCACAACGAATGACGAGGTCGCAGAAACGGATACCATTCAGGCATTCGGTTGGCTTTGACTTGGCTTGAGTGATGCAGGAGTGTCTGTGAGCACTGCCGAGCGAAGCATCATGACAAGGGTCAGGATATTATGGAACAAAGCGACGATCTCAGAAGATGGCGGCTCTTTGCAACGGTTGCAAAGACGGGAAGCATTTCTTCCGCATGCACCATTTTTCAGACCGATGCGGCAAATCTTAGCCGACAGTTGGCGCAGTTTGAGAAGTCGCTTGGAGCGGGGCCCTTGCTTGATCGTTCCGTGCGGCCTCTGGTACTCACGGAAAATGGAAAGGCGGCCTTCGAGTGCGCCTTGAAAATTCTTCAGCTGCGCGACGAACTGACGCAGAATCTCAAATGTGATCCGAATGCCCTGTCAGGAGTCGTGCGCGTGGGGCTGCCTCCGATGGTGCTTCGAGATCTGCTGACACCTTTTTTGGTGTCATTTTCTGAAGCCTATCCCGACATCGATCTGCGCGTGGACGAATATACGGCAGGCCTGCCGATAAATTTCGAAAACTGGCGGGGCGATCTTTTTGATCTCGTCGTGTCCTACGGGCCGAGTCCGTCGAATCACAATGCCGTTCAGATTCGCTATGGCCAGGGTTTATTCCTCTCTTGCGCGTCGCCGTCTTATCTTCGCCGCTTTGGAATCCCGAAGACGCCGGAGGATCTCGCGGATCATGTCGGAATCGTAGTGGCGAACGGCTTGAGGCAGGCAGCGCCTGCGCTTGTGAAGGACGGACAGTCGGTTCCCATTCACTTCAAGCGTCTTATTCGCTTCAACTCAGCGTCCGCAGCAAAGACTGCCGTTTTGCTCGGATCGGGGATTCACGTCAATCTGCCTTCGCTTCATTGCTACCGCGATGTCAGGGACGGCACGCTCGTGCCGCTTTTGAGGGGGTGGGAGCAGCCGAGTCTTCCTCTCTATATATATTCGCGACCGGAATGCGTGAAACTTGCGCGTGTACGGCTTTTTGTTCGCCGTTTCAGGGAGGTGATGTTTGACTTCCATCATCAGTGTGCCGAAGTGCTTGATCCTTGGGTGACGGATGCATCCAAGGACATTCTAAGTCCGGTTCCAGTGAACGCTGACGAAGCCACCCTGTAAAAAACGACAAGATCGTATTGTTCGTTCTGCTATTTTCATCAAGTTCTTCCGCCGACATAATGGCTGAGCCTCAGTAATTATCTGAGGCGGAAAAGGAGAATCTTTATGAAAAAGGCATTGATGGCTGCGGCGCTTTTCGCTGCGGTGACCTCGGCATCAGCAACGACCGTTTCCGTCTACGGCGTCATGGACATGGGCGTTTCGGTTTCCAAGAAGAGCGGCGCTACGGGCGACAATCGCTGGGACCTGCAGATGAAGTCCGGCATGCGCAACTCTTCCCGCTTCGGTCTGAAGGGGGTTGAGGACCTTGGCAACAACTACAAAGTTGGTTTTATTCTTGAAAGCCAGTTCCAGGGCGACTCGGGTGCGCTTCAGACGTCAGGCATTCTTTGGGAGCGCGAGTCGTCGCTTTGGGTCTCGGGCGATTTCGGCAAGGTGACCGCCGGCCGAGTCGGCTATCTCAAGGGCGTGGTGGGCTCGACGGCCCTTTTGAATTCCTACCGAGTGAATCCCTTCGGCTCGCAGATGAGCAATTTCGTGACCGGCTTCAAGGCGTACACGACCGGTACGTCCTGGTACTGCAACAACGGCATCGTCTATGAAACGCCGAACATGGCCGGGCTGAAGGGATACCTTCAGTATTCGAACGGCGTGTCGAGCGAAGGTGAAAAATACCACGACAAGGATCGCTATGCGGCCGCGGCCGTGCGCTATATGAGTGGTCCGCTGCTTTTGCAGATGATTGCTGATACGACGATGCGCGGTCATCAGGAGGCTCAGTTCAGCGGCGACAAGTATCGCGATGCCATGTCTCTTGGCGTTCAGGCGGCATATGACTTTCAGTTTGTGAAGGTCTTCGGCATGGTCGAAGGCTTCAAGGACAGCGCCCTGAATACGATAGGCCAGCATCTCAGCGGCGACGGCCAGCTCTATGACGGCGTGGGTGCAACTCTTGTAGCACAGTGGCCGGTCGGCAACGGCAAGATGAAGGTGGGCGGCGGCTTCCTTAAGGCTTCTACGGTTGACGGAACGCCTGCGGACAAAGACTATGACGTGACTCGTTTCGGCGTGAGCGTGGGCTATGACTACGTGCTTTCAAAGCGCACTCAGCTTTATGCGAACTACGGTTTCGCGCAGCAGAATCAGGAGAAGACCTCCGATGATACGGTGAAGCGCAACCGCGGCATGGAATTCACGGCCGGCATGGTTCACTACTTCTGATCTTCTTATCGCTTCGGCTGACCACCGGAGACGACAAGTCCCGGTGGCGGCCATTTCGCAATGGATGCTGCTATGCAGACACTTCTTCCTTATCTGGCAATACTCGTCGTGATTCTCACGGGGTGGGGTATTGCCAAAAAGCTTCAGGTTACGACGCTTCTACTTTTCGCCGGGCTTGCTCTGAATTTGCTGGCCATTTTTGCCGGCATTGACAACATTCTTCCGCGCGGCGCAAAGACCACGGGCTGGATCGGCTTTGATCTTTTTGAACTCTTGCGTGCGCTCTCTCGCTCGCAGATCGCCTCCACCGGCTTCATCATCCTGGTGGCGGGCGGCTTTGCCACCTACATGGACAAGATCGGTGCTACGAACAAGCTTGTTGCTCTCTGCACGAAGCCCTTGTCCAAGCTTTCCGCACCGTATGTGATTCTCGGTGCGGTGTTCCTTCTGGGACATTTCCTTGGCTTGGTGGTGACGTCCGCCGCCGGCCTCGGCACGCTGCTTGCGGTTTCCGTCTTTCCGCTCCTTTTGGGCGTGGGCGTAAGTGCCGTCGCAGCGTCGGCGGCAATCGCATCGGCGCTCGTCTTTTCCTATGCTCCGTCGAGTGCCATTGCCGTGCTGGCCGCCAAGACGGCAGGCGCCGAGCCGATGACTTATCTCATGCAGTACCAGATTCCTGTGGCTATCCCGGCTGTTCTGACGGTGCTTGTTCTGCATATTCTTGTTCAAAGGTATTTGGACAAGAAGGACATGGCTGAAGGCAAAATCGAGGCTTTTGATATGGCTGAAATCGAAGCCAAGAAGACGGCTTCCGCCGATACGCCCTGGTTCTATGCTCTGCTTCCGCTCGTGCCGCTGGTTCTGCTTTTCGTTTTCAACAAGATGGTTTACAAGACCATCGTTCTTGATGTTGGCACTGCCATGTTCATCGGTTGGGTCTTCGCAATCCTGGTTAATCTAGCAACGCGCCGCGATCTTGCCAAGGTGTTTGCCGACGGTCATGCGATGTTCAAGGGCATGGGCAGCATGCTGACGAACGTCGTCGGCCTGATCTTTGTAGCGGCTCTGTTTGCCGACGGTCTCAAGAACACGGGGCTCGTTGCGCTTCTCATTGAAGGAGCGAAGTCTCTGGGCTTGGGCATGTCTGGCACGGGCTTGGTTGTTTCCGCCGTGATTGCCCTGGTGACGCTTCTGACGGGTTCCGGTGTTGCGTCCTTTACCGGGCTGGTTCCGATTGCGCCGTCCGTGGCCGCCGGTCTTGGCGGCGATCCGGTCGACCTCGCCATGATGATGCAGCTCGCAAGCGAAATGATGCGTCCCGTGTCGCCTGTAGCGGGCATCGTGATCATCATGGCGGGTTTTGCCAAGACAAGTCCTCTGGCGATTGTTCGCCGTACCTGGATTCCCTGCACGGGCGGCTTGATCGTCTCCCTTGCTGCAACGATTTTGATGATGTAAGGAGTTTGTGATGACGTTGGGTTTGATGTCCACCGGCGCTGCAGGTAAGGCTGAAGATCTGCTGCCATGGCCCGGAATTCCCGGACGGGACGAGTTCTTTTGGATTACGGAAGTCAACAAGGCGACCTTGCTTACGAATTTGGCCAAGGGCCTTCTCACAGAAGACCAGGCCGCGCAATTCGGTCGTGCCGTGAAGGCGGTAGCTGAAGAATGTGCTGCAGTCGGAAGCGCTCGCCCCAAGATGTACATTCGCTACGAGCCGCTGGTTGTCGCCAAGGCGGGGCTTGAGGCCACTCTGATGCATGCCGGCCGCAGCTCGCAGGACATTCATGCAACCTTCCAGCGCGCCATTCTGCGCGACGAGACGCTGAAGCTACTCACTGCCCTGGCGTCCGTTGTGACGGGACTTCTGAAGATGGCAGAAGAAAACCGCGATACGTTGATTCCTTGCTATACGAACGGGGTCGCCGCACAGCCTTCTAATATGGCGCATGTTCTGCTGGCTCATGCCCAGGCCTTCCTGCGCGACATGGAACGTTCGCTTGCCTGCTATCGCCGCCTGAATGAATCTCCGATGGGCGCGTGCGTTCTGAACGGCACGGGCTGGCCGCTTGACCGCGACGGAATGGCTGCGTATCTGGGCTTTGACAAGCCCGTGGCCAATACATTTGATGCCGGCCAGGTTGCCGGCACCGACGTGTGCGTGGATGCGGCGCTTGAGCTTGTGCATCCGATGCTCCATGTCGGCCAGTTCATTGCTGAACTGATGCAGCAGTATGCGCAGCCGCGTCCGTGGATTCTCGTTTCCGCCACCTATGCCTCCAGCGCCATGCCGCAGAAGCGCAATCCCGGTCCCCTGATCGACATTCGCCGCGATGCCGCGGTGGTGCTCTCCGAGCTCAATTCTGTCGTGATGCGCACGCACAATCTTCCCACTGGCATGTATGACGCGAAGGATGAAAAGCTCAACCGCGAAATCGTGGGTGATGCCTCCTCTGTCGTCGAACGCTTCGCTGTCGTGCTCGGCATGCTTCGCATCGACAAGAAGCGCGCGCTGGAAGAGCTCAACCTCGACTGGACGGCCACTCAGGAACTCGCCGACGTTCTGATGCGCCGCTACGGGATTCCGTTCCGCGTGGGTCACGGCTTCGCGAGTCGCATGGTGACGGTCGGCCGTTCCGAAGGCTACACGCCGAAGACCTTCCCGATCGAGAAGGCCAGGGCCATCTATGCCGAGCTTTACGCAGAGCTCAAGCAGAACGTTCCTGAACTCCCGGCGGACTTCCCGCTTGACGAAGCCGGGCTTCGTGCGGTGCTCGATCCGGCTCACATCATTCTTGAGCGCGCCGTTGCCGGCGGTCCGCAGCCGGTGGAGCTCGAAAAACTGTTCAAGGCTGTAGAGAGCGAACTTAAGGAGCGCGAATCGAACGTAATGATGTTCAAGGGCAAGATCTCTGCTGCTCAGAAGAAGCTGAATGCCGATTTTGAGGCATTGATTGCCTAACGGGAGGTGCAAATGAAGATCTCGGAAACGGTTGAATTCCTTCATGAAGTCGGAGGTGTGACGATTCGTCTCACGCTTCAGCAGGCCGGCCGGGATCTTCTGGTTCTTTTGACTCCACCTTAATGCATCAGAAAAAACGGCCGGAAATGTATCCGGCCGTGAAAAGCGCAAAACCCGTGCGGTTAATCCTTGTTGTAGAACCTCTGAATAAAGGCTCGCACGCCCCGGGAGGCGGGCTGGTTTTCCACGCCTTCGGCCTGTTCGACCGCAAGGTTTTCTTCCGCGGTATTGCCCTGCCAGTAATCGGCGTGGGCAATGCCGAGTTTCTCGGGGTGGAAAACGGGTTCCGTGATTCCGTTTTTAAGCTGCGTTTCGTAGTCTTTGAGCGTTAAAAACGCGGTGTTGTGCAGACGCAGAATTGCAAGGATGTTCACCCAGGCCATGAGCCCGATGCCGATATCGGCACAAAGCCACACGATGCTTGAGGGCTTGATCGTGCATACGCCCACCGAGAAGATGAGAATTGCGCGTTCGATATAAAGGAGCCACGGTTTTTTAAGTGTGCGGTTGATGTACTTGATGTTGGTTTCAGCCATGTAGGCGTAGGCAAGAATCGTCGTAAACGCAAAGAAAAAGAGCGCGCACGCGACAAAGGGAGAGCCGAAATCGGGCATCACCGAGTCAATGGCTTTCTGTGCGTAAACCGGGCCCGCTTCGATACCGGTGAGGCCTGAAAACAAGGGCTTGCCGTCGGGGTTTATGACGTTGTAGCAGCCGGAGGAAAGAATCATGAGGCCCGTGGCAGTGCACACAAACCACGTGTCGATGTAGACGGAAAACGCCTGCACAAGGCCCTGCTTTGCCGGGTGCGAGACGCTCGCCGCCGAAGACGCGTGGGGACCGGAACCCTGGCCCGCTTCATTGGAGTAAAGCCCGCGCTTTACGCCCCAGCTCACAGCGGTACCCACGATACCGCCGAAAATCGAATCCATGCCGAAGGCGGACGTGAAAATCAGATGAAAGACCGCGGGGATCTTGTCGACGTTATAAAAGACCGTGATCAGAGCCACAACGATGTAGGAAAGCGCCATAAAGGGCACCACCACCGTCGTAAAGCTCGCGATACGCTTTAAGCCGCCAAACACGATGAAGCACAGCAGTGAGCAGATCACCGCCGCTGAAATCGGGGTTTCAATCCCGAAGGCACTTTCCATTGCTGCGCCGATGGCGTTACTCTGAACGCCGGGGCAGAGGACGGCGGAGGCTAAAAGCGTAATGATTGCAAACACCCAGGCAAAGAATTTGCTTCGTGCACCGTGCTCAATATAAAAGGCGGGGCCGCCCGTGCATTCGCCGTTGATGCGCTCCTTGTAGATCTGGCCGAGCGTTGATTCCACAAAGGCACTGGAGGCGCCTAAAAACGCCACCACCCACATCCAGAAAAGGGCACCGGGGCCGCCGAAACAGATGGCGGTGGCAACGCCCGCGATGTTGCCGGTACCGACGCGCCCGGCAAGCGTCATCGAAAGCGCCTGAAAGGAGGAGACGCCGGAATTGTCGTTTTTGCGCTGAAACATGAGGCGCAGCATTTCGCCCACCATTCTCAGCTGCACAAACCGCGATCTCAGGGAAAAGTAGAGCCCGGTTCCTAGAAGGATATAAACGAGAAAGGGACTCCAGACAATCTCGTAAACCTGATTGGCAAACTCAGTCACAACAAAAGTCTCCGCTGTATTTTTATTCGTTTTTTTATGAGGGCACCAAGGGCTGTGCCCTTGAAAGATCAAACGGCGAAGGCGCAAAGATACTGCGCTTTCGCCGTTTGTGCGTCAGGAATTAATGTTAGGCAAGGCCCGTGATTTTGCCGTCCTTCACATCAATCTGAAGCGCGGCCGGGACCTTGGGCAAACCCGGCATGCGCATGATGGAACCCGTCGTCACAACCACAAAGCCCGCACCGGCATTAAGAATGAGGCGCGCCACCGGCAGCGTAAAGCCCTTCGGGGCACCGAGCTTTTTGGGGTCCGCGGTAAGGGAGAAGGGGGTTTTGGCGATACAGACGGGGAGCTTGTCAAAACCAAGATCCGTGATGCGCTTTAAGTCCTTCTTGGCGGCATCTGACAGCGAGATGCCTGCCGCGCCGTAAACGCGCTCGGCCACCATCTTCGTCTTGGTGACGACGTCGGCGTCTTCGGGGTAGACGTAGTTAAGGGGGGGCGGATCTCCCTCACAGGCTGCAAGCACCTCGCGGGCGAGGTCCTCGGCACCCTTGCCGCCCAAGGCAAAACCGTCGGAAAGAGCAATCCGCACGCCCTTCGCCTTGGCGCAGTCAAAGAGCACCTTGAGTTCGGCTTCGTCGTCCCCGGCGAAGTGATTCACGGACACCACAACGGCAGGCCCGAAAGCCTTGAGGTTGTCGATGTGGGCTTCAAGGTTGCAGAGCCCCTCTTTGAGAGCCTCCATATTGGGTTTGCCGATTTCAGGCAGCGCCACACCTCCGTGCCAGTGCAGCGCGCGAAGGCTGGTGACAAGCACAGCCGCAGAAGGCGTCAGGCCCGCAGCCCGGCACTTGATGTCGTAGAACTTCTCGGCACCGAGGTCTGACCCGAAGCCCGCTTCCGTAATCGCAAATTCACCCAGCGTGAGTGCGGCTTTCGTGGCCGCGACCGAGTTGCAGCCGTGGGCGATGTTGGCAAAGGGGCCGCCGTGCACGAAGGCGGGTGTGCCTTCCAGGGTCTGCACGAGGTTTGGTTTGACGGCTTCAAGCAGCAAGGCCATCAGCGCGCCCGTGGCACCGAGTTCCTTACAGGTATAGGCCGTTCCGTCACGCTTGATGCCCACAACGAGCCGGTCAATGCGTGCGCGCAGGTCTTCTTCGCCCGCAGCAAGGCAAATCACAGCCATCAGTTCGCTCGCCGCCGTGATGTCAAAACCGGTTTCGGTGGGGATGCCGTTGGCGGGCCCGCCCAAGCCGTCAACAATGTTACGGAGCTGACGGTCGTTGACGTCCAAAACGCGCTTCCAGATCACTTCCTTGAGGTCTACCTGACCCTGGTGACGGGCGTTGTCAATCAAAGCGGCCAAAAGATTGTTTGCGGCCGTGATCGCGTGAAAGTCTCCGGTGAAATGCAGGTTGATTGATTCCATCGGCAGCACCTGCGAATAGCCGCCGCGTGCGGCGCCTCCCTTCATGCCGAAGACGGGCCCAAGCGACGGTTCTCTGAGCGCCAAAACCGCTTTTTTACCGAGACGGTTCATGCCCTGCGCGAGAGCAATCGAAGTCGTGGTCTTACCAGACCCGGCGGGCATCCCGGACGTTGCCGTCACGAGAATGAGTTTGCCCGCTGCCTTACGGCAGGGCTTGAGGGTTACCTTGGCCTTGTCGCGCCCGTAGGGTTCGAATTCGGCATCTTCAAGGCCCCATTCGTGCGCAAGATCATCGATGCGTTTGAGTTTGGCGGCCTGGGCAATTTCAATGTCAGAAAGCATGTGCTGCTCCTTTAATAACAAAATAACGAAAAAACCGAAATCTTTTTGGACGCAACCGGACGCGGGCAGGGGGGCGCTTTGCAGACAGGCACGCGTGCGGGGTCAGAGTTAATTTTCTAAGTGTGCCATAGACCGCGCCGTTTGTCTGTAGAACTTTCGGGGTACAGTGCGTTTTGTGACGCAGTTTTGCGCCCGAAATCGTGCGTTTTACCGAGGCGGGGCGGGCGTCGGCTTCGTATAATCGCGGACAGTTTGGAAAAAAGAAAGTGTGTTTTCCTTTTTCCGGTGCGTCCTGCCGGCCGAAGTGCCGCGCCCGACACACCCGAACCTCTTTTTTGCAGCGGAGTTCTCTGTGAAAGTATTAGTGACCGTCAAGCGCGTCGTGGACTACAACGTCAAGGTCCACGCCAAGGCCGATAAAAGCGGGCCCGATATTGAAGCGGCCAAGATGTCGATGAACCCCTTTGACGAAATCGCCGTGGAAGCCGCGGTGCGTCTGAAGGAAACGGGGGCTGCTGACGAAGTGGTGGCTCTCACCGTGGGGCCTGCGAAAGCCGTTGATCAGCTGCGCACCGCCATGGCAATGGGCGCAGACCGAGCAATCCACGTAACGCTTGAAGCCGCAGCGGACCCGGCTGCCGCAGCCCGCATCATTGCGGCGGTCGCAAAGAATGAAGCGCCGGACCTGATTCTGATGGGTAAGCAGGCCATTGACGACGACAGCGCCCAGGCCCCGGCCATGGTGTCTGCCATCCTTAATCTCCCGTTTGCGGCCTGTGCCGACGCCCTGCGCGTTGAAAACGGCACGGCCTTTGTGCGCCGGGAAACCGACGAGGGACTCATGGAAGTCTCGGCGGCTTTGCCCTGCGTGGTCTCCGCGGACTTGAGGCTTGCCGAACCCCGCTACGTGACGCTTCCCAACATGATGAAGGCCCGCAAAAAGCCCGTGGAAACGATTGATGCGGCAAGCCTCGGCGTTGATCTCACGCCCTCTGTGACGGTCATTGAGGCCGAAGACCCGGCCGCCCGCGCTGCCGGTCAGATGCTCGCAAGCGTTGATGAATTGATCGACGTTCTCAAAAACAAAGCCAAGGTTCTTTAAGATGGACGGGAAACGAAAATGACAGTACTTGTGATTGCCGAACACGATAACGCCGGTCTTAAGGGCGCGACGCTTTCTTTGGTGGCGGCCGCCAAAAAGCTCTCGGACACCGTGGACATTCTCGTTGCCGGTACGGGCTGCGGCGCTGCTGGTGAAGCCGCAGCGAAAGTTGCTGGCGTAACCAAGGTGCTCGTGACCGATGACGCCAAACTCGCGCACTTTGAAGCCGAAGCCCTCGGGCACGCCGTTGCCGCAGCGGTGAAAGCGGGCGGCTATACGCACGTTTTGTTTGCGGCCGGAAGTAGCGGCAAAGCCGCCATGCCCCGCGCGGCGGTGGAACTTGCGGCTCCCGCTGTTTCGGAAGTAACCGACGTGGTTTCGGCCGACACCTTCAGGCGCTTTATCTACGCGGGCGGAGTGCTCGCCACCGTGAAAGTGACGGGAAGCCCGGTTCTGATGACCGTGCGCCCGACCGCGTTTGAACCCGTTGCGTCTGAAGGCGGGTCGGCTGCGGTTGAATCCTTTGCCGTAACCTTTGACGGCATCCGTCAGTTTGACTTTGTGAACCTCACGCAGACTAAGAGCGACCGGCCGGACTTGGTGAGCGCCAAGCGCATTGTGGCCGCGGGCCGCGGCGTGTTGGACGAAGCCGGTTTTGAGGCGGTGGAAAAACTTGCCGACGTCATCGGTGCTGCCGTCGGTTCCACCCGCGCGTTGGTTGACCAGCAAATTGCGCCGAGCGAAACCCAGGTCGGCCAGACCGGTAAGATCGTGGCGCCCGAGCTTTACTTTGCCTTCGGGATTTCCGGCGCCATTCAGCACATCGCCGGCATGAAGGACTCCAAGGTCATCGTGGCTGTGAATAACGACGCGGAAGCACCCATTTTTGAAATGTGCGACTACGGCCTTGTTGCGGACGCCAACACCGTTGTGAAGGAACTCACAGAAAAGCTCGCTTAAAGAGCTGACGCCCGGTGTTCTGAGACGGCTGCCGGTGGGGAGTAAATCCCTGCGGCAGCCGTTTTTCCGCTTTGCAGGTTCGATTGGAAAAGACGACGGCAAGATCGGATTTGTAGGCTCTTACAAATCGTGGCAACGCGGTTTCCGGCTTTAAAATATTTGACGTGCCGAAAAGTCTTACCGCGGGCATGTTGCGGTCTGTTAATATCCAAAGTAAGGGCGGTCAGAGACGTCTGATCGTTTTGGGCTGGTCGAAAGACCCGGGTCCACCTGACGGCGGGG
>OBKV01001756.1_pt1 | contig 13071 bp, 11 predicted proteins | sample 1517301 | NCBI WGS metagenome assembly OBKV01 (sample SAMN04571685, study PRJEB22368) | human gut metagenome | biome: human gut; material: stool | host: Homo sapiens | place: Luxembourg | collected 2012-06-29 | reverse complement strand
ACTCCTGTTGTTTACTCTTGTTGTTCACTCTTGTTATTCACTCTTGTTGTTCACTCCTGTTGTTTACTCTTGTTGTTCACTCTTGTTATTCACTCTTGTTGTTCACTCCTGTTGTTTACTCTTGTTGTTCACTCCTGTCGTTCACTCCTGTCGTTCACTCCTCTTGTTGTTCACTCCTGTTGTTCACTTTATTGTTCACTCCTGTTGTTCACTTTATTGTTCACTTTATTGTTCACTTTATTGTTCACTCCTGTTGTTCATTCTTGTTGTTTACTCTTGTTGTTTACTCCTGTTATTTACTCTTGTTGTTCACTCTTGTTGTTCACTCTTGTTGTTCACCTTCAATTTAGCTTGCCATAAAATGGTGTAAAATAAACTTACGCATACGATAATGATTTTTTTGAACAAAATGGATAAGGTCAAAACCAATATCGTGCACTTGCCTAAAAAGAATATAGAGATTGATGATGGTGAAGAATATCATATTTCAACATTTCTTTCAACAAACATTTTAACAGGGACTTCACCAAACGAATCACAAGACGAAGTATTAATTCTCTCAACAAATGATGAAGCACCAGTCATTTCAACAGACGCATTATCAAGTGAAACACCAGTCATTTCAACAGACGCATTATCAAGTGAAACACCAGTCATTTCAACAGACGCATTATCAAGTGAAACACCAGTCATTTCAACAGACGCATTATCAAGTGAAACACCAGTCATTTCAACAGACGTAGTACCAGACGAAACACCAGTCATTTCAACAGACGTAGTACCAGACGAAACACCAGTCATTTCAACAGACGTAGTACCAGACGAAACACCAGTCATTTCAACAGACGTAGTACCAGACGAAACACCAGTCATTTCAACAGTCCATTCAACAAGTGAAGCACCAAGTGAAGCGCCAAGTGAAGCACCAAGTGAAGCGCCAAGTGAAGTACCAAGTGAAGCACCAAGTGAAGTACCAAGTGAAGCACCAAGTGAACTAAACAATGATGAGATAAAGCTCTTGATCAAAAATAAACAATATGATGAATTGAGAAAGATATTGCCTCCAATAGCTTATCAAATTATCATGGAGAAAGAAGTTGGAAGGTCATTACCAACTCCAACGGGTTGTTTGAAAGAATATAAAGAACTATACAGAAAGAAACAAACAACGCCAAAAGAAACAAAGTCAACGCCAAAGGAAACAAACCCAACAACGAAGCAAACAACAACGAAACAAACAACACCAAAACAAACAACACCAAAACAAACGATGACAAACTCTTATGTTGAACAAATGAAAAATAAACATAAGATTAAATCGACGATCATAAACACAAGAGGTTCATCGATTTCATCCAATGATTATGTAACATTGATGAAAAGGAGACATGGAGCAGGGTGATTTATTTTTAGTCATCATTATTGAGTTTGATGCCTAATAAGAACAAGTCACTTTTATCAGGGCATGAACTGTAACCAATATCATTGAGTGCCTTGTTAACTTCATCAAAGTACTTGCCAACTATATGTTCACCTTTATGCAATTCTAAGTCATCAGGATTTATGTCTCTTCTAATTTTATATGGTCGAGAAGTAAAATCGATATATTCATCGCGAAGTTTCCATATATATCCACAATAGTTTGTATTTAGATTAATATATATTTGCTTCTTCCATTCAATCACTGATGTACTATCCAAGAGACCATCATAACTAGTTTTATTATTTCTTTTACCTCTTTCCTCTTCAATAATTTTATTTGTTAAACTTAAGACTGAAACATAGTCATCATTATTGTGAGTGATCATGAGATGATTCGTTAACCATCCACCAAGACCAGTATTATTGATGAATGAATTGTTAGTACTATCGATAATACTTTGTGGACGAGGTATTGCGCTTAAACTCTTTGAACCACTACGAGTTAAATTAGCGATCGCATATGGAAGTAATAATTGAAAGATTGCTTCATGATATTCAGCTTCCTTTTCAAATCTACTACATAAACTAGTGTCAGCTTCAAATGCAAATCTCAATTGATCTTTATATCGTTTATGTTCAATGGTGCTCGAAAATTTAGCTCTTTGATGAATCACACACATTCTTCTACGTACACCTTCATTGTATTCATCATAACCTAATTGATTGTTAGTTTGCAAGATGAATAAACAGTTGACTGGAAACGATTCATCATCTTGATAAATACCTCTAGCACTAATCTGTCCACCACCTGATAATAATTCTTTGATTAATGAACAGTTTAATTGTGAGTTGCTATTCTTTGTATTTGGTTCTTGAAGTGTACAAAAGCGTTTACCTTTAACATTAATCACACCTCCTGCATCATGACCCATTCTACTTAATGATCCAAGTACAGTATCTGTTTTCATATTCCCGCATAAACCTTTTGGATTTGAAATGTTGATACGCTCTGTTTTATTCTCTAGGTTTTCATTTGTTTCCATTATCGTACATGTCGAACTACCTTTATCGACACCTAACATATTAGATATCAATGAACAATAAACAGTTTTACCATTTGCACCATTACCTAATAATTGAACAAACAAATCTTTCTGACCACATCCATAGAGAACTGATGAAGTAATACTCAACATATAATCACGCTCTTCTTTAATTGGATATATTTCATCGATTGCTTTCTTGACAACTTGATAATAATGATTCGATTTATCATATTTATCAGGATGTCTATAGAAAACATTAGTGTACCCGTCGATGAATCTACTGAAATTATGCTCATGAAAAACTAGTTTACCAGATTGTTGAAACTCTAATATACCATTTCTACATGGAAAATATGGTTCTGATACATTAAGAATTTCAACAGGTGCTTTCTTCTTACTATTCAACGTACTTGTAAATATGTTATCTGATACACATTTAACACACTTTGTATAATCACTACGTATCTTCAATGTATTCATCAAAATATGATTATTCTTGAAAGTCTTGATGATATCTATGAAGACTCCAATTATGTTATCATCATTTTGTAATGGTTCGTAGATATATCTGTTGTAAATATCGATGATCCATTTGTGAATGAATCCTGCTTCATCTTTATAATTTCTATCGATGATCCATTGGTTGTATGGATAGTATCTTAAATCTTGATTTTGTCTAAAGTTATAAACCAATACTTCTTTACTACCGTTTGTCATTGTTGAAATCCATATGAATCTATCAATGAGTCTAGTGATTGTATTTCTAATTGCATCATCAAAATTACCTGAACGAAAGATGAAACATATATTAAACAACAATATCCAATTCGATATAATTGAATCATATTTAATTCTTTCGTTTTCATTTAGATCATAAATACTGTTTACATCTGATCGTTTTGAATTGATTATTTTAAATGGAATTATATCAAATGTAATACTATTGCAAACTACGTTGACTATAAAATCAGTGAAACCTTTATAACATGAACTGAACAATTTTATATATCGTTTTCTTCTTTGATCATTAACTACATCATATTTCTTCTTTTCTTTCTCTGGTAGCTTACAATAATACATCCAATAGTTATCATATTCATCGACTTTATCGGACAAGAAATTCTCATAGTCTTCATTATAGTCATTAATCTTGTTTTTATCTGGTAAGGATATCGTGAAATTATTCAATGATGAATACTTACGAACATAACTGTTAACATATGACCATATTTTTTTATAGTCTACACTTTCACCAGGTGTAGCTGACAACATAGTTTGCATAAGTTTTGTCAACATATTAACGTAAGTTTCCCATTTAAAGTCTTTAATGTTTCCACTCTTTTCGATAAATATATTGCAAAATGTAAAGCGAATTAATGGTCGAAGAAATTTCGTAAGTCTATCATTGTGATCCTGTAGTATTCTCCATAAACCATTTGAACTGTTGAGATAAATTAGAGATTCAATCAGTTTATAAATTATGTTGAATGATTCAGGTAACTCATTCTTTGTTGAAGTGTTTAAGAGTTCTTTCAATGTTTCATCATCGATATCATCATATTTGAAATCATCTATCACTTCATCTTTGATTTCTACGGAGTCAGACATTTTAGAACCATAGATGAAATAATCTTGTGGTTTATCTGTATCAAACGATGAATCAATCATTGTATAAACTCTACCACCTCTCTTTTGTGCAAACGGTATTAAACATTGTTGACTAACTATTGGACCTTTATCAAAAATTACATCATAAGAATTTTCATCGATGTAATCATAGTAAATTTTAAATGATTCTTCATAGTCCTTTCTAACATTATCATACATTGTTATTAACTCGTCTTTATCAAATTCTTTATTACAATAGATGAATATATGAAAACCACCTTTGAAATTATCATAAGTAGTTGGAACAAAGATAAAATGATAGTGATCAATTTTGTCCAAATACTTCTCCCATGCCGATAGATAATCAAGAGACATTTCTTTAGTCACATCAATATATTCACTTATCTCTAGATTATTATCTTGTCTAAATTTAAAGTCTGCATCTAAGTAAATTGCATTAGTTGCTTTCATTATTTGATAATTATTGTTCTTTTCAGTGGTTAAATCCCGATTATTAATTTTTGCGATAATATAGTTGAAAACATCTATTCGCAATTTTTCTTCATCATATTTAATTCCACCTGTTGTTTTATAATCATTGATAGTAACGATATTATTGAAATTATCAATCTTATTTATTGATTTTAAATATGTTGTGATTTCACACATCTTTAAATTCATAAAAAAAAATAGGTATTCACGACCCGAGAAAAACGATCGAAATTAACAGTTTTACTCTGATGCGTATTGAATCTTATTTTTAGACTTTGAAATTGTTCTATACCAAATATATAGTGAAGCAGAAATGATTAATATAGATAAGATGACAATGATTAACACGAGAAACATTCTTGATGGACCAGAATTCGCCTGACCTTGCACCTTATCATTCACAGTTTCATTCGCCTGACCTTGCGCCCGATTTTGTGTCCGATCTTGTGCCTGACCTTTCGTTTGATCATTCACCTTTTCATTCACCTTTTCATTCACCTTATCATTCACATTCTCATTCACCTTTTTATTCACATTCTCATTCACCTTTTCATTCGCCTGATCTTGCGTTGTTTCATTCACCTTATCATTCACCTTTTCATTCACCTGGCCTTGCGCTTTATCTTTTTCTACATATTTCAACAAGTCTTGAAAGCCAGTGATTAAAGTATTGTTTTGAACTATGAACGAATTCTCGAAATCAACTGTACCAAATAATTGTAGTTCATTGCTTTGATAAATATCTGTAGAAATTTTTATCGAGAGTTGAAATAGATTAATCTTATCGACAATGTTCTCAGGAGTATAATTCTTGACACGATTCTTGAAGATATCTATAATTTCATCATAACATTCTTTCATCGATTTCGTTCTATAGTCTTCATCGTCTGGTGATTTATAATATAGAATATCATCTTTGATTTTTGCATCACATGCATTACATAGATTAAGTGCTTTGGTGTAATATAATGGATCAGTATAGTCATCATCACCAGATAAGAAATCCATGATAAGAAAGTTTCGACAACTCGTTTGGATATCATCTGGTGTAGTTAATAATTTGTCAATGTATGTTGAAAATTTAATGAATGATCTTGCTCGACTTTCTTGTGTTAATTGTAATCCTGTCACTGTTGCAGGATCTTCAGCATATGGTCGATATATACCTCCACCACCTACATTTACTTTGTTTATTGATGTCATTATATTTTTAACCTTTATTTCAATGTTTGATTTTTCATTGATCTGTACATCGATAACTTTTCTACAAACTTCATCAATCATTTTATCTAAAGCTTCATCACTAAGTATGTTATTCATTATTTAAATTCAAAAATAAACTGGAGTGAGACATGTAGATAAGACCTTTCACAAGACATGTAGATAAGACCTTTCGCAAGACAATGAACAAGACAATGAACAAGACAAATGAGCAGACCTTTCGCAAGACAATGAAGAAGACAATGAAGAAGACAAATGAACAGACCTTTCGCAAGACAATGAAGAAGACAAATGAACAGACCTTTCGCAAGTTATTTTGCCATATTCTTGGTTGAGAAATCATAAGTCATTATAGCACATTGATTCCAGATTTCATCAATGACTTCAACTAAATTCATAATCTGTGTTTGCATAGTTAGCGAGTATTGTCTAAACTTTTCATACGTTGTTAAAAATATGATGTGAGTACTTGTTGATAAACTATCGAATGAGTCATTTATTTTTTTATAGAATACTTTCTTTTCACCATCTGTCATTAGAGATTCTTTAATGTGTTTACTGATATCTTCTTCAAGTTCACGAATAGATTTGATGATAGATTCTATGTTTGTATTCTCACCATTCTTCTCAATTATATTTACAAATTCATTAACTCTATCTATAAACTCTAATTGTGTTGGAGTAAGTGTTGCTGTAGTCATTTATCGACAAAAAATTAAGTACATCGTTTAATTTTTATTTAGAATTTTTTCCATAGAAATGAGTATTCAAGTTTTAAGCTGTGATCTCAAACTTAAGAAGCCTTTTGATAATGTCGATAATTTTCACAGATTAAATTATCTAAAGTTAACTCCTAATGAGTCATCTATAGATTGCATAAAATATGAATATATCGATAAACAACGTCTTGTTGATGAATTAGTTAATTTATCAAAGAGATGTAAAAAAGTTACCGGTTCATCGATTACTGGTAGAGTAGTCTTCTTTGATAAGGATAGTGCTAAAACAGGTGTATTAAAACTGACATCAAAAGAATGTAAAGAAATAATGTGTTCAATAAAGATTACACCATTGTTAAAAGATAAGAAGGACAAAGCACAATTATCAACAGATGATAAAATTGAATTGTTACATGGATTTTATAAAGAGAATAAACGTACACCGCTTACTGGAGAAGAATATCATAGTTTTAAAGTTGGCAACTTCTATAAGAATGTCATGAAGCAAAAACAAATTGTTAAAGCTGTTGAAAATGTTGTCAAATAAGTTATCTATTATTTTTCGATGACTTGCAAAGACCTGCGACAGACTTGTGACAGACTTGCGATAGAAGAATTCAACATCATTTCAACAATCTTTCAACAGACTTGCGACAACCTTTCAACAGACTTGCGACAACCTTTCAACAGACTTGCGACAACCTTTCAACAAACCTTTCAATATCATTACAACAAACCTTTCAACAGACTTGCGACAACCTTTCAACAGACTTGCGACAACCTTTCAACAAACCTTTCAATATCATTACAACAAACATTTCGACAGACTTGCGACAGACTTGCGACAGACTTGCGACAGACTTGTGAAGGAACAATTCAACATCATTACAACAAACAATTCAACATCATTACAACAAACATTTCGACAGACTTGTGACAAACATTTCGACAGACTTGTGACAAACCTTTCAACATACTTGTGACAAACTTCGAAAAATAATCAAGAAATGTGAAACTTAATGATCATACAATAATTCATATCTCTTTAATACATCATAGATATCTTTGTCAGTTGTATAATCTATTGCTAATTTGTCGAAGTTATCTATCATGCAACAATCTGTGTATAATAACTGTTTGACAAAATTGATGTTATTTATTTTTGCAGCATACATTAGAGGTGTCTGACAGTTATAATTTAGTTCTGACACTTTGTATGATTCAATGTTAGGGATCTTGATATTCTCATGTTGATGTTCATATATAAATTTAAACACAGATTCTTTAATGTTTTCAGGTACAAAATTCATGTTAATATCATATAATATACCTAATTTTTCAGGTGTTTGAAATAATTTGGTCATTTTTTTAAATTAAAATATATGTCACGATTTAAGAAAGAAGACATTGATAAGATTCTTGATGATGCTGAAGAAAAAGAACGTGATGCAGAAATCGAAAATCTCTTCGATGATATTTTTGATAAAGGAACGCAGAGTGAAACAAAACAAGGTGAAACAAAACAAGGTGAAACAAAACAAGGTGAAACAAAACAGAGTGAAACAAAACAAGGTGAAGTAAATGATGAAGAAATTATCGAGATTCCATGTGATGATTCGTCTGATGATTCGTCCGATGACATGTTTAGTGAGCAATATGATAATCAAGAAACCAATCAAGAAACCAATCAAGAATCTAACGAGCAAGATATTGATCAAGAGTTCGGTGATCAAGAAACTAATCAACAGTCTAACGAGCAGTCTAACGAGCAGTCTAACGAGCAGTCTAATCAACAGTCTGAACAAGAAATTAATCAACAGTCTAATCAACAGTCTAACGAACAGTCTGATGAAGAGATTGAGCAACAGTCTAACGAGCAAGATATTGATCAAGAATCTAATCAACAGTCTAACGAGCAGTCTAACGAGCAGTCTGATGAGCAAGATATTGATCAAGAGACTAATCAAGAATCTAATCAACAGTCTAACGAGCAGTCTAACGAGCAGTCTAACGAGCAGTCTAACGAGCAGTCTAACGAGCAGTCTGATGAAGAAATTAAGCAACAGTCTGATGAGCAAGAAAGTATTCAATGTTCTAATCCACATTATGACGAACAATATGATGCTGAAATATATTTACGAGATGATAATCATGTAACCACTCAATTTCCTGGTGAAGGGGACTTTATAATCGAAACACTGGATGGTCAAATATATGAAATTAAAGGTGAAGACCGGGATGAAGTTAAAGATGAGGCCCAAGATGAAAAGCAAGGTGAAGCCAAAGAAAGAGTCATTGAAGTAGAAACAACAGATAAAAAATTCGATGTAAATAAAGCGAATGAACTTCGTGATAAAGTATTCAAAGATATTAAAACAGATTATCTTAATCTTTCGTATGACCCATTGAACGTTAACATGGAATTGATCGATGAAAATAAAAATCAATACTACAACTATATATTATCAGGTCTTTTAATTCCAACTACTCAATTAGGTAGAACATTACATATTAATAATTTCATAAGAGATATAACTAGTTATTCATCTTTTGATTGTTTCGCTTCACCTAATCTATCGTTTGAATATTCTCCAGCTGAAAGAATTTATATAATGACTAGACTCAACACATTATTCGATTTTCAATTCATGAATGTTACAAACTTAGATAATATAACATTTGAGAACATCAGTTCAAATATATCAAAGTTTTTATCTAATTATTCAAATCAACAATCGATTAGAATTGAACATCAAATCATTAAAGCATTCATCAATAAATTAATCATTGCATTAAACACCGAAGAAGAACTAGCATTTAGAGATAATTCAATACGTATCGATAAGCAATTTCAATTAGCAATTGCGAATGATCTTAGAGAGATTAAAAGTATATTAAGTACTGATCAAAATAACAAGATCACTAAATCATGGAATGTTTTCATTGAAGCATTCTTAAGTCTTGGTAATGAAGTTCAAATATTTAAGTTTAAAGACTATGCAGATTTGAACAATAAATTACGAACAGCCAATAAAACAGATTTCCTCTATGAAAACTTATTAGGTAATATGCTTAAGACATATCTACCATCAATTGCATATAATTATTTCTCAGTCATTAAAATTATGTATATGCTTGCTAGATTTATTGGCGTATACATCTCCAATAAAATCTACAGCAATAGAGGGTCTGAAGAAATTGCTAGAGATTTAAAAGTTATTGCGGCTAGTTGTGTCATCACTTATGAAAACAAGAACTATATCTTCAAACAGATGGCGAGAACATTACCAAGATATTCTAAACCATTAAGTGAACAAGGACAAATGTACATAACTAACCATATGATAGTCGGCGGACAATACTATTTATTAAAGTATGTTGAAGAATCTATATCAATCATCGAATTATTATTAAGGTGAAGTGAGGTTTGTTAAATAAATGTTGCACTATATGTTTATTTATTTTTAGAACAAAACGATGACAGATACTGGAGAATCTGATCAAACTGTTTCATTATTACAAGAGTTAGTCGATGTTAATAAAAAGATATTGAAAACTGAAATCATCAATACTAGTAGACTCGCTGAAGCAAAAACACCTGGAATCTTTTCAACAATCGGTAGAAATATCGCAAGTAATTTTATATGGTACATCATTCTAGGCTTAATCATTGCATTATTACTTGTCATATTATGGAACACTATCAAGAGTTTCTTTTCATCATTATTGTCTAAAGTAACTAAATCAATATTCAAAATATGAAGAACTTACACAGGGCTTACACAAGGTTCGCAAGACAGGTGAAATATACTTACACAAGACTTACGCGAGACAGATGAAATATACTTACACAGGGCTTACGCAAGACAGGACTGGTTGTAGAGAGTTGACTCAAATCGCCTAATTATTTATTTTTGATTAAAATGGAATCTGAATCTATAGCATTACTCGTGATAATCATAATAATTACCATCATGCTTGGAGTAGTTTTATTATTGTTTATGAAGAGGAGAAATAATAAACCATATATTGTCGAAGATTTTCTAACACAAATAAAGCAAAATGCAAAAATAAACTTTGGCCTATTGAAAAAGTGTTGAATGCTTTTACCTGTTCTTTCATTGCCTATTATTTTGGCCTGTTGTGAATCCCTTTATTTTTCATTGTCGTATTGCCCTTTATTTTTCATTCTTCTTTTCGAAAATACTCCACCATCTTACTGGTAGTATTCCCATTTCAATTAACTTGTCATTACATTTTTTGAAACAATCATTGCCACGAAATGTATTGTTCGCTAGATTTGGGTGTCTGAATGTCAACACATTATTATTTATGATTATTTTATCGACAAAGCGTTTAGTTTTATATCCAAAACATACAAACAAAATACGCTTATAACGTTTATCTAAATCGATGATAATATCTTTAATAAATGTCTCCCAACCATATCCTTCATGACTTAAACTAGATCCTATCTCACATGTTAAAATCATGTTTAATAGTAGGACACCTTCTTTACACCAATTCGTTAGATCTTCAACTTTTGATTTATTAAACTCGGGATATTCTCTTTTGAGTTCTTCTAATATATTCTTCAATTGTGTTGGATAGTTTTCTTCTTTAACAGTCTTATCAACAATGTATGAACAACCAAATGATTCGGTTTCACGTGCATACGGTTTTTCACATAACAATACAACTTTAAGTTTATTCATTGGTGTTAAATTAAATGCATTAAACAATAGATCATAACTAGGGAGAATTTTATGTTCACAATTCTTTAACTTCTCTTCTATAGATGATAATATTGGAGGATTACCAATGAAATTTCTCCACCCAATATCTTTGATGTACTGTAACATTTAAAGTTGACAAAAAAATAAGTTTAACTTTACCACACATCACCTTCACTTTCATCTTCCTCTTCTTCATTCTCTGTTTCATTCTCTAGTTCATTATCTGTTTCATTCTCGAGTTCATTCTCTGATTCATTCTCTTCTTCATTATCTGATTCATTATCCCTTTCATTCTCTATGTCTTCATCATTTTTCAATAACTCTTCATGTTCTGACATATACATTATCCATATCTTATCTATTTTGGAGGTTGTTATGTCACCTTTCTTGGGTATGAAATTGATGATGTCCGAATATTTTCTATATCGATTTAACATTATGACATTTCTTAAGACAACATGATACATTGGTGAATTATATTTTTGACCTCTTGATTCTCTCATTTTATAATAAGTGTTGAAATCAATGATGATGTTAAAGATGTCGTCTAATTCTTTCTTCGATATCTTCACATAAGGAACTGCATAGACATCATTCAAGATAAATGGAAAGTCCTGTAATATTGTGTAAACTTGTGGTATCTTCATTGAAATCCCAATAATTTCATCAAAAGGGAAGTTCAAACCAGGTATCGACAAATTAACACCAATAATTTTCATAATCTCACCAATATCATCATCATCAACCATCTCATCATCTTCAACCATTCCATTCATCACCATTTCATTTCCATAATTCTTGATCGCTAACTTTGAGAAGAACGATGATAATTCAAATATTCTTCCATCATAGTTAAATAATCCATCGATTAAAACTTCACGATAATTCTTACCATAATTATCTTTAGCATATTCTTTACAAACTTCTAATTGTTCTTCAGGACCACATAACATCATATTGCATGTAGATTTAGTAACCACACTACAATAAGTGATCATCTTGTGAAATTCAAATATGTAAAGTCTAATGACATCATACTCAAGTTCTGCAGGCAAGTTCTCATCAAAATAAGATTCATCAATAGTTGAATTCTTACGATTATATTTCTTGATCCATTTATCCATTGTATTTGTGAATGTTAACCAATCTCTAAGATAGTGTCTATGAAGAATCCAGTCTCTTAAATATGGTTCCAATAATCTAACTTTCTTATTAACAGTTTTTAAACCAACTAATGCGTTCAACTGTTTTTGAATATGTTTATAATTATCTGATATTGAACTAGTGTTTCTAGATGTAGATGATTCATGACCACATTTCGAGCAAATTAGTATATTGCCTTTCATACTTAGTTCACCACCACAGTTTTGACACTTTGTATTTTTATTCTTTGATCGATGTGATACTGTTTTCTTGTTTTGAATTGTTGATCCACCAGTCTTTGACATTATATAATCTTTCAATGAATCATACTCAAATATTTCATACATTGTACATTCTGTGTTGCATTGTTCTTCGTTTAAATCTCTTAGAGTATTCAAATCGTCTAATATGCTTCTGATTTGTTCTATAGTTTCATCATCAGCTTTTAATGACGATATCTCTTCATTGAATTCATCTAATCTTTGTATGTAACACATGATATTTAATTGTGTAAAAAATAATAATTTATGCATAGGGGAAATTTACGCCAAACATTCAAAAAACGGTGACACGACTTGGTGCATAAATATTTCGACACACTAATCAACAATCTTTTGAATAGTCTATGAACAAACTTATCACCAGTCTTTGGAACAATCTTATCACCAGTTTAATCACCAGTCT
>OBKV01001751.1_pt1 | contig 13080 bp, 7 predicted proteins | sample 1517301 | NCBI WGS metagenome assembly OBKV01 (sample SAMN04571685, study PRJEB22368) | human gut metagenome | biome: human gut; material: stool | host: Homo sapiens | place: Luxembourg | collected 2012-06-29 | reverse complement strand
CGTGTTCCGGGAGTAGACAAGCAAATGGATGAATTTGCCGGATATGTAGACTTCCGTCAGGACCTCGGCGAATGGCTCTCTCTGGATGCCGGTATCCGTGTAGACCACCATTCGCACGTAGGCACGGAATGGATTCCGCAAGGTGGCCTTTCGTTCCACTTGCCCCGACAGATGGAAGTGAAAGCAATGATGAGCAAGGGATTCCGTAACCCCACCATCCGTGAGATGTACATGTTTCCGCCACAGAACCCGGATTTAATGGCGGAAAGCCTGATGAGCTACGAGTTGTCTTTCTCGCAACGGGTGTTGGACGGCGCTTTGTATTACGGCATAAACCTCTACTACATCGACGGCGACAATATGATTATGACCGTTCCTACGGACGGCAAGCCCAAGAACGTAAATACCGGCAAGATTGAAAACCGGGGCATTGAAGCCAATATCGGTTACCGCATTACCCCGCACTGGCAGGCAAATGCCAATTACAGTTGGCTGCACATGGAGAATCCGGTGATTGCCGCTCCCGGACATAAACTCTATGCAGGCGTTGACTTTACGCGAGGCCGCTGGGGAGTGTCAACCGGAGTGCAATATATAAAAGACCTCTATACCAACGTAAGCAAAGGCAAGGAGAAAAAAGAAAGTTTTGTTCTCTGGAACCTGCGTGCCAATTATCGTGTATGCCGCTATGCCGATGTCTTTGTACGAGGGGAAAACCTGCTGGCGCAACGTTACGAAATCAACGACGGCTTTCCGATGCCTAAAGCAACCGTTATGGGCGGAGTGAATATCAATTTCTGACAAAATCAGGCATTACTGTTGTCAAGACCGTATTGGTTTGAAATAATAGTTATAACTTTGTGAGTATAAAACAGATTGTTTGATTAGCCGATAAAGATTATCCGACAGACCAATACAATTTACCCGATAAATGAATAAGATTATTTTATAAACGATAAGAACATGGAAACAAAAACTGTAAAACTCTATTCGCTGGATTACAGCAATGCAAGAACTTACTTAATGGCCGCATTGTTCATTGCAGGCAATATGGCACTGCCCCAGCTTTTCCACCTTATACCGCAAGGCGGTATCACATGGTTGCCCATCTATTTCTTCACCTTAATCGGTGCATACAAATTCGGCTGGAAGGTAGGATTGCTGACTGCGATCCTTTCTCCGGTAATCAATTCACTGCTGTTCGGGATGCCTCTTCCCGCCATTCTGTTGAAGTCCGTATTACTGGCAGCAGCAGCCGGCTGGGCAGCACATCGTTTCAACCGTATCTCTCTACCTATCCTATTGGCCGTTGTACTGTTCTATCAGGTAGCAGGTACTTTGGGCGAATGGGCTATGGTGGACAGCTTCTTCCAAGCCGTACAGGATTTCCGTATCGGGCTGCCGGGAATGGCAATGCAGGTAGTAGGCGGCTATGCGCTGATAAAGTATAGCGCATCGCTGTAATAACCTTGTAGAAATATTAAAAAAGGTTCGGAACTGTTTCGGTATACAGTTTTACGAAAAGCATAGAGGATATTTGGCCTCAACCAAAAGAAAACCTTAGAATCAATAATCAGAGAAAGATAGGATGAGCTTTTCCTGCTTATTGAATTCTAAGGTTTCAACCAAATATAATCTACGAGAATTAAAAAACGTTAGTTGCTGTAGCTAAGAGATACAGCAACTATTTTATCTTGTCATATTGCTGTTCCGCTTTAATTTCCGTATAAGCAGGTGCATCAATCATCTCGACCAATGCTCTTAAAACAGGTCCTTCACCCATAGGGTCGTTTTTCCATTGAGGGCGATTATAATAAAATGATAAAGAAGGCATAATTCCCGTACCGGCACAAATAGCGGTAACATCACCTTCAGGGGTGATTTTTGTCAGCATACCTTTCAAGCCTTCCCATGCCACATAAATATAATCGGGATGTAAGCATCCTTCTTTAACTCCCTTGGCAATGCCGAAAACAAACATGGCCGTTCCCGTTATCTCTTCATAAGAATCTGGTTTGTCGAGCAACTGATGCCATAATCCGTTAGCGCCCTGATAACGGATTACCCCATCCGTCTGCATCCGGAAGTTCTTAATGACATCTTCGCGCATAGGATGATTTTCGGGCATTCTCGACAGTAAATCTGCCGTTGCCATAAATACCCATCCGTTGGCTCTTGACCAATGAGCTACTCCGTGTATCTTCGTGTCAGTATGATAACAGTGATAATAGACTTCCTTCTCGGGACACCATAGATAGCGGGTGTAATTCAGTATCTGATTGGCAGCATCATCGAAATACTTATTATCTCCTGTCATCTCTCCCATTCTTACCAAAAAGGAAAGGGCCATAAAAGCATCATCAGCCCACACCGTATTCACGTGCGGCCACAATCGGGCAATAGTGCCATCGGCAAGCCGGGGTTCGGAGAACATTAAATGATGATTGGTACTTTCAATATATTTCCGGAATGCCGCGTTAGGATGTTTCCGGCTCAAATCAATCAAACTTGCTCCCATCGGTCCGTTATCGTCCAGACGTTTATTACGATAAATCATGTGCCAATTCAAGGCATTCACCGCTTTCCATCCTTCATTCTTCAACGTTTCCTCATACAATCTACGGAAATAAGATTGATTGTCCTCATCAAATACGAAATTCATATTCTTCAATACGTAGTTTTCGTATTTGGAGTTACCCAGCTTATTACCCAATTCCATTAAAGCAATATTGGTAACTCCGTTCGTGTAGTGCCAATCAAGATATTTACTCCTGACTTTCAATGCTTTATTCAAAGGCATATTCTTTAAGGATGTATAGGTCTTTCCGCTTTTCTTATCCACAAACTCATAAGTCGTGGACGCCAAAATACGATCAGCTATCTTCATTGCCATCTCTTTGGCTTTGTCATTCGTTTGCGCCCCTGCCGACACGCTACACAGTTGCAATATGCTTATAAAAACAAGACATAACTTTTTCATCATCATTCGGTATTCTATTTAATCAGAAATATATAATTCTCTATATTCGTATATCCATTAGACGCTACTTTCATGGCATCTGCCGGATCATTCTTATCAAGGCCGTATTTGTCTTCAAACTCGTCCGGCATACCATCATTGTCGGTATCTGCAGGAGCTTCCGCCGACTTTATATTACCCGGTCCCTTTGTCGGTATATCTTCCTCCGAATGGATAATCAGCCCCTTTTTCCCCAATGAAGTCAGTTCATCGATAAGATAGGCATCCACCTCATCCCGTACGGGCAAGGAAGATCCGCCATTGGCAACAATCCATTCGTAGGCTTCCTGAGCAGTCATCAGTTCTTTTATTTCGGGATGTACATCGGACGGACGTTCGAGGAACGTAGGAGAAGTTATAATCTCCTCTCCTGCTACAACCGACTTCTTCATGCAGTCTGCACGTCCCAGTTCACGGCCATTCAATAAGCCATCCTTATTATCATCATAAAAGTTACCGGACAAATAAGCGCTGAAATGCTCGTTATATCGGGTAAAGGGAGCCGTTGCGCCTAACTTCTTGCCATCGTAATTATCTGTAGTTCCTACTATAAAATAATTATTCCGAATATCGGCATCCGATTTCTGCTGAGTATCTCCCATAATATAAGCACCGCCGTTTCCCCAATTATAAAGGACATTGTTTACAAACTGATTCAGTCCTTTCACTTTCGGATTACGGGTTTTATTGTCTATATACAGATTCCGGTACAAAGTAATTCCATCGTTTATCGTGGTCTGGATAAGTCCGCCACAAGAATGAGGTTGCAATCCCTGCCCTATGAACGAGTTCTGTATCGTGATATTCCGAGGCTGATCTGCGGGCTTTTTAGGATCTCCATTGATGGAGAAACATTCATCGCGTCCCCAAGTTACAGACATATGGTCGAAAATCATATCCGAACCATAGGCGATACCGGCTGCATCTTTACCTTCACGACCGTTGATACCCATTCGTACACGTAAATAACGACATATCAAATTGTCCGCTCCCGAAAAGGAAACCCGGTTGCCATACACGACAACTCCGTCACCCGGAGCTGTCTGTGCTGCAATTGTCAAGTTCTTTGAGAAGTCGAGAGGAGACTCTAATTTGATTACCCCTGCTACTTTAAATACAATAATACGGTTGGGCTTACTGACGGCATCACGTAAAGAACCCCTGCCCGAATCTGCCAAAGTCGTTACTTGATATACTTCACCCGTTCTGCCACCTGTAGCATGCCGCCCATATCCTTCCGCACCGGGAAAGGCCAGTACCTCACCATAATCCGGGAAAGAAACACCTGGGTTATCTTTCCCTTCATCTTGGCCGCAAGCCAACAAAGCCCATGCAAGGCAAAAGAATCCTATCAAATTCATATTATATCTCATTAATTAAAGTATTAAATTTACAAATAATTAATCCAAAACTTTAATCCAACGGGGATCACCGTATTCTGATTTATAAATGACTGACTCTGCATCAACTACAGTAAAATCATTTTCCTCAACATTACGGAATAATGAAGCATCATCCGTATCCAATGAAATCAGTGTCAAACCGGCATCAGACATCTTTTCAAAATCCGATGTACAATAGTTGCCTTTCGAATTTAAATTAATACTGCCTGCATCAAGCACTTTACTTTTACTGCTGCCAAAGACACAATTACTTACCGACAAGTTCAGCGGCGCAGTCAATTTGGAGAAATTCCCAACAGCCCTATAAGTGTTTTTGCCATCCTTATTTGAGCCCCAATTATAGAAAGTACAATTAGAAATAACAACTTTGTTACCGGCCGCAATAGGGACATCAGCAGTAGGTGCTCCAAACACACCCGGTGAAATATAGAACTCATAGAATGTGGAATTAGTGACGGAGACATCATTCCATACATTAGAGCCTTTATTTATAGCATGAATAAAACCGAATTGTTTTGTTACATTTTTTGTATCATTAATACCGGAAACCAAACAATTATCTATACGGATATGGTTGATTGTGGTTACTCCTTCACTGGCATCACTCATCATTAAAACGGTAGATGGTAAAACTATATCCGAGTTTGTAATTTCAAATCTGTCTATTGTAAAATCAGTACCGGTATTGTGTTTCCCTATATTCAGCAAACGTGTTTTACTACCTTTACTGGGCTTACTCTCAGTCCATGTTTCCTTAATATTCACATTATCAACAATAAAATATTCAATATTCGGCATATTGCCAACTTCCGGTTTCACAATGAAACACCCCTCGCGAATGTACAAGGTAGGACGTTCCCCCGGGTTAGCAAGAAGAGCAATGCTTTTGGTCAATTTAATATCGCCGGTTTTCGCAGCGACTTCCCCGCCTGTTGTCAGGTAATAATCAACGCCATTCTTCAATTGGAAAACAAGAGCCTGCTTACTTGCATCATCCATACCGGCCTTAATCTTATCCATCAAATCAACTCCATCTTCCACCACAACTGCATCGGCAGGCATTCCTGCAGTGGTAAATCTCTGCTGATTATATTTTTCTGCTCCTTCCGGTGCAGCACTGTTTGTCAAAGCCACATAATAAGTAGTACGAGGAGTTAATCCTGTAATCGTATATTGTCCGGCAGAAGCATCTTCCAAACTAATTTGTTTTTCCTCTGTAGTTCCTTCTTCCCATATCGCCAATCCGTCAACCGGATTTTTTTCCGATACCACCCATTTAATTTCCACGGAAGTCTCATTAATCTGCGAACCTTCCACAGCATACAGTATTTTCGGAATAGTACGGGACAAAGTTGAAATGGAAGAACCCATTTCCGTCCAATTCGATGTTATAGCAAGAGATTCATTATTAGCTCTGACACGGGCATAAAATTTAGTCTCATAACGTAAATTCGCAAACGTACATTTGCCCTTCTCCACAGTCTGTGTTTCAAGATTTTCCGGCTGAAACGTGGCATCCTGAGAAAGCTCTACCGTATACGAAGTTGCTTCGCCGGATGTTCTCCAAGCCAGCGTTATAGTATTGCTTTCTGCAAAACAGGACGAAGCAATAAAGGAAGGTCTGAATAAACGGGGCATCTCTGTCGTCTCGTCTTCACATGCTATACAAGCAAACAGACAGAAAAGTAAAAGCGACACTATATATTTTGTTTTCATCCTACTATTAGTTTTAATATCCATAATAATTTTTCAATAATCCCTGATGGCTTGACAATGCGTCCGGCGGTATAGGAACCAAATAGCGTACCGGATCCGTTTCGGGATTCACAGCCCCGGCATTCGATGCATTAATATAGCCATAGAAAGAATGCAGAATACGGGCAGATGGTTCCCATTGGCGAGGACTGGCGTTTTTAACTTGCGTACAATATTGAACACACATATCTACACGCGAGTAACCGGAAGGATTTTGGGAAGGATATGCAGGTAGCGCCTCATCATAAGAATTGATGTTCCCTTCTTTGTACCAATCCATTGTTTCGGCTACACATACCGGGAACAGCGTTTTATCCGCCGGTACCATCTTATAATAGGCTACAGCCGGGTAAGAATCAAAGCGTGCATCATAAGTAGGATTTTCAAAAGGAGTTTCCGTATTTTCATATTGCTTAGTACGAGCTACTTTACCCAATTCAATCCAATCGAAATACAAATTATATAATGTTTTTCCATACAGATTCCAACGTGCCAAATCGTAACGTCTATGCTTTTCTCCGCCAAATTCCCAGGCACGTTCCTGAACAATAGCATTGAAGAAATCTTCTTTTGTCCCCAAAGCATCCACATAAGCCTCTACCTTTTCAGCATGGTCTTTTTCTGCAAAAGCCCTTTTACGCACCTGCTTCAAGGCATCCTTAGCTTCGGTCGTCGGCCCGTCATGGTTTTCATTGGCAGCTTCCGCATACATCAACAACACATCAGCATAGCGCATATACGTATAATTGATCCCTGTACCTTTATTAGATGTACTGCCCAACGGTGATTCCATAAATAGACGGTTCCATTTGCCACAACCAACATTAAGTTCGGAAAATGGCTTCTGAATAATAGAACTCATTCCTGAATTTTCATAACGGAATATCTCACAAGTAATATCCCTACGTAAATCCTCTCTATCAAAAGACAACATATAGGTAAGAGCCAATCTGGCGCCACCGGATGAATATCCGTGAGGAGCATTGGACGCATTCACGCCCTCTGAGTTCTTTGACGATACAATATATGTTCCCCAAGAATAAGCCAATTCTCCAGAACCACCTACTTTAGCCGGTACATCAAAAATATTATCATCACCAACCGGTACTATCCAACTACATTCATCTACCCAAACCTGACGGAAAGAACGAGTCAAGGAATGTTTACCCTCAGAGATAACCTTTCCGGCATATTCCTCAGCTATTTTATAATAGTCTTTCCAATCGTCGCTCCGCTCCATCGTACCCACAGCAGAAGGATTATCATAATCCGGCCTGAGGCTCCAACCACCTCTTTGCAAAGCAATGCGAGCTATCAATGCCTGACAGAATTCTCTTGAAGCAGCCTCTACTCCTCTGTCGGATTCTTCTGCATACAACATCAAAGGTTCTACCTCTATCAAATCATTAATCATATCGGTCAATATTGTATTGCGGTCGGTCGCTCCGATAAACAATTCATCCTTATTTCCGGCAGGTTTTCTTCTGTAAGGCACATCACCCCAGTTTCTGACAAGCTCCAAATAATACATGGCACGCAGGACTTTCGCTTCTCCGTAATAATGCATCAGACGCGACGGTTTAGTTTTGTCGGCAGCGGCAAACAGAGGACTCTGTTCAATACCCTCTATGACATCGTTCGTACGGTTTACCCCGTCATACATACCCGTCCAAATATCACCATACGACTTTATATCGCCTGTACTCGGAACAAATGCACGCTCATTGAGATTGGATGCTGTAGATAATCCACTGAACTCCACATCCGTATTAAACAGCATCTTCTTAAGCAGAACTCCTACCCAACCCTTACCGCTGACCATAGGCACATACATGCCATTGACAGCAGTAGCTATTTCGGATTCACTGCCAAATACATACTCCTTATCAAACGTAGACGGAGAATTTACATCCAGATAGTCTGAACAGGATGCGAACAATAATAAGCTCGCCATTACCGATATATATATTTTTTTCATATCCTATATAATTTAAAAATTCAAATTAACACCGACTGTATAAACGCGGCTACGCGGAGTTACATTATTATCAATGCCCGGCGTCAAACCTTTTTGGATATTCACTTCCGGATCATAACCGCTATATCCTGTTATTGTAAACAAGTTGCTTCCGGAAAAATATAAACGCAGGCTCTTAACTCCTAAAGATCTCAACCAATGCTTAGGAAGCGTATAACCAACCGTCAAAGTACTCAAACGAAGGAAAGAACCGTCTTCAACCAAATCGGTCATTGTTATACCCTGAGTTACGGACATCCAAGAATAGGTTTTGGCGTTCTCATTTAATGCCGCTAAGGCAACAGGGTCACTGGAAACATTCACACCGGCATCGTCCACATAACGGAAACGATTGGCAAGGTTCATATCCGTAGATAAGTTGGAATAATTACGACGGACAGCCGAGTGCAGGTAGAGTTTATTCACATTGAGCACATCAAAATCACACATGTAATTGAAGAATGCCGTAAAGTCCAGATTCTTCCAGTTACCGGAAAGTCCGAAACCGCCGGTCACTTTAGGATTGGTATCACCGATAACCGTCATATCATCTTCAGTAATCAAGTTCGATTCGGAATCGGACAGTTTCTTGAATTTCATAGCTCCGGGTTTAAAAGCAAAGTTACCGGAACTGAACGATGAATTATCGGGTATACCCGGCTTCAAAGTCCATTTTTTAGTAGTTGCATCGAAATCAAAATCATCTACCTTATAGAACCCGTCGTTGACGAATCCGTAAATCAATCCCATACTTTTGCCTACTTCCATTTTATAGTTATACGTTCCATACCAGTTGGATAATGAGGCTTTGGTTTTCCATTCGGTTTCACCGGTAGCCAACTTGTCTACCTTATTCTTGTTGAACGCAACGTTGAAGTTTGCCGATAGCTGGAAATCCTTTGTCTGAATGATTTTTGCATCCAAAGAGATTTCAACTCCCTTGTTTGAAGTCTGTCCCACATTTGTCATCTGACGGGAATAACCTGATGAATTAGGAATGATGGAAGGAACCAACAAGTCCTTGGTTGTATTCCAATACACATCAACCGTACCGCTCAGACGGTTTCTAAAGAATCCGAAATCCAAACCGATATTACGGGTTATTGTCGTCTCCCACTTCAAGTCTGGATCGTAAAGATAAGTCTGGTCTGCAAACTGATAATAATTATATTCCTCATTACCGAAAGCGGGAGCACTTGTTCCACTGTATACACGATAGATATTATGCCACAAATCATTACCAATACGGTTATTACCAGCCAAACCGTAGCTGGCTCTCAACTTCAAATCAGAGATGAACTTTATAGGCTTCATCCACTTTTCATTGGAAATTCTCCAGGCGATGGAACCTGCCGGAAAATATCCCCACTGCTTACCGGGAGCAAACTTGGTAGACCCGTCGGCACGAACCGTCAGAGTAGCATAATAACGATTTTTGTAATCATACAATGCACGTCCGAAGAAAGAAGCGGTTCTGTCGGGAGCACTTTTATAACTGGTGCTCTGATTGGGAGTCCCCAAAGCAAAATTCTCCAACGCTGCCTCTGCCGTTACAGAAACCGGAAAGAGCTTTGCACTCATAAACGTATTATCGTTCTGCGCATGGTTAATTTCCTGTCCCAGCATTACATTGACATTGTGAGACTTATTAAACGAGTTACGATAGGTCAGCGTATTTGCCAAACGATATGATTCCTTATGGGTTTTGGTACGCTTAGCCGAAGGCATATTGTTCATACCCGCAGCAGAAGCCGTACTGGACAATGGACCGTAAAACTGATTGTCATTTGCATGAGTCGTGCTTATTCCATACTCGGAACGAAATTGCAATCCTTTTATCACATCCCACACCAAAGCTGCTTTCAGGCTGAGAGCCTGTTCGTCACGTTTTCTGTAATTCTGTTTATTCTCTTCCACCGGAGTATATTTCTGATTCAGGGAATTTCCATCTCCATCCAGGTTTTCCTCGTCATCATCAGGGTCGACGGCAACTCCTGCCGACAACCCATTGGTAGGACGAAAACGAAGCGCAGTAACAATATTTGTCCCCGAAGTTCCGGCACCATCGATAGTACGCGTACGATAAGTTGCATTTGTTTCCAGTTTCAGATTCTTGAACAACTGATGATTCAATTTCAGATTAATGTTATTACGTGTCAGTCCCGAACCAATCAACTGTCCCTCGTCTTTATTGCGGGTATAACTCAAATTGAATTTGGTTTTTTCATTACCGCCATTAACGGTTATATTATAATACTGCGAAATAGGATTACCGCCTAGAATTTCATCCTGCCAATCAGTAGTGTTCGTGTATTTGTATAAATCAATATCATCATAGTAGCCGAAATTTTTGATAAAACCCTCATCCGAACCTTTACGAATCATCTGATATTCATATTCGGCCATTACAAACTCATAGTTGTTCATTACCGGTATTTTACGCGCCAATGTACGCATCTGCAAATAACTATTAAACTGTACGGTTGTTTTACCCATTTTAGGGTTTTTGGTAGTCACGATAACAACACCGTTTGCACCTCTTGCACCGTAGATAGCTGTCATTGACGCCTCTTTCAAAACATCAATAGATTCAATATCCGTTGGCGGAATACCGCTTAAATCATCTACCGGAAAACCATCTACCAAAAATAATGGTGAATTATCTTGGGTTATGGAACCACCGCCACGCACGCGAACACTGATTTCAGCATCCAACGCACCATCCGCAGTAGTAATCTGTACACCGGCCATCTTTCCAGCCAAAGCATCAGCCACAGAAGCCGAAGCAACTTTGGATATAGACTCGGATGAAACAGATGCAATGGACCCCGTTACATCACTACGACGTATGTTACCATAACCCAATACAACAATTTCATCCAATACATTTGCATCCTCACGCATAGTTATATCCAGCTTCTTACCCTGTTGAGCCCTTATTTTACGTGTCTCATAACCAATATAGGATATTTCCAAATTTACGTTATCTGCAACATCCAACGAAAAACCACCGTCAATGCCTGTAACTGTTCCGTTAGTTGTTCCTTGTTCTCTTATAGTTGCACCAATGATCGGCTCCCCCGCATCATCTACAACCTTACCAATGGCTTTAATTCGTTTATTCTTAGTCTTGTCCCCCGATTGTATCTTCTTTACTATTATTCGCTTATTCTGAATTTCATAAGTCAGATTATTTTGTCCCTGGAGAATTTGCTTAACGACATCATCAATTGTCGCTTTGTCCGTAGATATTGAAATTCGCTTATTCGTATTTACATCCGCAGATGAAAACACAAACGAGTAACCAGATTTTTCTTTCAATAGTTCCATTGCCTCTTTTACACTTATTTCCCTATTTTTCAACGATATACCTTGAGAAAAAGCAGAAATATGAAGACAAAGAGCTACTGAGGCTATTAAAATAGCCTTACTGAAGTTTCCCATAAACTTTTTGAATTTTTAATTAATGAATAGAAATAAGGTTTGGTAATAAATTACCAAGTAAAGCTGACTTCCAGACTATTGTCCGGGAAGCAAAATGCCAACGTCAGCCGGAAAAAGTAAATTTCATACAACTCCTGTTTCTCATGTTTTATTTTTTAAGTTCAACATTAATATAGTATATATACACCGTTTTCGTATTTATAATTCATTTGCTGGGTCGAAGCCATCACATCCAGAATCTTATCAATCGTATTGCCCGAAATACCGAAGCTTCCATAAAAACGCTTGTTACGTAAAGAATCGGCAACTTCGACCTTGACATTATAGCTACGCATCAGCTTCTTGGCTATATCTTCCAGCAGCTCTTCATCAAAGAAAAGTTCGTCGTTAATCCAGACATTGGCTTTGGCAGCTTTCGTACTGCTTTTTACCATTTGTCCGGTCGCCTTATTAAGAACCATTTTCTCGTCCGGAGTCAGATAAAGTTCAGGCATTTCCCTGATACCGTTCCTCAAAGCAACTTTTCCTTCCATCAGATTTACCGTCACCTCTTCATCATCCGGATAGTTCCTGAAATTGAACTTTGTACCCAATACTCTCAAATCCAACTCTTTCGTGTCTATCTCAAAAGGTACTTCTTCGTTCTTCATCACCTCAAAATAGCCTTCTCCTTCCAAGCGCAACCGACGGTCGTCTACTCCAAAGCCTTGCGAATATATAATTTTCGATCCTGCGTTCAACCATACCAATGTCCCATCCGGTAAATAGAGTTTTGTATGCGCTCCCATAGGCGCCTCTACAACCATATCTGCAAAGCTTTGCTTTACAGCCTGCTTTCCCTGCCAATACGCAGCAAATGGAATCATCAGAATCAGTACAACTGCCGCCGCCCGCATAAATGTCTTCCATGAGAAGCGGAACATCTGTTTTTGTTTCTTCTCAGCCCCGATAATACGTTGCTTGAATAAAGAAAATGCCTTGTCTTTATCAAACTGCACAGCAGTATCAGCAACTCCTGAAGAAAACCAAACCTCTAACTTATTCCGTACATATTTCCGATTAGACTCAGACTCCAAACTCCAACGTTTCAGTTCGGCAAAAGATTCTTTATCCATTTTTCCCGAAAGATATCGAGTTATCAATAAATCTATATCAGTATGTTCTTCCAGTTGCATAATTCCGTTGCTTTATATATAAGACAAAAAAATCAAGAATGAGGGTAGTCGAAATTTTATATTTTTTCAAATATCCATAAAAATATAAATAATCAATAAATGCAAATAGTTGTCCAAACGCTTTTGAAGAAGAGATAAAGCATTCTTTATATGATACTTAACCGTATTGATGGAGATTCCCAACTCTAAAGCAATCTCTTCGTACTTTTTTTGTTCAAAACGACTTTTCTTAAATACGGTACGACATTCCACAGGCAGTTCTTCTAT
>OBKV01001734.1_pt1 | contig 13185 bp, 9 predicted proteins | sample 1517301 | NCBI WGS metagenome assembly OBKV01 (sample SAMN04571685, study PRJEB22368) | human gut metagenome | biome: human gut; material: stool | host: Homo sapiens | place: Luxembourg | collected 2012-06-29 | reverse complement strand
TGGCATATTCTGCCATCATCGCCTGCTGCTTCTGCATCTGGTCCTCAGGCTTGTTGTACTGAGCGGTAGCGGCCTCGAGCTTTGGCTTCAGCACACGCATCTTGGCAGAACTCATATAGCTCTTCTTCACCATAGGGTATGTGATGAGCTTGAGGAGCAATGTGATGAGAATCAATACGATACCCATTGGGAATACATTGCTCAACCAGTCGAACACGTAGAGTGTGAAGAAACGGTTGATCCAGCGGATGATAGGCCATCCCAGATAAACGAGCTTCTGGAACTCCAGGTCCTTGCCGAAGGTGCTCTCCTTCTCTGTATTCTTCAGAATCTGGAAGTCGTTAGGACCGAAGTAGAACTCAAACTCAGAAGCCTTCTTGCCGGTTGGGTCGAAGGCAGTCTTCATTTTAGCCTGGAACTGCTTCAGGTAGCCCGAACCCTTTTCCTGAGGGATAGAGGTCATGAAGGCATCCTTGTCGAAGTTGTCCTTAGCTACCATAATAGCTGAGAAGAACTGGTTCTTGAAAGATACCCAGTCGATAGTCTCTTCAATTTTCTCGTCGATTTTCTCGCTGCCCTCGTTCAGGTGTTCGGTGCCGCCCTCTGCCTCATGATAGGTGAGGGTGGTGTAGCGGTTCTCGAACATGAAGCCACGCTCCTGCTGGCGTGCCTTGTCGCTCCAGTCGATGCTCATCTTGTTGCAGTTAGGTGAGAACAGTCCTGCCATACCTTCTGTCTGCAGACTCATGTGGAGCATGTAGTCATCGCCGAGGGTATAGGTCATGCTGAGGGTCTTGCCTGGGGCAGCCTCTGCAGTCATGGTGACAGATTTGTCTGTCACGTTGGATGGAGTGAAGTAGAGATCGCTGGTGATGATGTTGGCCTCTTTTGCCTCGAGCATGAACTTGAGGCTCTGGTCGTTGCCGTCGAAGAGGGTAACGTCCTTCTGGTCGGCAGAACCGTCTTTCACCTTGAGGTTGTGACCCACATATCCCTTGATGACTGCCTTCTCGACAGTACCACCCTTGGTGTTGAGAGTCAACTCAACCTTCTCGTTTTTCAAAACTACTTTCTGAGCCTGACCCTTCAGCGCCGAATAGAAAAGGGCTGTAGAGTCTGCCTCAATTTTAGCCTTAGCATCCGCCTGGCGCTTAACAGCGGCAGTCTTGCTGGCTTTTTCCATCTCGGCGTGCTTCGCCTTGGCGATGGAGTCCTGAACGAATGCCGCTCTCTGCTCTTCGGCTGATGGCTGGTTGTACCAGCTAAAGCCTATCAGCACTACGGCAATCAGGAGGAAACCGATAATGTTGTTCTTATTCATTATTATTTTTATTGTTTTATTTTCTCTGAGAAGACAGCAAATGCTGTGCCATTCTGCTGCCTAAAGCCAGCCTGCGCTATTTCTTGTTAGCGATGGCTGTCTTTACAAAGTCAACAAACAATGGGTGCGGCTTCAATACCGTGCTCTGGTACTCTGGATGATACTGTGTTCCGATGTACCACTTCAAGCCCGGGATTTCAACTACCTCTACCAGGTCGCTTTCCGGATTGCGGCCTACGCACATCATGCCGTGCTTCTCGAATTCCTTCTGGAATTCGTTGTTGAACTCATAGCGATGGCGATGGCGCTCCTGGATATGCTCCTTCTTATAGATATTGAACGCGCGACTGCCTTGTCTCAGTACGCATTCGTAGGCGCCGAGTCGCATGGTTCCACCCATGTTTGATATGTTTTTCTGCTCCTCCATAATGTCGATGACATTGTGTGGAGTCTTCTCATTCATCTCACGCGAGTTGGCATCCTTGTAGCCCAATACGTTGCGGGCGAATTCGATGACGATCATCTGCATACCCAGGCAGATGCCGAAGGTAGGGATGTCGTGGGTGCGGGTATAGTGGGCAGCGATGATCTTGCCCTCGATGCCGCGCTGACCGAATCCTGGACAGATGACGATGCCGTCCTGACCCTTCAGCTGTTCAGCCACGTTCTCATCTGTGAGATATTCTGAGTTGATGAATGTAATGTTCACCTTGTAGTCATTGTAGGTGCCGGCATGCGAGAGACTCTCGCGGATGCTCTTGTAGGCATCCTGCAGGTCGTATTTTCCTACGAGACCGATGTTCACCGTCTCGGTGGCCTTGTTTCTGCGGTCGAGGAAAGTTTTCCATGGACCCAGCGCAGGCTTCTCGCCGATAGGCTCTCCCATTTTGCGGAGGATTGCGGTATCGAGACCCTGGTTCTGCATGTTTACAGGTACCTCGTAGATGCTAGGAAGGTCTTCGCTCTGGATTACGCAGTCAATATCCACGTTACAGAAGCTTGCCACCTTCTTCAGGATTCCCTCTTCGAGATGCTTCTCGGTGCGGAGAATCAGAACATCTGGCTGAATACCTACGCTCTGCAGTTCCTTCACGGAGTGCTGGGTAGGCTTTGTCTTCAACTCGCCTGCTGCCTTGAGATAAGGCACATAGGTAAGGTGCACATTGACTGCGTTCTTGCCCAGCTCCCATTTCAGCTGTCGGATAGCTTCCATGTATGGGGCACTCTCGATGTCGCCGATGGTTCCGCCAATTTCGGTAATAACGAAGTCATAGTGATACTTCTTGCCGAGCAGCTTTACGTTACGCTTGATCTCGTCGGTGATGTGAGGCACCACCTGGATGGTTTTGCCAAGATAATCGCCACGACGTTCCTTGTCAATGACTGCCTTGTAGATACGACCAGTGGTGAGAGAATTCGCTTTCGTAGTCTGAATACCGGTGAATCGCTCGTAGTGTCCGAGGTCGAGGTCGGTCTCCATACCATCTACCGTTACGTAGCACTCACCATGCTCGTACGGGTTCAGTGTACCCGGGTCGATGTTGATGTATGGGTCAAACTTTTGGATAGTAATGTTGTAACCTCTTGCTTGAAGAAGTTTACCGATGGATGAAGATATGATTCCTTTACCCAAAGAAGAAACCACACCACCGGTAACGAAGATGTACTTTGTATCAGCCACGATGTTTATAATTTAAATTAGAATTATTTGGGTGCAAAGTTACTATAAAATTATGAATTAGCCAAAATATTTGTAAAGAATGGCGTTGAATTTAGAATTATTTTGTTACCTTTGTGCCCAAATTAGTATATGAAGGAATGAAAATAAGATTTGGATTACTCATTTTAGCTTTGGTCGCGGGTGCAGTGACGGCAGATGCCCAACGTTCCCGCAGGCATAATGTGATGGTGAAAACTCCATCGATGGTGGAGAGTTATGTGGACTCGCTGGCTCACATCAGGGAGCGTATCGACTCTACCGAGATGTCTTCGGATGATTCCCGATATGCCATGCTCTTCACTCCACTCACGTATTATCGTTCACCTGCCAATCATTTCCTGCGCCTCCGTCCTGATGGAGGGGTAGGCGATTCGCTTGGCGTGATGCTCGATAAGACCTTGATGGATGTTTATCTCAGCCGACCAGACCTGGTGAAGACTACGCAGCAACACCTGGAAGAGGTGGGCGCTCCGATTGTGGCGGATTCTAAAGCCAGAAAGCCGAAGCGCGACATCATAGAAGAGGTGGCGCCTAAGGTCTTCGAACCGGAAACTGCGCCATCGGACATTGTAATCTTCAAGCCTAACTTTTGGACTTTCGGAGGTGATTACTATCTGCAGTTCCTGCAAAACTATGTGTCTGACAACTGGTATAAAGGTGGTGAGAGCAACTACTCTCTGTTGGGACGTGTAACGATGATGGCGAACTACAACAACAAGCAGAAGGTGAAGTGGGAGAATAAGCTGGAGATGCGATTGGGCTACCAGACTTCCAAGGGAGACTCGGTGCATTCGCTCAAGACATCCGACGACTTGATCCGATACACCAGCAAGTTGGGTCTTCAGGCATCCAGAAAATGGTATTATACCATCCAGATGGTGGCGCAGACGCAGTTTGCCCATGGTTACAAGAGTAATGACAAGAAGGTTTATTCCGATTTCTTCTCACCATTCAATCTGAATATCTCTGTCGGTATGGATTATACGGTAGATTGGTTGAATCACAGGCTGAAGGGTAGTGCCCATCTGGCTCCTCTGGCATTCAACTGGAAGTATGTGGGCCGTGAGGATCTTGCTACAAGATATGGTTTGAAGGAGGGACAGCATGGTATGACCGATTACGGTTCTGAGTGTATCTTCGATCTGTCGTGGCAGCTGATGGAGAACCTGAAGTGGAAGACCCGTCTCTGGGCATATACTACTTACAAGCGTGCTGAGATAGAATGGGAAAATACGATTACCTTCCAGTTCAATCGTTATATTTCATCTAATATCTTCCTCTATCCTCGTTTCGATGATGGAGCGCAGCGTAAGGATGATCAGAGCTATTGGCAGTTTAAGGAGTTCATGTCTATCGGATTCTCTTACTCTTTCTAGAGAGATCGCCCCACATGCCCTGTAACGGTTTGCCCCACACGCCCTGAACCAACGGTCACCGGCCGAAGGGAAAGGTAAAGGGCAGAAGCTCCTAGCCCAGGGTAACACCCTGGGTAAAAAAGCGCATTCAACAAGACGCCCTGTAAGGGCAAAAGCTTTAAAGATATCAGAAAGCTTTTGCCCTTACAGGGCGTCTTTTGTATATATATCCTTAATACCCAGGGTGTTGCCCTGGGCTAGGAGCTTCTGCCCTTTCAGGGCGTGTTAGAAGCGGAAGCAGAACTCAGCGTCTGCCATGGAGTAATTGTGCTTGGCGAGGGTCTTGTCATTCACCAATGCATACTCGGTGAGGATGCTGATTCGCTTGCCGATGTGGAAGTTCAAACCTGCCTCATACTGGGTCTTCTGCATGTTGTTCTTGCCGTTAGGCTGATACATATCGTAACGCGCCTTGATATCGATTCGACTGTTCTTTGGCAGCTGTGCCAATGGGGCAATAACCAAGCCATATACACCCTGTGCCTTATCGCCGATCTTCTCGTTGATGCTGCAATCCTTGGAATTGGCATCGTTGAAGCTGGTGAGACTCTTGGCAAATGCCTTACCCGTAGAGTGGATGTACTCAGAACGAACAGTCCATCCGTCTTTCTTGTATTCGAAAGAGAAGGCGTAGCGGTTCTGGTTCAGGCTGCGAACCTCGTTGGTATGAGTAATCTCGTTGGTAGCACTATGGGCTACGCTAGAGGTTGGGTCTGCTACGGTTTCCGTCCAGTTACCCTTTCTTGCATAAGAACCGGTCCATCCGAAGGCACCGATGCGCATGCCGCTTACAGGCATTACCCATATACCACCAATCACATTCTTCTGATTGTCAACGTCCTTGGTGTTGATGCCCTGTCCGTTGAATACACCAATCTGGTAGTGCAGCAGGTTTCTGCCGTTGGCATTCTTGAGGAAGTCACCCTGAAGTTGCAGACCGATGTCACGACCATTGGAAGCGTGTTCTCCGGCACGATCGCTGAAACCCGCCAACTTGCTCACGTTCTGTGAATATCCCATGAAGCCCTGGTCGATAGGATGCATCGGATTCTCGAAGGTAAATGGGTTCTTGAACTGACCAATCTTCACCTTGAAATAGTCGTACTTCTGCCATTCGGCAAACAGATCCACCATTCTTGGGCTGGCCCCCAGGTTGGAGGTGTTGCCGTTAAACTGAATCTGAGTCTTCCAGTAGAAGTCTTCTGCAATGCGACCCTCCAAGGCGATACGGCCCATTCGGATGTTGAACGAGTTGGACTCAGCGTTCTTCTGTCCACTATACTGGTACTGGGTCATGCCATATCCCGACAATTTCACATTGCTCAACCATGAAGGCAATTCGATGGTCTGCTTCTTTTGGGCGCTGGCTGAGACTGCCGTCAAAGCCATGAGCGCCAGGATGATACCTTTTTTCATCTTATTTCTATTTTGTTTTTAGGTTTATTTCTTTGCAGCAAGTTCCTCTGCTGAGAGGTCTTTCGCTTTAGCAGCAATCTCCTCTGCAGTCAAGTCTTCCGCTTTAGCAGCTTCCAATGCAAGCTTTTCAGCCTCCTTGGCAGCCTTGGCTTCAGCTATCGCCTTTTCTCGCTCTCTGCGCTCCTTCTTCTTCTGCTTGATTTCAGCATCTCTGCGCTTCTCGAGCAAAACCACGTTCTCTACGTGAGGAGTATGAGGGAACATATCTACCGGCTGAACGGCAGCCACCTTGTAGTGGTCGTCCATCAACTGCAGGTCGCGAGCCTGGGTAGCTGGGTTGCAGCTTACATATACGATGCGGTTAGGTGCTGCGTTCAGAATCACGTTCACTACATCAGGGTGCATACCGGCACGTGGAGGGTCGGTGATGATGACGTCTGGACGACCGTGCTGGGCGATGAATTCGTTGGTCAGAATATCCTTCATATCGCCTGCATAGAAGAGGGTGTTCTCAATGTTGTTTACCTGAGAATTCACCTTTGCATCCTCTATGGCCTCTGGTACGTACTCGATACCGATTACCTTCTTTGCCTTGTGAGCCACGAAGTTGGCGATGGTTCCGGTACCGGTGTAGAGGTCATAAACCAGCTCGTTGCCGGTGAGGTTGGCAAACTCGCGAGCCACGCAGTAGAGGTGGTAAGCCTGCTCGGTGTTGGTCTGATAGAAACTCTTTGGACCCACCTTGAACTTCAAATCCTCCATCAGCTCGAAGATGTGGTCGTTGCCCTTGAAGAGGCTGAGCTCCAGGTCGTTGATGGTATCGTTGCCCTTCTGGTTGTCCACGTACATGAGTGACGTAATCTGAGGAAACTTGTCAGCCACCTGCTGCATCAGCTCCAAGGCTCTCTGCTCATCACCCTCCTCATCATAGTGGAACTGGAATACGAGCATCCACTCGCCTGTGTTCGAATTGCGGATCATCATGTCGCGGAGCAATCCATGCTGCTCGCGAAGATCGTAGAAGGTATAGTTGTGAGAATCTGCGTATTCGAAGACGAAGTTGCGGATTTCGTTGCAGAGGTCATCCATCAGCCAGCACTTCTTGATAGGATAAATCTTGTCGAAGGCGCCGGTGATATGGAAGCCGATGGCATTCTGTGCGTGACGCTCCTTGAGTGAAGTTACGGTATCATCCTCTTTCTGAGGAAGTTGAGCCAACTCTTCTGAACTAAACCAGCGCTTGTTGCTGCATCCGAACTCAATCTTGTTACGGTACTCCTGTGTCTTCACGCTGCCCATGATAGGGCGAAACTCAGGGAGTTCGATCTTGCCGATGCGGGTGAGCTGGTCTTCCACCTGCTTCTGTTTCGCCTTGATCTGTTCCTCGTAAGGGAGGTTCTGCCATTTGCAACCGCCACAGATACCGAAGTGCTCGCACATAGGCTCCTGTCTTACGTAGCTCTTCTTGATGAAGCGAACTACCTTCGCCTCGCAATACTTATGTTTTTTCTTAACTACCTGCAAATCTACAACATCGCCAGGCACGCAGAAAGGCACGAAGATGACCTGGTCATCTACGCGAGTGATGCACTTACCCTCGGCTGCTACGGTCTCGATGGTGATGTTCTCCAAGAGAGGTAATGGTTTACGTTTTCTTGCCATAATTCAAATTTGTTTTTTTATGGCTGCAAAGTTAATACATTTTTGCGAGAAACGAAAGAGTTGTCCCGTTTTTTTTCAGTCTTTGTCCCGGATGTTGTGAGGTAGAGAGGAATGAATGGTGGGGGAGATAGAAGGGGAAAGGGAAAGGAGAGAAAATGGAGAGAAAAAGGTGAAAAAGTGAAAGTGAAAAAGTGAATGGTGAACGAGGTGAATGGTGAACGGGGTGAATTTGATGAATATGATGTATGCAGCGAATGGCAAAAAGGTCAAAAGGTCAAAAGTGACTTTACATAAAAAGACGATGGGTTGCTGACTGGCTCTTGAATATTCAGGTAGAAGATTTCTTCTATATATAATAAGGTAGTACTTACGCGCGTACATTATTATATGGATTTTTAATCCTTATTATAAGAATTCATTTTGCATTCACATTTACACTTTCAGCAGATTCACCCAATTCACCATTCACCACATTCACCTTTTCACTTTCACTTTTTCACTTTTGTCAAATGTGACTTTTGACCTTTTGACCTTTTGCTCTTTTTGAATCTTCACCCATGCTTTCTCCCGCTGTCCCCTCTGAGCCCCAGTTCCAGGCGATGGAATCGCCTGTCCCTTTCCTCTCCCGGTGCCCATTTTCCTACGTCGCGACGTAGCAATTCCTGCGTCCCGACGTAATAATTCCCGCATCGCGACGTAGCAAAAAGGGAGCCTTGAGGGGAACTCAGCCTCTCAAACAGTCAGAATCTCTTTCTTTGTCAACTTATAAATTCCTCTCAATCGTTGCGTATTGATAGTAGATTGTTAAAAATAGTCCCGTGTGTGCGACAACAGTTTAAAATGTAATCTCGGGATAGCAAAAAAGAGTATAAAAGTTTGGTGGTTTCAAAATAATGTAGTATATTTGCATCATCAAAACAATTTGATAATAACTAGAATTATATAAAATTTTTGAACCTATAACAAAATGAACGAAAAAAGAGTTTATACATTCGGTAATGGACAAGCCGAAGGAAATGCGAAGATGCGTGAAGTTCTTGGCGGTAAGGGTGCAAACCTCGCCGAGATGAACCTTATTGGTGTACCTGTACCTCCAGGTTTCACCATCACAACTGATACTTGTAACGAGTATTATGAGGTGGGTGAGGAGAAAATCAAGGAGCTCCTTCAGGACGAGGTAATGGCTGCCGTGGCTCATACAGAGGCATTGATGAACAGCAAGTTCGGTTCCGTAGAGAATCCTCTCCTCGTTTCAGTACGTTCAGGTGCTCGCGCTTCTATGCCAGGTATGATGGATACAATCCTCAACCTTGGTTTGAATGATGAGGTGGCTGAGGGTATGGTCAAGAAGACCGGTAATCCTCATTTCGTTTACGATTCATATCGTCGTTTCGTACAGATGTATGGTGATGTTGTTATGGGTCTTAAGCCAGTTAACAAGGAAGATATCGACCCATTCGAGGCCATCATCGAAAAGGTGAAGGAAGAGCAGGGAGTTACTCTTGACAAGGACCTCTCTGTAGAGTCGCTCAAGAAGCTCGTTGAGCTCTTCAAGGCTGCTATCAAGGAGCAGACGGGCCAGGATTTCCCTACTAACCCAATCGATCAGCTCTGGGGTGCTATCTGCGCCGTGTTCCGTTCATGGATGAACGAGCGCGCTATCCTCTACCGTAAGATGGAAGGTATTCCTGATGAGTGGGGTACTGCAGTTTCAGTGATGGCGATGGTATTCGGTAACATGGGTGAAACTTCTGCTACTGGTGTTTGCTTCTCTCGTGACGCAGGTAATGGTGAAAACCTCTTCAATGGTGAGTATCTTATCAATGCACAGGGTGAGGACGTTGTAGCTGGTATCCGTACACCACAGCAGATTACAAAGATTGGTTCTCAGCGCTGGGCTGAGCGTGCTGGCATCTCTGAGGAGGAGCGCGTAGCTAAGTATCCTTCTATGGAAGAGGCTATGCCTGAGCTTTACAAGGAGCTCGACGCTCTCCAGGATAAGTTGGAGCACCACTATCACGATATGCAGGACATGGAGTTCACCGTACAGGAAGGCAAGCTCTGGTTCCTCCAGACACGTAACGGTAAGCGTACAGGTACCGCTATGGTGAAGATTGCTATGGACCTCCTCCACGAAGGTATGATCGACGAGAAGACTGCTATCCTCCGCTGTGAGCCTCAGAAACTCGATGAGCTTTTGCACCCGGTATTCGATAAGCTGGCTCTCTCTAAGGCTAAGGTCATCACACAGGGCCTCCCTGCATCTCCAGGTGCTGCCTGCGGTCAGATTGTATTCCATGCAGACGATGCTCAGGAGTGGCATGAGGACGGCAAGAAGGTGATCATGGTTCGTATCGAGACTTCTCCTGAAGACCTCGCTGGTATGTCAGCTGCCGAGGGTATCCTTACCGCTCGTGGTGGTATGACTTCTCACGCTGCCGTTGTAGCTCGTGGTATGGGTAAGTGCTGTGTATCTGGTGCTGGCTCTATCAACGTTGACTACAAGACTAAGACTGTTGAGATCGAGGGCGTAGTTTACAAGGAGGGTGATTACATCTCTCTGAACGGCACTACTGGTCAGGTTTATGCAGGACAGATTGAGACAAAGGCTGCAGAGCTTTCAGGCGACTTCAAGGAGCTGATGGATCTCTGCGACAAATATACAAAGATGGAGATCCGTACCAATGCAGATACTCCACACGATGCTGAGGTAGCTCGTGCATTCGGTGCCAAGGGTATCGGTCTGACACGAACAGAGCACATGTTCTTCGATGATCAGAAGATTGTTGCGATGCGTGAGATGATTCTGGCAGACTCTGTTGAGGGTCGCGAGAAGGCTCTTGCCAAGCTCCTCCCATATCAGAAGGCTGACTTCTACGGAATCTTGAAGGCTATGGATGGCTGCCACGTGAACATCCGCTTGCTCGACCCACCTCTCCACGAGTTCGTACCTCACGATTTGGCTGGTCAGGAGACCATGGCTAAGGAAATGGGCGTAAGCGTAGAGGAAATCAAGAAGCGTGTGAATTCTCTGGCAGAGAACAACCCAATGCTCGGTCATCGTGGTTGCCGTCTCGGTATCACATTCCCTGAGATTACAGCTATGCAGACTCGCGCCATCCTCGGTGCAGCTTGCGAGTTGAAGAAGGAAGGTTTCAACCCATGCCCAGAGATCATGGTTCCGCTTATCGGTACAGTACAGGAGCTCAAGCAGCAGAAGGCTATCATCCTCGCTACTTCTAAGGAAGTATTCATCGAGTACGGCGTAGAGGTTGAGTTCGAGATCGGTACAATGATTGAGATTCCACGTGCTGCCCTTACAGCAGGTCAGATTGCAGAAGAGGCTCAGTACTTCTCATTCGGTACTAACGACTTGACACAGATGACCTTCGGTTACTCTCGTGACGACATCGCTTCATTCCTCCCTGCATACATGGAGAAGAAGATCTTGAAGGTTGACCCATTCCAGGTTCTCGACCAGGAGGGTGTTGGTCAGCTCATCAAGATGGCTGTAGAGAATGGTCGTGCTACCCGTCCTAACCTCCGTACAGGTATCTGCGGTGAGCACGGTGGTGAGCCTTCATCAGTTAAGTTCTGCGCTAAGGTTGGTATGAACTATGCTTCATGCTCTCCATTCCGCGTGCCTATCGCACGTTTGGCTGCCGCACAGGCCGCCGTCGAAGAATAATCGAAACGTGCTGAAAATTAGCTATATAAAGGGCAAGTATCTGGTAAACAGGTACTTGCCCTTAGTTGTTTGTGCATATTCTGCCTGTTCCAAATGCAGAATAAGAGGCCAAAATCAGGAGCGTGTTTCCCAAGCCATTCATTTGTTTCGCAAAACAAGGAAGATCTTCCTTGCCAAACAGTTTACCTTCGGCTTCGTCTCTCACGACTCGGGATAATCCAAGCAAGACTTGGCTTCTCTTCTCGCTGTCCGTTCCGTTGACCTTCGTAACCTCAACAGTTTTGTTTTTCTTCTATGATAAGAGAGTGGCATTTGTAACATAAGTATCCGCTCAACGCCGTATTGCATAGCTCAAAAAAAATGTTGTACCTTTGCACGGCGGCATCATTTTTCTAATTTTGAGACAAGAATACGCAATTTAGCCCTCCATCAGCACAAGCTAATGGAGGTTATAACTTAATTTGACTAAACATTAAATTCATTTTTATTGTTCTTCATCTTCCCAAAACTCAGGAAGAAGAGTATAAAGTTTATCCTCAGGCGTAGAATCTATGTGCTTCAACACATAACAAAGCCAACGCTCAGGATTTTTATCTAGCACCTTACATGCTCCAAACAAGGAGTACATCATTGCTGCACGTTTACAAGCATCCAAGTCACGGCAGAACAAATAAGCCTTCTTACCCATCACCATGTCACGGATCAGGCGTTCGGTATCATTATTGTCCAATGGCATATCTGGGATGTCTATATAATTGGTCAACTCTGTATAGTTGCGCAACATATAGTTCAATGCCTGGTATATATTGCTGTCTTTTGGCACATCTAAGATGGCACTTGCAGCCCATAGCTTGAAGTCCTCCCATAGTGGCTCAGCATGGTCCTTCCTGAACTGTGCCTTCTCCTCGCCCTCAAGTTTCTTCCCTTTATCATTTCCTCAATCAGGTTAATGTTCTGGTAGAAGAGAATACCTATCTTTGCAAGATTAGGATTTTCCTTCAAGGCACGTTCCATTGGTCTTCGGGCATGAACGACACAGCGACACAATATACGACCATTTATCTTCTTCAGCCAATCATAGCCGGAGTAACCATCACACATCAGCGCCACACCTTTCCAATCTTTGAGGTTGTCCATGATGTCAGCAGGGAGAATTAGTGTCACACCATTGGGATAGCTTAATTTTAAATAAGGATTGCGACGGTTGCGAGAATTTGCAGACTCACGCATCTCCTTCGCCTCATTGTCACCGATTACAACCTCGGCGAACTTTGGCTTACTGTTTAATTGTTTCTTGCCTTGTACCATAATTTGAATAATTAAAAATCATGGTGCAAAGGTACGAAACTTTATCTAGGCACACAATACGGCATTAACCGAATACTTACAATTCAAAGATAACTTTGAGATAGCGCTCTTAATACCGTCAACAAGTTCATGTTCACTTACCGGAGAATGTCTATCTAGGACCGCAGCTATTTCCATATCAACTTCATCAATTTCTGACAAATCACAGGTTATAACTGTATCAGCATCAACAAACAAAAAGTCTCCAGAAATGTGTTGTCTCAATGTTGTTTTTAAATACCGAGAGCGATGCATTTTATTCATCCCATCCGGAACATTAACCACAATAATTTCTGATACATATTTTTTAATATTGGGCAAACAATTATTAATAACTACATTTGTTTCTTGATCTACGACCAAAACGATTTGAGCTGTTGGATTCGTTTTCCTCGCTGTATACGAAGCAACCATAACTTGTGGAAGATAAACATCCTGACTTCCACTCACTACAGTATATACTATTTTTTTTCATAAAATATTGTTTACTAGTAATTTATTTATAGAGATTTCAGATATTTTACCATAAATTGGTGCAAAGGTAACTACTCAGCACCCCTATAGAAAACTTCTCGTTAATAAAGCATAAACTTGATTTTGCTTATTTTCTTCATCC
>OBKV01001733.1_pt1 | contig 13190 bp, 9 predicted proteins | sample 1517301 | NCBI WGS metagenome assembly OBKV01 (sample SAMN04571685, study PRJEB22368) | human gut metagenome | biome: human gut; material: stool | host: Homo sapiens | place: Luxembourg | collected 2012-06-29 | reverse complement strand
TTTTGAAGTTCTTGTCATAAGTGTAGTCTCTCTTTCGTTTACACCTATACAATAAGTCTTAAATAGACATCATTAATGTCAGTTATATTAACAAGTCACCAATGTGTCTGTTAAGCCTAAAAATATCGATCATCAAACAATTGTATTTTGTTGATATACTCTACATATTCTCTTTTTTGTATGAAATATTGATGTTTAGTAAGTACTTCAGGTATATATCTTTTTAACCCATTTTCAATATTAAAACTTACAGGTTCTTCTTCAATCGATACATAACAATCATAGTTACTACTATATATTGCGACTGGGTTGTCTAACATTTTATTAAGTAGAATTAATACTTTTTCAATCACTACATTTAAATTAGATTCATTCAACAAAATGCCACTGAAAAAATCATGCATCAAAACGAAATATAATCGATTCGCTGCCTCTTTATTATATATTTGTCTTAATATATATTTTATAATTCCGAAATAATTTTGATTTTGAGATATTTCTAAAACCGGAATATGATTCTCTTCACAAAACTTAAATAAGGTATCCAATAAGTAAGATGGAATTGATTCATTTCGTTTAATAATAAATCCACTTATTTTTTTCTTATTTAACTCTTCTAGATGAAAAAGAAACATCTCTTCGTTCATTTTTTCAAATACCTTTAAACTAGTTATAAGTATTTCTCCACCAACCATATACTTCTCTATATCTAATTCTTCTAATTCTTCAACAATTCTAATTCCTTTTATTTCTCTGTCTACCCCCCCCCCGAGATTTTTACCTATTAATCGAATCTGCAAATTTTTACTTGATTCAAGCAAGTCTTTTACGGTATACACAATAAGCACCTCACTTCCATGTTTATAGTTCAACCTAAGTCATGCGTAAAAATATTCACATTTTAGCCACATTTGTCGATCATTTCTTCATCGACATTCTGTAAATCTTTGATTTCTCCCCCGAGTTCCGTTAAGTAATCAACTTCTTTATCTCATAAATACTTGTAAAACATGAAACCTAGAATGTAATCCTTACATTCGCTTGTTTTAATATTCTTACGCAGTACATTGGCAGTGGACAAGATTCTAGCTACTAATTCTTATTTTGTCATTAAAATATTTTCATTTAAAAATATAACCACAATATGGTAGTTACATTATAACATATCGTATAGCAGATCGTAGCTTTGGTTCACGTCGTTTTACCATCTGTAAATATATTCCTGTCACATACAAAAAAAGACTCTTTCGAGCCTCTATTGATTGTTTCTAACTATAGTTCCGTATTTTAATTGTCCGTCCTCATACACAAATGACCACTGTTCTTGAGTGTCATTAATATTTCCGTTAAGGTCTTTAGAATAGTACGCAAACCATACTTCATCGTCTGTTTTTTGTGTAATATGGTCAAAGAAATACGTAGCACCGATGAATCCATCAATGTGATATCGTTCATAGACCTGTCCATTTTCTTCCCAAAACGGAGTCTCTTTAAAGACATTTGTGTTTACATCCATATATGGGATTGGGTATCTTCTAGAAAAATACTGATACCATACGTTCTCAACATCTTGTAACGAGTGGATTCTTGGATCAGTAATTAATATATTTCCATTTTCTCCTGAACCTTCAAAGAATGTTCCTGCCATAAACCAGTAGTATGTATGCCAAAAGTCGTCACGATGGTCATTTGCATAAGCCAGAAGTTCTTCATCCGTATACAAATCTGATAAAGTGCTATCAACAACAGGCTTAGCTTCAGATTCTTCAGGCAAGCTGACAATCTCCTGCTTTGACTCCTTCTTTTCTTTCTTCTTCTGAACTACTTTCTCATCCTTTTTGTCTTTGCTGTTTTCGCTTGCACATCCAGACAATGCCAATACAGCTGCTAAAACTGCTGCAATTATCCTATTTCTTTTCATACTTCCACCATTTTCCTGACATTAGTATATCATCTGGATACAAAACAAACAAAATCCCGATTAACTTCCCAACAGCTTCTCAATCATCGTGAAGATTCTTGGGTTTTGCTCATAAAAAAAGCATCTATATAAGATGCAGGTAAGCCATCCTTGATTGCCGTTAGTTTTTGTTTACCTCTACTTACCAATGATTTTTATCGTTAATAAGCGATTTGTTGCTGACTTAGGACAATCGGTCAGAACCCTAAATAACTGCCGTTAGTTTTTTTCTACCTCTACTCATTAATGAGCGACTTGTTGCTGACTTAAGACAATCGGTCAGAATCCTAATAAAGAGGATGGCAATAATAACATGTAGATAGAATCGCTATCTACATGTGTAATATACTATATAGAATACAAAATGTAAATGAGTTCTATACTGTAGTATTTTTAATATCTAAACAAAATCTCGATTAACTCCAAACACTCTCTAAATCGTTGCGAGTTTGTACATTTTGGGGTTTTGTTCAGGAAAAAATATTTGGACAAAACTCCTTCTCAAAACTTCTGAAAAACTCTCTCATTGGAATTGAATAGCTTCTAAGGATATTTTGTTTGGATTTCATCGGGAAAATGTTTGTATTTGCAAAAAAGGAGTGAATTACACTCCCTATAGGTCAATATCCAGCATGATTGGACAGTGATCTGAACCTAGAATATCTGTTAAGATGCTTGAATCATTGACCTTATCCTTTAATTCAGGTGATACGAGCCAGTAATCTAATCTCATTCCTACGTTGTTTCGTCTTGCTCCGCCTTGATAGCTCCACCAAGAATACTGAATTTTGGTTGGATGTAAAACTCGATATGTATCCACTAAGCTGCTCAACAGATTTTCTTTAAAACTGTCTCGTTCTTCATCAGAGAATCCTGCTGTGCCACGAATCATATCTGGGTAAGGCACATCAATCTCATCATTGGCCACGTTGAAGTCACCGCAGACCATAACTGGCTTATCTAAAGACTTTAAGTGGTTTCCAAATGCTTCATCCCATTCTAATCGGTATTCTAAACGCATTAAGCCATCACCTGATGTCGGTGTATAGACAGTTACAAGATAGAATTCTGGATACTCCAGAATAATGATGCGACCTTCATCATCGAATTCAGGTACATTTATACCGTATTTAACGGACAAAGGTTCCTTTTTACAGAGAATCATAGTCCCACTATAGCCTTTTCGCTTGGCACTGTTAGTGTACTGATACGGGTAATTATCTGTATATAATTCGATTTGTTCTGGCTGAGCCTTCGTTTCCTGAATACACACAAAATCTGCATCCAGTTCATCCAGAACATCTGTGAAACCTTTCTTCATCACAGCCCGAATCCCGTTCACATTCCATGAAATAAATCTCATAAAGCGATACCTCCTTTTGTTTGTCAAGTATATGTTATTACACAAGATACAGATAATTCCAACAGCCGTTCCCGTCACGTAATCCAAACAAAATCTCGGCGAAAAGAGTTTACGCCTTCAAAACACAAACAAAATCCCGTTCAAAACAAACAAAATCTCGATTAACTTTAAACGACCTCTTAATCATCGTGAAGATTTTGGGGTTTTGTCCATAAAAAAAACAAATGTACAAAACCATCTCCAAAGCTTCTGAAAGACTTTCTCGTTGTAATTGAACAATTTCTAGGCTTTTTTATTTGGAATCCGACGGGAAAATGTTTGTGTTTATACAAAAAAACAAGCAGTAGAAATGATAATCTACTGCCTTTTGTGTTTATTTTGTTTGTTTCTTGTCTTTGATTTCCTTCTTGTACTTGTAGTAAGTTGCTCTAGGAATGTCGAGTTTTTTAATCAGTTCAATATCCGAACAGGTTCCATCGAATGATTTTGAATACTGTATAATCTGCTTCTTCATATCCTCAGCCTTTGGGATATTATAAACAGCTCCTTTTACTCCGCCAATTTGAGAACCGTTCTTCTTGGCTGCCATTAGTGCAGCTCTTTTTAGGCTGGACGACATTTCCTTGCTCAATCGAGCCTGTTCAGCACAGCACTTCAGACATCGTATGACATACTCTTTAATCCGTCTTTCAGGTGGTTTGACATCCATAGCCTCAAATAGTTTCTTGACAAACGAAAGATTGCATTCAGGCGTATTGATGAAGTAGATATCAATATTTCTGAAAAAGCATTCCACATAGAAATCAAAGAAATCCTCTTCATTTCTGAAATCCTTTAACGTCATGAAATAATCACAGAAATATATCGTACTCCTGCCTTCGATACGTGGAAGATACTCCATCAGTTCATCCGAATTCACACTTACCAGACGAATATCATGATAAAGCTCAAACAGATTCGGCATTGTCTTTCCATTCTTTTTTTCTTCTTCTGATGTCTTGAAATAATATCGTTTCATGGCTCTATTATATTCTATTTTTTAAACCATGACAATTATAAGTCTGTAAAAAATCTATATTTAGGTGTTGCGTTTCTGTACTTTTATTGCTATTATGATTTTAGAAAGTACATATTTAGTTGTGTTATTTATAGACTTTGTATCATACAACACGCTTTTGGAGGATCAGTATATGGATGGAATTAGAATAGATGGCAATGCATTGCATTTTGGTATCTACAATCATGTTCTGACTGTAGACAACGATAAATTAGTAACTCGAAAACTGATAGTTCTCAAAGATGGAAAACTTCCGGTTGCTTTCACCAATTTCGATATGTTTGCTGGAGGCTCAGGAACTCCTCTGAAACATCTGGACAGCAACGATGGACCTCAGTACCTGTATGTATGCAAGTTTCTCAATTATTCTTTGAGAAATATTCCATTACAAAGCTGACAGATATAACAGCTGAAATGCTCATCTCTTTTTTAAAAGGCTATGGTTCATGCACTCTGCCAAATGATGATGAAAATACATCCAGAAGCAAGTCCTCAGTAAACAGGTGTGTCAATTATGTTCTGAGCTTTGTACATGAACTGGAACGTCAGAATCACAAGACAAAGGTAGACTGGAAGAAGATCTACAGGAAAGTCAAGAAAATCAGCACAAAAGCAAGACGCGTCATAACGGAAGAACAGCTTGCGTTTGAGATTCGATACAAGGAAAACATCAACGAAATATTCAGGGATATTACAGAAGAAGCTTTCCAGATCATTATGCAGGTGATCATAGACAGGCATACAAATATTCTGATGCTTGCTGCTCTGGGAGCTTTTGCAGGACTGAGACCTTCTGAAGCCTGCAATGTACGCCGAGAAGAATACGGTGGAATCTTTTTCGAGCTGTTTGGCGATGAAATCTACAACATCGAAATCGACCTGACAAAAGAAGTCCGTCTACGCAGTGACGATGTACCTGTTGGAGGCATAAAAAAGCACAGAAGACAAAAGGTATATCCAGCATTTATCGCTGAATTTCGAACGCTGTATGAAATCTACATGGAGTTTATTGAAGGCAGAAAGTTTGAAACCGATTATGGTCCATTGACAACGAATCAATACGGCAAAGCTTACACATATAATGCCTATTTGTATGAATTCAAAAAGGTCATCTGCGAAGCCAGAGAAATAATGATTCACAGTAACAACCCGAGCACACAGCTTTATGGTCATATGCTGTACACTCATTCATTGACTCCGCATATATTCAGGCACTGGTTTACGGTAAAGCTAGTTCAGTTTGGTGAACAGCTTCCAACAATCATGAAATACAGAGGCGACAGAAGTCCAGAATCTGCCAACACTTATCTGCAGAACAAGAGCGAGCTTATCAAACAGCTTGACAGTGTTGAAGATGAAATCTGGAGCTATAACACATGGAGGGTAAATAAAATTTATGGTCAATCTAACCCAGAAAATCAAGAATCTAGCACTACAGAATAACATTCCCTATCAGGACTGCACTGCAAAACTGACGGAATATTTCGTTTTCAACAACTGGTTCAACGATACCCCTAAAGTCATAAATAAAGAACTTTACATCTCGGATGAGACATGGAACAACAACGAAAATGAAATTGTCAGCTACTTCAGTTCGTTCAACAAAACACCTGAACAGAAACATGAAAGACTTGTCCAGATGTTTGAAAAGGAATTTCCTGAAACTTTTGAGTATTTCAACAGATTCAAAAAAGAGGTCACTGTGGACAGAAGCTCTGTTGTAAGTGTTCTGGATTTTCTGCTTTATTACCTTCCTGGTGAGATTGCTTTTTCCAGCAGCAACGAAATCAAGTATCTGTTAAATGACGCATCAGAACACCTGAAAAGATGTGATGCCGAAGTGCTCGTTTTCTTCATCAACCGGCTGAGCGAAAGCCGAAGTATCCGAACCGCTTTTAATGGACTCTATCAGGTAAACAACTATTCAAAAGCCAAGAACAACGAGGCATATGACCTGAACTTCTATCTAAATGTTCTTTATCATATGCTGAACGCTGACTACATTTCAAAGAATCAGATGTATCTGAAAGCAGCTAAATCCAAGGATTACATTGATACATGGCTCTTTATCTCACTGCATTTTCTATGTGCTTTGAGAACTACGGACTTACTGCGTTTTCCGCATCCTAAGCTTGCCTACTCTCCTGAAGAAGTATTAGAGAAAGTCAAAAAGAGCGAATTCACAGATGAAGATGCAAAACGCACACTGCTGTCCATAAATGTGTATTTAAATGCGGTCCAGCTGACTCCAAACAAGACGAAAGACTACTCTGGAATTTCGACCATTCATTTTCATATACCTTCATCTCTGGAAGTGCATGTCGGTACTCTGTTCGCAATTGCTGAGGCACATTTTCAGCTGTCTGGAGCCGATGAAAGCCAGCCGCTGCTTCGAGTTATCCGTGAATACAGAGATATTAAGAAAGCGATGGGCGATGAGATTGCAAATCTGTTCATCAAATCCAACTTTCATTGTCGTCAAGCAACCAAGTCATTCCTTCAAATGATTGAATATCTTACAAGAGATGTGATTGCATCCAACAATGATTTCAACGTAAAAGGCTATGAATTAGCATCAAGAGCTCGTTCACACAAAGGAAGCTTTACAGAGTTTGCGAACACGACACGAGTATACCTGCAGGACCAGAAGATGTCTGGATATACTGCCGATTTTGTTGCACACGAATTACTGGAGCGTGGTGTGCTTTCAAACATTGCCACAATGCTTCTGAAAATGCTGTACAAGGATAAATTCGAAGAACTTGGCGTAGAGAACCAGACAAAGCTGATAAAGGAACTCTCTATGTCTCCTTTGGAAATTGAAAACTCAATCGGCGTCATGCAAAGAGCGACGAATCAATCCAAACAGACAGCAATCGAAATCATCAAAGCAGCAAACAAACAGGAGATTCTTGTCATTCTTCACCGTATCGGCAACGACGAGGCACTCTCTAAGACCGAAGGAAGCCTGTGCATCATGTCTGCCATGAAAAAGCAGTGCCCTTTCAAAGAAAAAAGCACATGTATCGGCTGTCAGTATGAAGTATCGACAAAAACGACCGTATTCCAACTGGCACAGATGTCACTGGACCTTAAAAGCCAGTATGATAAAGCAACCACTCAAATTGAAAAAGACCGATTAAAGACAATCGTTACTCAAACCATTCTGCCTAAATTACAGGATGTCCTGCTATGTATCAAGGAAAACTACGGCGATACTGAATTCAGCATAATGAACAATCTAGTAAAGGAGCTAACTATAAATGAGCAGCAACAACGACAACAACAACAACAATAGAAACAACATCATCACATCAGTCATCATGATTCCTGAACTGAATGAGTTTTCCTATAAAGAAGCTAAAAGATTATTTCTTAGCTACAAGGAAAAAGGCGTTATCACAGGCGGGTACTTTGATGATAAAAGCTGGAGTGTAACAGATGAATACGCCAATTACGGATTGAACTTTGATTTAAGGAACATTGACTGTGATACATTTCTGAATACCATTGGTATCACAAAGCATGAATACATCAATTACGTAAAAACATATACGATATTCAAGTTTGGAGAACTTGCCTTCACAACGCTTCGGGATTTTGTTGGACAGCTAAAGCATTTCATCGCATCCTACGACTTTAACAAGCCAAGATTCGTTGATGATTACTACTATAATACGTGTAATCAAATCTCAGAGTTCTTTTCACTTATTAAAATCAGTGATGATTCGATTCAGGACAGTCTTTTAAGAGCTTTGGAAGATGTTCAGGACGATTTCAGAAAAAGAGCCCCAACACATCAGAGGACATTGGCCTCCTTTGAATCCTATTTCAAATTCAACGATATTCTAAGCCGGTTCTGGGAAGAATCCACTAATGAAGATGAGAAACTGTTCTACTTCCCTGTTTATTTGTGGTGGAATCTTTCAGGTGTTCTTCCAATGAGACCTCGTGAGTTTGTTCTGACTCCAAGAAACTGCCTGAAAAAATCAGGTGATTCATGGACGCTCACAATCGTCAAAGACAAATTAAAAGGAAGCAACAGGAAAGTATCGTATAAGATATCGACAGATTATGAAAGGGTTACGTACTCCGTTCCTGATAAGTTTGCAGATTTAATCAGCTGGTATCTGGAAGCAACGAAAAAGTATTCTGATAACGAACTGTACACACTCTTTATTGCTGATACTCACTATAGAAAGTGGGATAGATGTATTCCCTACAACAGCCGTTATTTTACCTATCATAATCTTTGTACCTGTCTGAGATATTTCTTTGAACAGATTGTTTCAGAAAGATATGGATATCATATCGTTTATGACAAGTCCCTGCATAACCTGACTTCAAACGATATTGAATACATCTACCTTGGAGATACGCGACATCTGGCTATGATCAATATCGTCATGGAAGGGGCTCCTCCTATGATTGCCTCTATTCTTGCAGGTCATGACAATACAAACATGACAGCCTTTTATTTCAGCAATGTAGCTGAATATGTGGAATGCAAGGCAAGAAGACAGTATGTAAGGATGATTCAGGGCAAACAGACGTATTCAATCAGTAAACGATACAATCAGCCTTTGCTTGCCAAAAACTATATACCTCTTGGTGACAACAGGTTCTGCTGCAATCCACAAGTGGCAGAACATGACTTCTCGTACTGTTTGAATGTTGCAGATGACAACGGATATATCGGTGGCTGCGAGAAATGCATCTATTACAGAAATTCAGGAACAAGCTTCAAAAAGACAGAAGAAAACATCCGAAACGATTTGCAGATTCAGCTGGCAACACTGAAGGATATCGTTCACGAATACAGAATGCATGAGAAGAATAAAGAAGATATCGAACAGGCGGTTTTAAAGCTTCAAAACGCCGAGTATTCGTACAGACGATTCAAGATGGAACAGATGCTGTTAGAAAACACGGAAAAAGATGAAAATAAAGGAGATGACTAATATATGGCACGACCTAGATTATTCACAGAAGACGAACTTATTGCTTTAATCAACGAATATTATCTGGAATATCCAAACAGGATGATTAAAACATCAGACCTTGAGCGATATGCAAGGACTCATGGACGCCCTAATTTCAAGGCGTATTCCATTCGACGCTGTGCAAAAGCTAAACAGTATATCGACCAAATCAACGCCAGTAATCAGGTGACATTGGAAACGACAATCGTCACATGGAGACAGCTTGATGTCGATGCTTTTCTGAATCTGAACCGTTCAAGAAGTGACTTGAAAAATGCTCTGATTCAGCGTGACAACTATTATGGTGAAGTATGCCGCAGTGCTGGAGAATTTCTCAGGGACAAAGAGCGTCTGGAAGCTAAAATCGCTCGTATGAATTCTGAAATCAACGATTTAAAGAATCAGATTGCTGAATTAGAGCAGATGAATACCAATAAAATCAATCGGTATTCACAGGAAATGCTTTCAAAAATGAAGAATGTTCTGGATACGTATGTTTATCCAGACATTGCAAATGAAATTCTGAAAAAAGAAGGACTGGACTCTTTGTTTGGCCTGTACGTCAACCCTGAAAGTGTTGAATCAGAGCTGATTACTCCTGAATCAGTACTTGAAATCAGCAGTAATCAAGCCACCACTTCAGATGAAGACGATACAGTAGACTCCATTCAGGATTTGATGGGAGGTTTTGACGATGAGTAAGAAAAGAATCTTTGCGGAAGAACATCCTGAGTACCTGAAGTACTGGGATTTTGACAAGAACACGCTCGATCCATACAAAATTGGACCGATGTGCAACGAAAAAGCCTACTGGAAATGCGAACATGGGCATCGGTTTGAACGTATAGTTTTTAATATGTCTAGAGGAAACACAACCTGTCCAGAATGCAAAAAGCGTTCAACAATGGTTATTTCAAAACCTGGAATCATGAAATTCTGGGATAAAGAAAAAAACACACTTGATCCTGAAATCACTCCTGCAAGAAGTAATGAATATGCCTGGTTTAAATGTCCTAAATGTGGATATTCATGGAGGACTCAGATATGTGGACGTTTAAGAACGGACAAATGTCCAGCATGCGAGACAAATAATGTTATAAGAAAAGGAGTAAATGACTTCCGAACAGTTTCCCCTCAACTCGCATTGGATACATCAGATGAATTGAATCCTGATATTGATTTAAATAAACTTGGAATAGGCTCAAAAACAAGAATCCATTGGAAATGTCATATATGTGGATTTGAATGGGATGCTCCTATTCATGGACGTGCACATCGCTATAATGGTAATAACGGAATCGCTGCTTGTCCTGCCTGTGCTAAAGTCCGCAGAAAAGATGGATATGATGTTGATTATCCGGAACTAGTGCCTTTATATTCTCCAAATAATCCAATACCTTTAAACGAAGTACGAGGGATAAAAGCAAAATTTTTATGGATTTGTCCAAAGCACGGTGAATATGAACAAAAACTTGGGCACATGATTCGTGCTTTAAAAAATGGTACTATAGGATGCCCATATTGTAACGGTTTTAAAGTCCGTCGTGAAGATAGTGCTGGAGCAAAAGCACCCGAACTAATCAAAGAGTGGGCCTCATCAAATGAATCAACCCTATATGAATATGCACCTAACTCCAAATATCTTGCTACTTGGTGTTGTCCTGACTGTGGAACAAAATGGAAAGCTCCTATCTATGTAAGAGTTCAAGGATATGGCAAATGTCCTACCTGTTATGGTAATAAGACATTTAAGGAACGATATCCTGAATTAGAAAAGTTTTATGCCAAAGATAACACGCTTCCTTATGAAGATGCTATTGTTTCTGATTATACTCCGAGAAACTGGATCTGTGAAAAAGGTCATGAATTCACGGCTTCATTTTACAAAATTCATGATCAAGGTTTTAGATGTCCTTATTGCGAAAATAAAAAAGCACTGAAAGGATACAATGACTTTGAACATCTTTATCCTGTACTTGCACAAGATTATGACGAAGAAAAGAATGGCAACAAAGCCAGTGAAGTTGTTGTTTCTTACCGAAATGTTTACTTTAAGTGTAAGAACGGTCATTCATTTGTACGGCCTATTATACGACATGTCGAATTAAATGGACAATGTCCTATTTGCAGTGGAACTGTACTTAAAAAAGGTAGTAATGATTTAGCAACGATTTATCCAGCGGTAATTTTATTCTGGGATTATGAAAAGAATGAAAAAAGACCTGATCAAGTTTTAGCAACGCTTGACAATAGTTACCATTTTGTCTGTTCTAATGGTCATCATTTTAAATGCACATTACGAGAGCTCGTTGAAAATGATTTCCATTGTCCTGTCTGTGAAGGTAAACGTGTTGACCCAGAAAAAACTTCTCTTCAAGCTTTAAATCCAGAACTTGCTTCAGAATTTTCTGTAAATAATAAATCAACAGCAAGTCAGATTGCCTTTGATACAAGCAAAAAAGTATTATGGACATGCCCTACTTGTGGTGAAGATTATTTGTATCCTGTAAATGAACGTAAAATCGGCGATAATTCCTGTCCATATTGCAACCATACAAAATTAAAATCAGGAGTTAATGATTTAACGATTACCAACCCACAACTTGCCAGTGAATTTTCGCCTAGAAATGACAAAAAGGCAAATGAAGTTGGTGAATGGCAGGTATATGAAGTATATTGGATTTGTCCAAAATGTGGTACTGAATATTACGCTAAAATACGAGATCGAAGTGTTGGAGATGCTTCTTGTCCTGTATGCGCTAATAAACGTGTTGAAAAAGGAATCAACGATTTAGCTACAACAGATCCAGATATTGCAGCATTACTTTCTCCAAACAACGAACGTAAAGCAGATACGTTCATGCGAAGCTCTTCGATGGGGGCTGAGTGGATTTGTCCTACCTGTGGAGGCGAATACTTTGGAGTTGTAAAAGATATGGTCAATGGCCTTGTTGAATGTCCTTATTGTAACAATCAAAAGCCTTTAGCTGGATTCAACACATTAAAGGCACTATATCCAGAGATTGCAGAACATCTAAGTCCAAACAATGATTTTACAGCTGATGAAATCTTACCTACTCGCTATGGAAGTATTAAGTGGATTTGCCCTACTTGTGGCGGTGAATACTCTGCATCTGTAAAAGATATGATTGAAGGAGTTGTTGAATGTCCCTATTGTAACAATCAAAGACCTTTAGCTGGGTTCAACACGCTAAAAGCACTATATCCAGAGATTGCAGAACATCTAAGTCCAAATAATGACTTTACGGCTGATGAAATCTTACCTACTCGCTATAAAAGTGTTAAGTGGATTTGTCCTACCTGTGGCGGAGAATATTTAGCATCTGTAAAAGATATGATTGAAGGAGTTGCTGAATGCCCTTATTGTAACAATCAAAGACCTTTAGCTGGATTCAATACATTAAAGGTGCTATATCCTGAGATTGCAGAAGAAATGAGCCCTGATAATGAAAAGGGTCCAGATGATGTATTGCCGACTAGTGCATATTTAGCAGAGTGGACTTGTCCTACTTGTGGCTATACGTACAAAGCTTCTGTACGAGATAGAGTTGCATCAGATGATTTATGCCCAGCCTGTGCTGGTAAAAAAGCTCAGGCAGGTTTTAACAGTTTGTTAGACATTTATCCTGAAGTGCAGGATGAGTGGGCTGAAAATGAAAACACCTTGTTAGGCATCTTCCCAGATGAGATTCTACCAACAAGTAATGCAAGAGTCTGGTGGGAATGCAAAGACTGTGGACGAAAATATTTACTCAGCGTCAACATGTGGGTAGAGAAACACATTCGTGGAATGACTTCCTGTACATA
>OBKV01001704.1_pt1 | contig 13353 bp, 12 predicted proteins | sample 1517301 | NCBI WGS metagenome assembly OBKV01 (sample SAMN04571685, study PRJEB22368) | human gut metagenome | biome: human gut; material: stool | host: Homo sapiens | place: Luxembourg | collected 2012-06-29 | reverse complement strand
CTTAAAAATCAGCAATTTATATTTAACTCGTTAGGTAATTGTCGGGAATGCAGGTGGTAAGGTAACTTTGATTTGCATAGGATGCGATTGAATGCGGTCTAGTGCGATTCAACGCAAGGCGGCTCATCTAAAGACTTACCTTAGATGAGCCGCCTAAATTATTACTACTTAGCTACTTAAACCACTAATACTCCTCCTCGTTAAAGAAAAAGTCCTCCTTAGTAGGATAATCAGGCCAGATATCCTCTATGCTTTCGTATACTTCACCGTCGTCCTCGAGCTCCTGAAGGTTCTCTATTACCTCTTCTGGCGCACCGGAGCGGTTTGCGTAGTCGATAAGTTCATCCTTAGATGCAGGCCATGGAGCATCGTCCAGGCTGCTTGCAAGTTCAAGTGTCCAATACATAATCTCTATCTCCATTTTATAGGAAAACCTCCCATGGAAGCCTCCTTGTGAACTGTAATAACCGACGGGATACCAATGTATTCTCGTTCGGGCGGCAAATATATATAAAAATTCCATATAATGAACATTTTTATGTAATTTTGTGCCCGTCATTGCGATCATTGAAAAAAACTCTTCACGATTCGTAAAAACATTGATAATAACTACTAAAGAAATGGCATACAAGTCAGAAGACATATACGATAAGGACACGACCGCGGAAATCGCCGTCCACGTTAAAGAAATACTCCGACTCCTCGGAGAAGACACCGAGAGGGAAGGCCTCCTGAAAACACCGGAACGAGTGGCTAAATCACTCCAATTCCTCACGAAAGGCTACTCCCAGAACGGAGAAGAAATCGTGCGCTCAGCGATATTCGATGAAGAATACCAGCAGATGGTCCTCGTGAAAGACATTGAACTCTACTCGATGTGCGAACACCACATGCTCCCGTTCATCGGCAAAGCCCACATCGCCTACATCCCCAACGGCAAAATCACCGGCCTCAGCAAAATCGCCAGAGTCGTCGAGACATACGCCAGACGCCTCCAAGTCCAGGAAAGACTAACCGTCGAAATCCGCGATTGCATCCAGAACGCGCTCCATCCGCTCGGCGTCGCCGTCGTAATCGAAGCATCACATACCTGCATGCAAATCAGAGGAATACAGAAATCCAACGCCGTCACCACGACCTCCGCGTTCTCCGGCGCATTCCTCACCTCGGCCCGAACCAGAAACGAATTCCTGAACCTGATCCAAGGTGCCCGCTGATCCAGCTGTCGCCGTCGCCAAAGTCTCAGATCCATAATGGGTCAGGTCAATGCGAATTTGCATTGGCCTTGCCCATTTTTTCATAGGCGGCGAGCCTCGGATCTTCCTTTTTACCGCTGTCATATTTGCGGTCCCACTCCTGGTAATACTCGATTTTCGGATCCTCGAACAACGTCATCTGTACGGCAGTTTCGCGCGTAAACTTGGACACCCCGATACCCACCTGACGTATCGGTGCTGCGCCGTCCCAAATCTCGGAAAGCAGGCGTCTTGCCTCATTCAGAATAAGAGCCGTAATATCCGTCGGCTGAGTGAGTTGACACTGCTTCTGGGCGACGCTGAAATCCGCGAACTTGATGAACATCGACACACATGTGCACTTGAAATCCTGCTTTCTTAGCCTATGCGCCACGACGCAAGCGACATTGAACATCTCCCGGTCCAGCTCTGTCGGATTCACGATGTCGCGCGCGAAAGTATGCTCCGCGCTGATGCTCTTCGCCTCCTGAACCTCCGTTTCCACCGGCTCGTCGTCCCGCCCGTTCGCATGCTCGTGCAGCTGCGCTGCAAAGGTTTTTCCCACTATACTTGTCAATGCCTTTGTTTGTATTTTTGCGAGGTCGCCGATAGTCCTGATGCCGTAACCGGTCAGTTTCTCACGGGTCTTTTTACCGACCCACAGCAAATCGCCTACAGGGAGAGGCCACATTTTTTCAGGCACTTCTTCTGACCACAATGTATGGACCTTGTCAGGCTTTTCGAAATCAGATGCCATCTTGGCCAACAACTTATTCGAGCCTACACCGACATTGACAGTAAACCCTAACTTTTCCCGAACCTCATCCTTCAGACGGCAGGCGACTTCGGCGGGGTCTTTGCGGTATAGGCGGAACGTCATGTCGATAAAGCACTCATCGATCGAAAACTTCTGAAGGACAGGGGAGTACGAGCGGCAGATTTCCATGAAACCATCCGAACATTGTTTGTACCAGGTCCAGTCGCCGCGGACGATTATCAGTTTTGGATATAATCGAAGTGCCATACTGACTGGCATGGCGGTTTTGATGCCGAGTTTTTTCGCGGGGATAGAGGCGGCGGTGACGATGCTTCTTCTGTCGGACGGGTCGCCGGATACGACTGCAGGGACGAGTCTGATGTCGGACCCGCCCTCGGACAGAATTTTGACTGCAATCCAGCTCAGAAATGCCGAATTTACGTCGATGTGGAATATCACCCGTCTCATGATCCCTGAGTTCCTCAAAACCATTTTAGCGACAATCTCCGCATATCATCTCGAATAATCCTTAAGAAACTGACCGAGTGCCTCACAGATATCGCGGTAGGTGCTTTCGAAATCGCCTGTGTACCAAGGGTCAGGAATCGGCTGGTCTTTTCCGGCGAGGGTCATGAGGGGACGGATTTTTCCTGCATTGTCACCGAACATAGATTTCATGCACCGCTGATTATCCCTGTCCATGGTGAAAATATGATCATAATAATCATAGTCATTCTGTGTCACTTGGCGGGCACCACGCTTGTCGAAAGGGATGCCATGCTTCCTAAGGCATTCTTTTGCAGGGGGATAGATATCGTAGCCTATGACCTCATCCGAAGTCGCTGCTGACGATATCTCGAATTCGTCCTGTAACCCGGCATCCTTCACCATCTTCTTCATTATGAACTCAGCCATAGGACTTCTGCAGATATTTCCCAGGCACACGAAAAGTATCTTTTGCATTTGTTTCTCCTTATTTTTCAGCAAAGATAGCAAAACCCCTCTACATTTCTTGCGAAACATCTGCCAGGAGAGGCGTATGTCGGAAAGATTTCTGAAAACGTTGCGGATATCCAAAAACTTCGTAACTTGCAGGATACACACATAATGGTTATCAGAAATATTATACGGAAAAATGAAAACCTACATCCCACTCTCAGCAGAGCAGATCGCGAAGCTGGAAGCACAATCGTGCAGATGCGAAGACTGGAACAATGTCTTCGTGGATCCGGACTTTGATCCGGAATACGTTCGTAACGTAACCTTCTCAGGACAAATCAAGCTTGGAGCCTTCCGAAAAGTCTTCACCCTGGCAGGAGGCATCCAAAAACACAGCGGCATCTTCCACGCCACACTTCACAACGTGGTAGTCGGAGACGACTGTATGATCGAACATGTCCGCAACTACATCGCCAACTACGTTATCGGAAACGGCTCCTATCTGGAAAATGTTACCGACATCATCACTTATGGCGATACTACATTTGGCAACGGAATTAAAGTGAATGTCCTGAATGAAACAGGGGGACGTGAAGTCGCCATCCATGACAATCTGTCGTCTCATGAGGCCTATATCTCAGCACTTTACAGACACAAACCGGCATTGACAGAAGCCTTGGACGCTATGGTCGCGAAATATGTGGAGCGCGTGGCGGTTCCTTTCGGTGTCATCGGCGAGAACGTCGAAATCCTGGATGCGATGCACATTGTGAACGTGAATATCGGTCCTTATTCGAAAATTAAAGGCGTCTCCAGGCTTCGCAACGGTTCGGTCAACTCCTGCAAGGAGGATCCGGTATTTATCGGCATGAACGTGATCGCTGACGACTTTATCGTGGAGAGTGGAAGCAAGATAACGGACGGCGTGATGATCTCGAAATGCTTTGTAGGTCAGGCTTGTGTGCTCGGTCACGGGTACAGCGCCTCAGAGTCGTTGTTCTTCAGTAACTGCCAGGGGGAGAATGGTGAGGCTTGCTCCCTTTTCGCCGGTCCCTACACTGTTACGCACCATAAATCCACGTTGCTGATAGCCGGAATGTTTTCATTCATGAATGCTGGATCGGGTTCCAACCAGAGTAATCACATGTATAAGCTCGGGCCGATTCATCAGGGAATCCTCGAAAGGGGAGCGAAGACGACCTCCGATTCATATATATTGTGGCCGGCGAAAATCGGCGCCTTCTCACTCGTGATGGGCCGCCATGTGAACAACTTGGATACCACGGATTTGTCATTCTCATATCTTATTGAACAGCAGGGGTCTACGTATATCGTTCCTGGCGTGAACCTGAAATCTGTCGGCACGATTCGTGATGTGAAGAAGTGGCCGGAAAGAGACAAGCGAAAGGATCCGCATCGTCTGGACTATATTAACTTCAATCATTTGAGCCCCTACACAGTCCAGAAAATGTTCGCCGGCATCGAAATTCTCGAACGTCTGAAAGAAGCGTCCGGGCACAGGGCAGACAACTATTGTTATAAAAAAGCTACGATCAGAAATGCGGCGCTGTTCAAAGGCATAAAATATTACCAGACCGCGATAGTGAAATTCTTGGGCAACTCGCTGATTTCCAGGATGCAGAATGCCGATATAAGCACTGATGAGGGACTGCGTCGTGCGCTTCGTAAAGATACATCCGTAGGAATGGGGCAATGGGTGGATATCTCAGGCCTTATCGCCCCGGCTTCTGAAATCGAGAGAATCTGTAACGATGTGATAGATAAAACAATAGATGACGTGACTGTCCTGTCTGAGCGTTTCCGCGACATCTTCGACCATTATTACAGTTATGAATGGACTTGGGCCTATGACGCCATCGAACGTTACTGGAAAATCGACCTTTCCATCATAACCCGAAGCGAGGCCGCCGACATCGTGAAACAATGGAAAAACGCCGTCGTCTCTCTGGATAAACTGATCTACGACGACGCAAGCAAAGAATTTGCATTGACCTCGATGACAGGCTTCGGCGCAGACGGCGACAAGACCAGACGCGATGAGGATTTCAATGCTGTCCGTGGTGGCGGTTTCGACGATAACCCGTTCGTTCAGGAGGTCCTGGACCACATCCGCCGCAAGTCCGCGCTTGGCGAAAGCATCATTGCGAGACTGAAGTAATTTGTGTAAATTTGCTACATGGAAACACTGATCTCATTCATTGCGGGAATCGTAATAGCTGCGATTACCGCCGTAATAATATATCGAAGCAAAATTCGTCAGGTCGAAACTGACACCGAGAACCGCCTGTTCGCCGAGTTTAACGCCGAGCGCGCGAAGTTGGAGGCCGAGCTCCAGTATACGAAGGCCCGCGCCGACTCCCTCCAGGAAGCTGCTGCGCAGGCTAAGGTGGATTCTGTCAATGCCGTTGAGGCGGTTAAGGAGGATCTTAGAAAGCAACATCAGGAAGACATTGACCTGCGCGAAAAGAATCATAGTCAGGCGTTTGCAGCGTTGCAGGAGCGTTTTGACGAGACTTTGGCGAAGGTGACGGCACAGATGAAGGCGGAGACGGGCGATATGCTTAAGGAGCGTCAGAAGGAGTTTGCGGAGTCCAGCAACAAGAGTATCGGACAGATACTTGACCCGTTAAGGGAGAATATTGAGAAACTTAAGGAAACCATGGCGAAAGGCAGCATTGACCAAGCCAAAAGGGAGGGGGAGATGGCTGAGCAGATTCGGGCTCTTATGGCGCATAGTGACGCGGCGCGAAAGAGTGCCGACGAGTTGGCAGCGGCTTTCAAGCATGGTAACAAGGTCCAGGGTGACTGGGGTGAGATGAAGCTGGAGGAACTTCTTGAGTCACAGGGTCTTATACCTGGAATCCATTTCGATGTGCAGCCGACGATGAAGGATGCGGACGGTAAGGTTCTCAAGAATTCTGATGGAAATATGTTGAGGCCGGATTTGATTCTGCATCTCGACCAGAGGCGCGAGGTCATCATCGATTCGAAGGTTTCGATGAAGGCTTATGTGGATTATGTCAATGCTGAGAATGAAGTGGACCGCCGTCGTTTTCTTAAAGAACATATCGACAGTCTGAAGCAGCATGTCCGCGAGCTTTCGGATAAGCATTATTCTGATTATATAAAGGCTCCGAAGGTGTCTGCTGGTTATGTGATTATGTTCGTGCCGAATATCGGAGCTTTGTGGTCAGCGCTTAAGGAGGAGCCGGATTTGTGGCGAAATGCTGCTGACAAGAATGTCTACATCGCTGATGAGCAGAGTCTTTACGGTGCCCTTAAGATAGTGAAGATGACGTGGACTCAGATAGCTCAGGTGGCGAATCATGAGAAGGTGTTCGAGCTTGCTGACGAGATGATCGAGCGAGTGGGGATGTTCCTGGAGAATTACAAGAAAGTGGGCTCAAGTCTGAAGGCTGCAGCTGACGCGTATGAGTCTTCGTCGAAAAAACTCACTGAGGGACAGAGTGTTATGAAAACTGCCGGCAAGTTGGTGAGTATGGGTGCGAAGAATAACGGCAAGCACGCCATCCCAGACGACTACCTGGATGTCGACGATATCCCGACGCTTCCGGAGGTCGATGAAAAGCAGAATAAGTAACACTAAGACAGTATAAAGATGAAAAACAGATTGTTGGCGACATTGGTCGCTTCTGTGACAATGCTTGCTATGGCATTTGTCGCAAATGCCGGACAACCGGAAAATGACGAGTTGGTGTTTTACAATGCCACGGAATTCGAAATCGGAGGAAAGGCCACTAAGGAGACATTGACCCCTTTCGACAGGCTTCCAGCCTCTTATGAGAAGACAACACGACCGGAACTTTGGCGGCACGGGCATCATTCTGCAGGTATCTATGTCCGTTTCCGTACAGATTCCCCGATTATCAAGGCCAGATGGACCTCGCTTTACGGAGCGCAGATGAGCCACATGGCACCATCAGGAATCAGAGGCATTGACCTATACGTGCTGGATGGCGGCAAATGGTATTTTACGGGGGTGGGCAGACCGGCGAAGAACGACAAGACCACGGAGTATGTCCTTGTGAAAAATATGGACCGCAAGGAACGTGAATATATGATTTATCTTTCTCTGTATGATGGTGTTACCTCACTTGAAATCGGCATTGACAAATCCAGCTTTATCGGTAAGCCTCAGGTGGACAGTCCGCGAAGAGGGTGTCCGATAGTGATGTACGGCACGAGCATTCTTCAGGGAGGTTGCGTGTCACGCCCGGGAATGGCGCACACTTCATTGCTGGAGAGAGCTCTCGATATCGAGGTCATAAATCTCGGTTTCAGCGGTAATGCTCTCCTCGACCTGGATATCGCCCAGCTCATGGCATCCGTCGAGAAACCTGCTCTCTATGTTCTGGACAATGCCCCTAATTGTAGCGCTGACCGTATCAATGAGCGCAGCGAGGCCTTCTTCCGTGTTATACGTGACGCTCATCCCGACGTGCCTGTTGTTATCGTGGAGCATCCGCTTTATCCGACCATGCGTCTGAACAATTATGCTCGCGAGGATATCACCGCCAGGAACAATGCCCAGAAGGCATTCTATGAGAAACTCCGCAAGGCTGGCGAGAAACGTATATACTATGTCTCTGCCGACAAGCTCCTGGACGAAATGAAGGAAGGTACCGTAGATGGCAACCATTTTACCGACCTCGGAGTGACGTATTATGTCAATGCCATTCTTCCGACCATCAAGAAGGCGTTGAAGGCATCACCTTATCCTATGTTCAGGTCGACATCAGTCGGCTTCTCAGGAAGTTTTTCATACAGTCCCCAGTAATAAAAATAAGTAACGACAGTCGGAGTCGCACCTTTATTCTTCTCGAATTTCAGATGAATCGTCAATGTGTCATCATTGATTGTAACGGACTGCTTTTTAAAACTGAATCCGGGGTCGGACATTCTGGCTTGTCCAAGCACCAGAGTATTCTTTGTGAAATCTATTGCAGGAAGTTTGTCAATCTGTGAAGATACAGACCGTCTGAACTCATCCATGCTGTTGATGATCATACATTCCGACTTGTCTCCAAAGGAAAAATCAGATGCCGGAGTGCTGGACTGAGCCGGGAGGTGCTTGTCGAAAAACGAAGATATTTCACCCGATGCTGCTATCGGTTTTATCTCCAAATCATCTTTATCGGTATTCGAACACGAAACCATCAACAATAAAGACATTAAAAATGCAGACAGACTTTTGAGTTGTTTCATAACAAGATAGTTTATAATGAATACTAGTCACAAATATATAATTATATTTTAATATACAACCCTAACCGTCACGTCGCCTGTCGGCGGCAGTGCCCAGCGAGCGAATTGCGCAGCACCTGAGCGAACGGGCACTGACCGCCACCGGCAGCCATGCTACATATTAATAATGCTCCATAAGCGTTTTCCTTGCATGTGGAGCTTTAAAAATATATGTCAGTCCTGCATGAAAGCCGCGGACCCTAAAATGCTATTTCAAAACGTCGAGTTCCTTGCCGACCTTTATGAAGGCAGCGATACACTTGTCGAGCTGCTCGCGGGTGTGTGCGGCAGAAAGCTGGACACGGATACGGGCCTGCTCCTTCGGAACTACAGGATAGTAGAAACCGGTTACATAGATACCTTCCTCCTGCATCTTCGCTGCGAATACCTGTGAAAGACGCGCATCGTAAAGCATAACGGCGCAAATCGCACTCTGGATTACTTTCGCCAATTTTATTTGTGTTTCAATGATTTTGAGATTGTGAACACGCGTGTTCACAATCTGACTTGGTCGCACTTCCGCTCGATTATACAAGTTGCAGACCCTAAGGCCAGAGAATGGTATGTAAAAGAGTCATCTGAACAGATGTGGGGCAATTGGATATGTATGTAAGAATGTATGACGACCTTGTAAAAGATGAGAGTGATAATCCGACAATAGGCATACTGCTCTGTACCGAAACGGACAAGGTTATGGCAAAATACTCTGTCCTTAACGGTAGCGAGCAACTATTTGCAGCCAAATATATGGCTTATATGCCGACAGAAGAGTTGAGCCGAGAGATAGAACAGCAAAAACGTTTCTTCTTGGAACAACACGGAATGGAGGAGGGATATGGGAGCGAGTAATGAATGAAGGCGTTAAAGGCATCACCTAACAAGGTGGTTAAGTAATGCCGAAAGGTAAAAACATAATCATTCATGGCCTGTTTTTTTAATCTTTCAAACAAGCAAGCGGTATGACTTTGACTCCGTCTGGCCGTGTGTAAGCCATGCTGCCACCTGTCATGACAATCATCAGGTCGGGCTCGCGCAACGGCACCTGCTTTTCTGTCTCATTATGCACTTGAATGAGTCGTTTGATTTCCAAAAGATGTTTGGCTCCTTCTTCTATCTCACGGCTGCCAAGTTTGCACTCTATCAGAGCATAGCGTCCATCGTCAAGATGAAGCACCAAGTCGGCTTCCAGTCCGTAGCGGTCACGATAATATGATAGGCGGCTATCGTGAGAAGCTGAATACACCCTAAGATCTCGTGCGCACATTTGCTCAAAAATAAAGCCAAATGTCTTTAATTGAGTCTTCAAGGATTCTGGTGACAGGTTGAGTGATGCGACTGTAACCGATGGATCACAGAACGCTCGTTTAGGTCTGCTTTGGATTGTTGTCTTGCTCCTTATGGAAGGGCACCAAGCCTCTATGTCTTGAATGACAAACAGTTTTTCCAATGCCTCGATGTAGCTTTCAAGCGTAGGCCTGGTACATTCTACATCATCAGCAAAGGTAACGTCTGCCAATATGGATGTGGTTTTCGCCAATGTAGAGATGTTGCGTGCGTATGATTTCATTATCAGTTGCGCCAACTTCTGATTCCTCTTTACCCCATCTATGCGTGATATGTCATTTTTATAAACAGACTTTACATACTCTTTGGCAACAAGCAATTTTGACTTGTCATCACCTAAATTCAATGTTGCTGGCCAACCTCCTCTGCATGCAGCAAATATGATTTCTTCCATTTTTAGTTCCGAGGTAGCGAAGATTTCTTCTTGAGGATTGTCAAACATCTCCATCAATGACACGCAGCCATTAGATTCACCATATTCCCACAGGCTCATGGGCAGCATCTCCATCCGAGAAATACGCCCTGTTCCGCTATGATGGATTTTACCGTCGTCAACAGCGTTAGACCCTGTCAATATAAATTGACCAGGCAAGCCACGCTCATCAACCTTTGTACGCACTGCATCCCACAGCATTGGGGCATCTTGCCATTCGTCTATCAAGCGAGGAACTTCCCCTTCCAGCAAGAACGAGGGTTTGGTAATGGCTGTAGCCAAATATTCTTCACGATGGTCAGTATCTTGTAAACTAATAACACTATTGGCCAACTGCTTGGCAGTGGTTGTCTTTCCACACCATTTTGGTCCTTCAATGAGCACTGCTCCCATTGCTTTAAGGTGCGTTTTAAGTCGCACATCAAAGACTCTATTTAGATATGCCATATTCGATTTTTTGTTTTATGTTGCAAAGGTACTCATTTTACTCTGACTACCAAACGTATTTTAAGTTTTTGTTGTAATCTATTTGTAATTTTTGATATATTTTATTTATAGTTTTTGATGTGTTTTATTTGTAGTTTTTGTGGCATTTCATTTACAAGTAAAAATACTACATTTGCAACAGTTGAGTACGTGTTTGTTTATCGTTGCTTATTTCCATATTTGCAGCACGCTTACGCAAATGGCTTGTTTAATAACGGTTTGCATTTCGAGGAGGAAAAATAATCCTCTGGCATAACAGTCTGATTAAAAAGCCTCTGCGTCTGTTGCTTGACGTAGAGGCTTTTTAGGTGTAGCTGTATTTTTGTCCGAAATTATCCTATGTTCAGGTCGACATCAGTCGGTTTCTCAGGAAGTTTTTCATACAGTCCCCAGTAATAAAAATATGTAATGACAGTCGGAGTTGCGCCTTTATTCTTCTCGAATTTCAGATGAACCGTCATAGTGTCATCATTGATTGTAACGGACTGCTTTTTGAAACTGAATCCGGGGTCGGACATTCTGGCTTGTCCAAGCACCAGAGTATTCTTTGTGAAATCTATTGCAGGAAGTTTGTCAATCTGTGAAGATACAGACCGTCTGAACTCATCCATGCTGTTGATGATCATACATTCCGACTTGTCTCCAAAGGAAAAATCAGATGCCGGAGTGCTGGACTGAGCCGGGAGGTGCTTGTCGAAAAACGAAGATATTTCACCCGATGCTGCTATCGGTTTTATCTCCAAATCATCTTTATCGGTATTCGAACACGAAACCATCAACAATAAAGACATTAAAAATGCAGACAAACTTTTAAGTTGTTTCATAACACGATATTTAGAATGAATAATTTTTTGGGACCACTAATATGGAAATACCAGAGGTAACACTGAGTCCATTTTTCAAGGCTTTACAGGTTATCTCATGTAAAACTGGTTTATCATTTGATGCATAATCTACAGTAAATGTTGTGCCATCTCCAGAGTATGGATATAATGAACTATTCCATATGTATGCTGATGACGAATCGTAATTATCAATACTTACTGTTATGCTCCCGCGACCTTTTGCAATATATATTTTATCCCATGCTTCATCAAAATCAATTTCTTCTTCTAGTAAATCATCGATGTTAGCTTCGTTTAAAGTTGTGTTAATTGTAGGGGCTAATGGCTCTGAGCCGGAGACCGCAGATACAGCCTTACTAGCATCAATTAGACCATATCCAACGAACTGATTCCAAGTTCCATTCAATCTGGTATCCTCATAATCAAATGCATTTCCGCCCACCTTACTAACACTTTGCTCAAGAATATCACGAACTCGCCATGGTTGAATATTTGGATTGATTCCAAATATTAATGCAGCAATAGCACTTACATGTGGAGCGGAAAATGATGTCCCACTAACTACACTATAGCTTCCGCTTGAATTTGTTGTTACAATATCTACTCCGGGGGCAACAATATCTACAGATGATCCGTAACATGAAAAATCAGCCTTATATCCTGTTTTGTTTATAGCACCAACGACCAAAGTCGCGATAGGGGCATTCGCGGCTGGTTGCAAAACCTGCCCATGACTATTTCCTGCAGCAAATACTACAATACACCCTTTCTTATGAGCGTACTCGATAGCATTATTAATTTCAGGAATTGGGGAAGTCGTATTAAACCCCCAGGAGTTATTAATAATTCGTGCGCCATTATTTGCGGCGAAGCGTATTGCATTTGCCAGTTGTGAAGTCGAGGATGGTTCAATGCCTAATTTTTCCGCATCTTTACTATAACAAATACTAATGGGCATTATTTTTACCCCTGAGGCGATACCAGCTATGCCTTTACTATTATTTGAAGCGGCACCAATAACGCCAGCTACACAAGTTCCATGATCACCATATAATCCGCTAGGAGAAGTCCCTCTATGTGCGTCATAACTAACATTATATAATGATAAATCTTCGTGATGAGAATAGATTCCATTATCTACAACAGCAACAATTACATCGTTTAGATGCGGAAATGTTGTAGTGGATATTGCATTTAAATAATTAATATCTATACCAGTATCAGGGTTATATAAATTCCACTGGTCGGTAAAATACAAGTCATTCGGAGCAGCTGAAGGCTTGGACTCGACTATGAATTCCGGAGAGATAAATTGAAATAAACCGAGTTCATAAATGGCATTTGAAATCTCCAACGTGCTCCCTTTAGAATGTTTATTACAGGATAGTTCATAAATACTTGGGTCGAATACGTTTTGACCTATAATATCTACATTATAATCTTGAGCAACTTGTTTGAGCCTTTTTAAATCTTCATGACTTGATACTTGTATACAAAATTTATTAGTTATGCAGAGGTCTGCTCCGTCTAAGGTCTTAAAAAATGGTGAAGAGTACACAATATCATCCATGTTAACCTCTGAATAAGGTAGATTTTTAACTATTAATGATGTATACTCTACGTTGTTATTAGAATCGGGAATAGAATCTATACGCATCAAAGTGTAATCGATAAGTTGCTTAGATCTAACTAAACTCTTATTGCTGTTGATACACGCTTCAAAATTATTAACTTTATCAGTTTTAATTAAGACGTAACTTAAATCTGAGTTCTGATATATTGGAATTTTGTTGCCTTCAAACCAATAGTAGTTTGGGGTGTCGAACTCTGGTGATTTGCAGTTGAGTGTGTTAGGGCTCTGTAAATCTTCAATGGCATAATTACTACAGCCAAAAGCGAAGATAAGAATTAAGATTGATAGTGGTTTTGTTCTCATAAAACAATAATTTATTATATCAATAGTTCGTTAATTTACCTGTTGGCGGAATTAATTTAGTGCATACTTAATTCTGCCAATGGGCTTGTCGT
>OBKV01001703.1_pt1 | contig 13354 bp, 10 predicted proteins | sample 1517301 | NCBI WGS metagenome assembly OBKV01 (sample SAMN04571685, study PRJEB22368) | human gut metagenome | biome: human gut; material: stool | host: Homo sapiens | place: Luxembourg | collected 2012-06-29 | reverse complement strand
AGGATGCAATATGCCGGAAGTGAAAACGGGCAAACCGCTGTCTTATCATTTCGATGCCCCAGCCGGAATTTGGGAAGCATCGTTTCCGTTGGGTAACGGACGCCTCGGATTGATGCCGGACGGAGGTGTCGACACGGAAAATATTGTCTTGAACGAGATCTCCATGTGGTCGGGCAGTAAGCAGGATACAGATAACCCGCAGGCATATCACTCGTTGGGCACGATCCGGAAACTTCTGTTCGAAGGACGTAACGACGAAGCACAGGAACTGATGTACAATACTTTCGTCTGCAAAGGCGAAGGGAGCGGACAGGGGCAAGGGGCAAATGTCCCGTATGGCAGTTACCAACTGCTAGGTAACCTCGTGCTGAATTACGATTATCAAGGTACTTCCGATTCGATCTTCGGATATAGACGAGAATTGAATCTTGACAACGCGATTGCAACAGCTTCTTTTAGAAGGGGAAAGGTGACGTATAACCGCGAAGTCTTTACCTCTTTTGCCGATGATTTGGGGGTGATTCATTTGACTGCCGATGCGGATAGGGCGCTGAACTTCTCGTTTGGGATGAACCGTCCCGAACATTATAAGGTGACTGCCGACGGTAATGACCTTCTGATGCAGGGGCAGTTGCCTGACGGTGTCGATACGCTGGAGGTGAAAGGCCTCCGCTATGCATCGCGTGTCCGCGTCATCCTGCCGAAAGGGGGAAATGTGACTCCGGGGGATTCGACTGTTTCCGTGCGGAATGCCTCCGAAGCGATTCTGCTGGTGAGCATGGCAACCGATTATTTCGATAAGGATTTGGCAGGGAAGGTCTCTTCCCTGCTGGCTAATGCCGAAAAGAAAGATTTCGCCTCTTTGAAGAAAGGGCATATTGCTGCTTACCGTTCCCTGTTCGGCCGTGTGGAACTGGATTTGGGACATTCTTCCCGCGAAAACTTGCCTATGGACGAGCGTTTGGCTGCTTTCCACGAAAACCCGGACGATCCTTCGTTGGCTGCGCTTTATTTCCAGTTCGGCCGTTATCTGCTGATCTCGTCCACGCGTGTGGGCTTGCTGCCTCCCAATCTACAGGGGCTTTGGTGTAATACGATCAATACGCCCTGGAACGGCGACTATCATTTGAATATCAATCTTCAGATGAACCATTGGCCTGCGGAGGTGGCGAACCTTTCCGAACTTCATCTTCCGCTTGTGGAGTGGACGAAACAACAGGTTGCCAGTGGCGAACGGACCGCTAAGGCTTATTATAACGCCCGTGGATGGGTGACGCATATCTTGGGAAATGTCTGGGAATTCACTGCACCGGGCGAACATCCGTCATGGGGGGCAACCAATACTTCCGCCGCTTGGCTTTGCGAACATTTGTACATGCATTATCTTTATACGTTGGATAAGGAATATCTGAAAGATGTGTATCCGGTTTTGAAAGGAGCTTCCCTGTTCTTTGTGGATATGTTGGTGGAAGATCCCCGCAACAAATATCTGGTGACAGCCCCGACCACTTCGCCTGAAAACGGTTATAAGTTGCCGAATGGCAAGACGGCGCATATCTGTGCCGGTTCGACGATGGACAACCAGATCGTCCGAGAACTGTTCACCAATACGATCGAGGCTGCCGACATATTAGGACTTGATTCTGCTTTCGCCGGCGAACTGGCTGCCAAGCGTGCCCGCCTGATGCCGACGACGATCGGCAAGGACGGGCGTATCATGGAATGGCTCGAACCCTACGAAGAGGTTGAACCTCATCATCGCCATGTGTCTCATCTCTATGGACTGTATCCGGGCAATGAGATATCAATGGAGCGTACACCTGAACTTGCCGAAGCTGCCCGTAAGTCGCTGATTGCTCGTGGCGATAAGAGCACGGGATGGTCGATGGGGTGGAAAATGAATTTCTGGGCACGTCTGCATGACGGCGACCATGCTTATAAGTTGTTTGCCGACCTGCTCCGTCCGTGTGTGGACCGTAAGACAAATATGACGAACGGCGGCGGGACATATCCGAACCTGTTTTGTGCGCATCCTCCTTTCCAGATAGACGGTAACTTTGGCGGTTGTGCCGGTATTGCCGAAATGCTGGTACAGAGCCAGACGGGAGAAATCGAACTGCTTCCCGCCCTGCCTTCCGCCTGGAAAAGTGGCAGTTTCAAAGGACTGAAAGTTCGCGGAGGCGGCGAAGTATCTGCCAAATGGAAAGAAGGTCGCTTGGCGGAAGCCGGTTTGAAAGCCCTGGTTCCCGGTTCGTTCCGTATTAAACTCCCGGCCGATTCGGCGAATATGGGCATTAAGATCAACCAAAAAGCCGTATCTCTCCCGGTTGTCGACGGCATGTTGAAAGTCGAATTGCAGGCTGGAGATCAGTTGGTACTGATGTTTTGATCAATACAGCGGCAACTTGTATATGAACCCTACCGACAAGCGTTGTGTGTTTTCAATGGAAGCACACAGCGCTTTTGCTTTTTCTGTCAGATTGTAAAAGCGGGCTGTTCCGGTGAGGAAGATATGCAGGTTTTCATCCGCCATCGGATAAAATTCGATGCCGGCCTGCAAGCCCCATGCCGTACGGTATTTCCCGTCCGGGAGTTCTCCTTCTTCATCTCCCGCTTTATAGACCGACCCGGTTTCGTACATTCCTTTGGCGAAGGCGTTCCATTTCGGATGAAAGCGGTAATTCATCTCTGCCACGAGTGAAAGATACTGGATGTTACGCAAGCAGATAGAGCTTTCTTCATTCTCACCGGACGGAGGAACCAACTCGGTCAGGATACCTAACGGATCGAGTGAACCGCGTGTGTACATCACATCGAAATAGCCATCGAACGGACCGGTGCAAACGTTGTGTCCGGCCCATGCCATATACATCCATTTCCCTTTGGCCTGTTCTCCGGCTGTGGCGGAGTAGCGGAGATTCAGAACCTCATCCAGATAACTGCTGTTCCAGTTGAACGTGTAGAAAAGCGGAGCACGTGGCTTTTCGATTCCGGCGGGAAGCAGGCCGTAAGCGTCTTCCATGCTCCCGATTCGGTTGTCTGTTACTTGCAAACGTAGTTCTTGAGAAGGAGTTGGCTGATAACCAAACGTGACCCCTGTAAAATAGCAATCCATGTATTCGTTCATATCGCTGTATTCATATATCGCATACGGATCGAGGTCATATTCGAACCCTCCCCAGGCTGCATCCTGTTTCCCTAAGGTAATCGTGAATTTATCGTTGAGGTGATAGCCGATCATCGCATATTCGATCGATTCCGGCAGGTTCTCCAGATCCATGCTTTCATTCCCTTGGTTGAGGTTCTGGCGGTACCAGTAGAAAAGCCGGTCGTTTACTTCACCGGTCGCCTCGATCTTGATATGGTTGAAACGGAAAGCGGCTTCATCCAGCTTGTGCCCGGTGAAGAAAGTATTGAAAGAAGCGTGCATTTCCAGATCCAGGTTGAATACATTATTGCGCTTGGGAATCTTTGTTGCATATTCGAACAGGGAAATATCGGAGGAGTCCCGTTCGGGAATAAATGATTGCGCCTGTACGGAAATAGTGCATAAAAAGCAGGCTGACAGCCAGAATGCCGTTAGTCGTTTCATTGTCGATTACGATTATGTTTGATTCTGGCTGCAAAGATATTACTTTTCTTCCGTTTTGCCGATGTGCTTCATCACCTTCGCATCCAAGTAGAAGATCAGTTCTTCTGCAATGTTGGTGCAATGGTCGCCGAAGCGTTCCATCTTGCGGATGACGCCCGCCATGTAAAGGCCGGCAAGTGCGCTGCCCGGATGCGCTTCGATATACTGGGCGATCAGAGGAGTCGAATCGTGATTGATCTCATCGATGATGTTGTCTTTCAGGAAAATGCGTGACGCGATTTCGGAACTTTCCTTTTCAAAAGCCTCCTGAGCCAATGATATCATGTCGAGAAGTTCGTGTAACATTTCTTCTACGCGTGCGATTTTTACCAGTTCCGGATCGATCGGTTCTCCTTCCGGCAGGTTGACGGAGAAGCGTGCGATACTTTCGGCGAAGTCGCCGAGGCGTTCCAGGTTTGTATTGATCTTGTACATGGCAAGTACGAAACGCAGGTCGATAGCCACCGGTGCGTACAGGGCAATGATATCCTCGCAATCACTGTCGATCTTCAGCTCGAATGCATTCACGCGGCGTTCACGGCTGAGCACTTTGTAGGCCAGTTCCTTGTCTCCGGTCAGCATCGCTTCACCGGCATTGTATATCTGCTGGTGGACGAGTGCCCACATCTCGTTGATCGTATTCTTTAACGCCGCTATTTCTTGTTCAATAACCTTCATGTTTTGATTTATAATTTATGATTTATGATTTATAATTTATGATTTATGGATTATGAATTATGATTTATATGTCGATGATAAATCATAATTCATAAATCATAAATCTTCTCACCCGAATCTCCCTGTGATATAATTCTGGGTTGATTCTTTTTCCGGATTGGTGAAGATCTTACGCGTTTCACCATATTCGACCAGTTCACCCAAATAAAAATATCCTGTCTTGTCGCTTACACGCGCAGCTTGCTGCATGTTGTGTGTGACGATCACGATTGTATATTCCTTTTTCAGTTCATGGATCAAATCCTCGATCTTGCTTGTAGAGATCGGGTCGAGGGCAGAAGTGGGCTCGTCCATCAGCAGGATGGAAGGTGAGATGGCCAATGCCCGTGCGATACAAAGGCGTTGCTGCTGGCCGCCGGAAAGAGCGAAAGCTGAATCTTTCAGCTTGTCCTTGACTTCGTCCCAGAGAACGACCTGTTTCAAGCTTTTGACTACGGTTTCTTCGATGTATCCGTTATCCTTAATGCCGTTTACGCGTAGACCGTAAGCCACATTTTCAAAAATTGTCTTCGGGAACGGGTTCGGTTTCTGAAACACCATCCCGACGTTTTTACGGAGCGTATCGACTTTTTCCCCTTTGCTGTATATGTCCCGCCCGTCGATGAATATCTTACCCCCCAGACGTGTGTCGGGGATCAGGTCATTCATGCGGTTGAACAAACGGAGGAAGGTAGATTTGCCACAACCCGACGGGCCGATAAAGGCTACCGAGGTGTTGGCTTCTATCTGCATCGAAATGTTCTTCAGCGCATGAAAGTCTCCGTAATGGAAATCTACGTTTTGAGCATCAATCTTTATCATAAATAATTTTCAATTAATTCATTTTTACTTTCTTAGCGAAATAATTACGCAATAGATTTGCCAGCAGGTTGACAACCAAGACGATGGCAATCAACACCAAAGCCGTTCCGTATGCCATGCCGCGGGAGGCTTCTATATCCGTTCCGCTCGTGGATATTACATACAAGTGGTAAGGCAGTGCCATGCACTGGTCGAAGATGCTTCCCGGCAATTGGGGAAGGAAATAGGCTGCCACGGTGAACAGGATTGGCGCTGTTTCGCCCGATACGCGTCCGACAGACAAGATCAGGCCGGTGATGATATTCGGGAAAGCCATCGGAAGCACGACACGGCGGATGGTCTGTAACTTCGTTGCACCCAAAGCCAGGCTACCGTGCCGGAACGAGTCGTCGATACTTTTCAGAGCCTCTTCCGTCGTGCGGATAATCAGGGGAAGCGACATCAATGCCAGCGTAAACGAACCGGCTATGATCGAATCTCCCCAACCCAGTGCATTGACGAACAGCGACATACCGAACAAACCGAATACGACTGACGGGACTCCGCTCAGGTTATTTGTCATGATACGGATGAAGCGGACCACTTTGCCGTTTGTCGCATATTCATTCATGTAGATGCCGCTCATGATCCCGATCGGGAAACTGATGATACTGCTTCCGACGATCAGGTAAAAGGTTCCGACGATCGCCGGGAAGATTCCTCCTTTCGTCATTCCCTCTTCCGGCGCTTTTGTCAGGAAGTCCCAGCTTATCACGCTGCCTCCTTTGATGATGATGAAGCCTAAGATCACGAATAGGATCGCTACGACCAGATAACTCAACAGGGTGAAGAAACCGAAGGCAAACTTTTGGGAGGTCCGTTTCTTTAAATCTATATTTCCTAACTTTTGTACAGGTGCCATAATGCTAATCAGATTTTTCTTTTAGATGAAATATACTCGACGGAGATACTCAATATCAACGTGATCAAGAAGAGGACGGCGCCGAGCAGGAACAAGGCTTCGTAGTGTGCGCCTCCGGCTGGAGCCTCTCCCAGTTCGGCGGCGATCGTCGCGGGAATAGTCCGCACCGGCTCGAAGAAGGAGGTCGGGATGACGGCCGCATTGCCGGTTACCATCAGGACTGCCATCGTCTCGCCTATCGCACGTCCGATACCCAGCACGACTGCGGATGTAATGCCGGAAATGGAATATGGGATGATTACTTTATATATTGTCTGCCATTGGGTCGCACCCAAGGCGAGGCTTGCCTCCTTCATGGCGCGGGGCGTTGTCCGCATGGCATCTTCCGCAACGGTGATAATCGTTGGGAGCGCCATGATCGCCAGGACCACGCTGCCGGCAAAAGCCGTTTCGCCGACAGGCAGGTCGAATGTCTTCTGTATGAGCGGCACGATGACCACCAAGCCGAAGAAACCATAGACGACAGACGGAATGCCCGCGAGCAGTTCGATGATAGGTTTCAAGAGGTCGCGTGTCCGCTTATTCGCTATTTCCGCCATGTAGATGGCAACCGCAATTCCGAAAGGAAGTGAAAGTACGATTGCGCCGATACTGACCAGTAATGTGCCCAACAACAAAGGAATCAATCCGAATATAGGGGCCGGTGTCGAGGTCGGATACCATTTCGTCCCTCCGAAGAACTCCCCTAATGTGATCTTCTCTTCCGGCAGTACCTTTCCCTGGAAACCGTTTTCCAGTAAATACTGTTTGGGGAAGAAAGCGATGATACCGGGTTCTTTCGCCACCAGTTCGCTGATCTTTTGCGGGACGTATTGAAATTCGTCGCCCAGTTCCTCCTCCGTATAATAGTTGGTCAGATCGGAGAAACGGAATATCAGGATATCCTGATCCATCCCGCTGATATCTTTCCAGTTGGTTATATTACCGTCGAAAATGTCCATGATCTTCTCCGGTGATAATTTTCCGACATCGTTGCTTTTATTTACGGCAAGAACATAGCCTTCTTCTGTGGCCGGAGTATTGAAAAGGCCGCCGGCCTCTTTGAACAGAAAGAACACGATCAGCAAAATCGTAAAGCTGCTGACGCTTCCGCTGATGAGTAACCCCCCTTCTACAATCTTTTCGAAAAACTTTCTCACTTTGTTTACCTTTTTATTCTACCTGCAAAGGAACGAAACAAATATTACGAAGCGGTTACATGGGATTGAATGAGATGTTACGATATTGTTACGTTTGTATTTCAAGAAATAGTCTGTATTTAAGAAAAAACGGAACCGGTTAAATGCAGGTTTGACAGTGAAAGTGGCTTCACTGCTTATGTTTGCCTTCATCAGAGATCAAGTCGGCCCCGGATGGTTCTGTTTAAGCGACAATAGCTATGGTTTCTGTTGTCAAACAGCCCGGTCATAGACCTTTTGCCTTTAGTCGAATACGTTTTCGCCCTTGGTCAAAAGCCCTTTCGACACAGGTCAAAAACCTTTTTGACTAAGGGCGAAAACGTAAGGAGTGGTAGTGATGGCAGTAAATACTTGTGTATTTGTTTATTAGTTATTATTGTGGCCTTCTTATTTTTCACTTGAAAATATATATAGGTGGATGTGAAACCAGGGGGAGGAAAGGCCAACCAAGATCAGGATACGACACAAGCCCCGGAGATGAAATGACATTTTCGGGGCTTCGTTATGTATACCAATCGCTTTTCTATCGTAATACGCAGTAATTTGTAAACTTATCCCTATATTTGTCCAAAATCTTTCTAATTATTCGATTATGAACAAACTTTTAAGTTTATCTGTGTTAGCGACCACACTGCTGTTGTCGTCTTGTAGTAATGCCCCGCAGGAGGAACCTCTTGCGAAAGTGATTGACCGCGGTTTGAAAGCCTCGACCGAACAGGCGCTGCTTATGGCCAAAGAGCTGGAACAACAGGATGGCCGGCTGCCTAAGAGCATTAAGGATGGCAAACTGGAAACCAGCGACTGCTATTGGTGGTGCAGCGGTTTCTTCCCCGGTGAACTCTGGTATCTGTATGAAAACAATCCTACTCCCGAATTGAAGAAGTATGCCGGACTTTTTACCGAACGCTTGGAAAAAGTGCAGCATGTGACGGATAATCACGATGTAGGCTTCATGCTTTATTGTAGCTATGGCAACGGTTACCGGCTGACACAAAATCCTGCTTACAAGGATGTGCTGGTGACAGGCGCCGGCTCGCTTAGTACCCGATTCAACCCTATGATCAAGGCGATCCGTTCCTGGGACTTTACCAATAATGGTAAATGGCAGTATCCGGTTATCATCGATAATATGATGAACCTCGAACTGCTGACGTGGGCAAGCAAGACTACCGGCGATAACCGTTTCCATGATATCGCGGTTACGCATGCCAATACGACGATGGAAAATCATTTCCGCGATGACTATAGCTGCTATCATGTCGTTTCTTATGACACGATTACCGGAAAACCCCATATCAAAATGACGCATCAAGGCTATGCCGACGAATCGGCTTGGGCACGCGGACAGGCATGGGCAATCTATGGCTATACGATGATGGCTCGTGAAACCGGCAGTCCCGAATATCTGGCACAGGCCAAGCATATTGCCCGTTTCCTGATGAACCATCCGAATATGCCTGCCGATAAAATCCCGTATTGGGATTTCGACGCTCCTAATATCCCGAATGCTCCGCGTGATGCCTCTGCTGCCGCTATCATGGCTTCGGCCTTGATCGAATTGAGCCAGTTGGATAAGTCGGATGAGGCAAAAGGCTATCTGGACTTTGCCGAACAGCAGGTGCGCTCTTTATCATCACCTGAATATTTGGCGGAAAAGGGAACAAACTGTAACTTTGTACTCAAGCATTCGACCGGCCATCTGCCTGGAAACAGCGAGGTGGACGTGCCGCTTAGCTATGCCGATTACTATTATGTAGAAGCATTGATGAGACTGAAAAAATTAATTTGAATATAAACCATGAGAAATTCATTGAAAATCGCCGTACTAATTCTATGTACGATTTGCCTGCCTTTTACAGGCAACGCCCAGCAAACAACAGGTAAAGAAGATCGTGCGTTTTGGGTGGAAAATCTGACACGCATTGCTGATCCCGTACTTGTCAATCTGAGCAATAATACGTTGAAGAAGAATATGCCTTACGAATCGTTGGGCAACCGTCATCGTTTCTCGCATTTGGAGGCGGTGGGCCGTCTGGTCTGCGGTATCGCTCCTTGGCTGGAACTGGGACCGGACAATACGCCTGAAGGCAAGCTCCGTGAGAAATATATCAACCTGACGGTAAAAGGCTTGAAGAATGCTGTTAATCCGGAGGCTCCCGACTATCTGGTTTTCGGTGAACCGTCGCAACCTCTGGTAGATGCTGCTTTTTTGGCTCAGGGATTATTGCGTGCTCCGAAACAACTTTGGGGAAATCTTGATCCGCAGGCAAAAGAATGGATGATTACCGAATTGAAGCGGAGCCGTAACATCAAGCCTTTTGAAAGCAACTGGTTGCTTTTTGCTTCGACCGTCGAAGCCGCTTTGTTGGAGTTTACAGGAGAATGTGACATGGAACGGATGCTGTATGGAGTGAAAAAATTCCGTGACGAATGGTATAAAGGTGATGCTATGTATGGTGATGGAGTTGATTTTCACATGGATTATTATAATAGTTTCGTAATCCATCCGATGCTGACGGACGTGCTGGTCGTGATGAAGAAACATAATATCGAGGGAGCTGATTTCTTGGATACACAGTTGAAGCGTCATGCTCGTTATGCCGAGATACTGGAACGTTTTATTTCTCCCGAAGGTTCCTTTCCGGTTGTCGGTCGTTCCATCTGCTACCGTTTCGGTGCTTTCCATGCGTTAGGACAAGCTGCTTTGATGCATATTTTGCCCGAACGGGTGAAACCGGCGCAGGTGCGTTGCGCATTGACTTCCGTTATCCGTCGCCAGTTGAAGTCTCCGGCGAATTTCGATAAGAACGGCTGGTTGCGCGTAGGCTTTACAGGTGAACAAATCGAGATCTCCGAGTCTTATATCAATACGGGGAGCGTCTACCTTTGTGCTTTTGGCTTGGTGCCTCTGGGATTGCCGGAGACGGATGAGTTCTGGTCTGCCCCTTATACGGAATGGACGAATGTGAAAGCCTGGAACGGGGAGAAGGTACAGGCTGACCATGCGATCAAGTGATTGAAAATTAAGAATTAAGAATTAAAAAATAATACAACTATAAGAAGATGAAAACAAATTATGAATTGCGTTATGCTGCGCATCCGGAAGATGCAAAGCAATATGATACGAAACGTATCCGTCGTGACTTTCTGATTGAAAAGGTGTTTACTCCGAATGAAGTGAATATGGTCTATTCGATGTACGACCGTATGATCGTCGGTGGCGCTATGCCGGCTGGCGAGGTATTGGTTCTGGAAGCAATCGATCCGTTGAAAGCTCCTTTCTTTCTGACTCGTCGTGAAATGGGGATCTTCAATGTGGGTGGACCAGGTGCTGTAAAAGCTGGGGATGCTGTCTTCGAACTCGATTTTAAGGAGGCTCTTTATCTGGGTTCCGGTGACCGTGAAGTGACATTTGAAAGCAAGGATGCCAAGAATCCGGCTAAATTCTATTTTAACTCTACGACTGCACATCGCAACTATCCGGATAAAAAAGTAACGAAGGCTGACGCTGTGGTTGCCGCTATGGGCTCTTTGGAAATGTCCAACGACCGCAACATCAACAAGATGATCGTCAATCAGGTCCTTCCTACCTGCCAGTTGCAGATGGGTATGACGGAATTGAAACCGGGCAGCGTATGGAACACGATGCCGGCGCACGTGCACAGCCGTCGTATGGAAGCTTATTTCTATTTCGATATTCCTGAAGACCAGGCTATCTGCCATTTCATGGGCGAAGTGGATGAAACCCGTCATATCTGGATGAAAGGCGACCAGGCTGTTTTGTCTCCCGAATGGTCTATCCATAGTGCTGCTGCCACTCACAACTATACTTTCATTTGGGGTATGGGAGGTGAAAACCTGGATTACGGAGATCAGGATTTCTCTTTGATCTCTGACTTGAAGTAATGAATTTCGGACATTAATATATTATTATTATGGTAAATTTTTCATTGGAAGGTAAGGTTGCACTTGTAACAGGTGCTTCTTACGGTATCGGGTTTGCGATTGCGACTGCGTTCGCTAAAGCCGGTGCTACTATCGTGTTTAACGATATCAAACAGGAATTGGTGGATAAGGGTCTCGCTGCCTATGAAGCTGAAGGTATCAAAGCTCACGGTTATGTTTGCGACGTGACAAATGAAGAACAAGTGAATGCTTTCGTTGCACAAGTCGAAAAGGAAGTAGGCATAATTGATATCCTCGTGAACAACGCCGGTATCATCAAACGTATCCCGATGGTGGAAATGACGGCTGCCGAATTCCGTCAGGTGATCGATATCGACTTGAACGGCCCGTTTATCGTCTCTAAAGCAGTTATCCCTTCCATGATCAAGAAAGGACACGGAAAGATCATCAATATCTGCTCTATGATGAGCGAACTCGGCCGTGAGACCGTATCGGCCTATGCTGCCGCCAAAGGTGGTTTGAAAATGTTGACTCGCAACATCGCTTCCGAATATGGCGAATATAACATCCAGTGTAACGGTATCGGTCCGGGTTATATCGCAACTCCGCAGACTGCTCCTTTGCGTGAAAGACAGGCTGACGGTTCCCGTCATCCGTTCGATGCCTTTATCGTTGCCAAGACTCCGGCTGCCCGTTGGGGAACTCCTGAAGATTTGATGGGACCTGCCGTATTCCTGGCCTCCGACGCTTCCAACTTCGTAAACGGTCATGTGCTGTATGTCGATGGCGGTATTTTGGCTTATATCGGTAAACAACCTTGATAAGGTCGCACTGGCTCTTATTGCCTTTCTGCGTTAAAAAGAGTCCTTTCGGGAGAAATTCAGATTTCTTTCGAAAGGACTTTTTTTAGGGTAGGACTCTAAATCGGAATCTGATTACGTTATGATGATTATTATAAGATAATAATTATCTTTGCGTAAAAAGAAAACAACATGACATTGTTAAATAATCCATTCGTTACAAGTGGTTACATCGCTCCCGAATATTTCTGTGATCGGGAGAAGGAGACCGAAGAGTTGCTTCGTTGGCTGGTCAATGAAAACAATGTAGCCATCATCTCTACTCGCCGTATGGGAAAAACCGGGCTAATCCAGCATTGTTTCCATTTGAAAGAAATAAAGGAAAATTATTATACCTTCCTGATTGATATTTATGCGACCAAGACACTCCGAGAGTTCGTTTTTCAGTTAGGAAAAGTAATTTTGGCGACTTTAAAACCGAAAGGACAAAAGGCTTGGGAGTTGTTTGTTAATAGTTTGGTCTCTTTAAAGGCCGGTTTTTCATTGGATATGTCGGGAATGCCGCAATGGAATTTGGAATTGGGCGATATCAAGTCGCCGGAAACGACTTTGGATGAAATTTTTCATTATTTGGCTGTATCTGATAAGCCTTGTATTATTGCTATCGATGAGTTTCAACAGGTTGCACAATATCCGGAAAAGAATACGGAGGCTTTGTTGCGTACTTATGTCCAGCATTGCGACAAGGCTCATTTTATATTTGCCGGTTCACAACGTCATTTGATGGGTGAAATGTTTATTAGTCCTGCCCGTCCTTTTTATCAGAGTGTATCTATCCTGCATTTATCGGCAATCGATAAACCGAAATACATGGAGTTTGTACAACATCATTTCAGGATGGCGCAAAAGAATATTGATATTACAGTCTTTGACTCTTTGTATAATCGTTTTGAAGGAATCACTTGGTATCTGCAAAAGATATTGAATATTCTTTTTGCAATGACTCCGAAAGGAGAGGTGTGCGGTGGCGAGATGATTGAACAGGCAGTGGATTTCATTTTGGATTCTTATTCCTTTACCTATTCTGAGTTGCTTTATCAATTGCCGGAAAAGCAGAAAGAGCTGATGATTGCCATTTGTAAAGAAGGGAAAGCAACGGCACTGACTTCCGGAAAATTTATCCATAAATACAGCTTGCCGTCAAGCAGTTCGGTTCAATCGGCTTTAAGAGGGCTGTTGGAAAAGGACTTCATAACAAAAGAAGGAAACTTTTACATGGTTTACGATCGCTTTTTCTCTTTGTGGTTGAGGCGGAACTTCTAAAGAAAAGGGCTGTGTC
>OBKV01001689.1_pt1 | contig 13456 bp, 12 predicted proteins | sample 1517301 | NCBI WGS metagenome assembly OBKV01 (sample SAMN04571685, study PRJEB22368) | human gut metagenome | biome: human gut; material: stool | host: Homo sapiens | place: Luxembourg | collected 2012-06-29 | reverse complement strand
AGACTGGTGAATAAGACTGGTGAATAAGATAACATTCATAGACTGGTGAATAAGATAAATGAATAAGACTGGTGAATAAGATAACCTTCATAGACTGGTGAATAAGATAACCTTCATAGACTGGTGAATAAGATAACATTCATAGACTGGTGAATAAGATAAGCTTCGTAAGGCATGATCAGGGTGTTAATTATTTTTAGACAAAATGGGTTTAAACAATAGTAAAGTACAGGAATTAGAACAAGAATTAGAACAGATTAAAAAAGAGCGTGAACAAAGTATTTCGTTAATTCAAGCAAAAATAGATGCGAACAATAAACTTCGACAACAGAACATTGAAAAAGAACAGTTGGCGATTGAAGAACAAAAACGTGCCGATGAACTGGCGGCTAAAGAAGCATTAGCAATTCAGGAAGCGACAATTAAAAAATACAATGAGATGGTTGAAGAGTTATTATCAACATTTGAAAACACTAATAAAAGAGTCATAGATTTAATCGTTGAAACTGAAAATAGAAGTAATATCGTTAAGTTAGAACAGTTGAATGAAGAGAATGAAAAGATACTTAAGAAATTAGAACAAGATAAATATTACTCAGTTGTTTACTATACATTATGTCTAATTTATGATATCTATTTTTCATTCCATGATGATGTCGATGAAATATTTGATTTGATTAAGAAGAGAGGTTGCAATGAATATCAGATATTTTTGTTATTGTGTAATTTTCCTACGATCATTCCAATAGTATATCCAACTGGTGTTAATGATTCAAAGTTTCATGACTATTCTGGTTGCGTAGATATTAACACAAATTTAAATCATCAAGCTTATCTCGAGAATATTTTCAAACCTAATTTCGATGAATACTTCTATGGTAACATGAAACAGTATATTAAAAACGCTGTTACGCACTCGAAAACATACAATGCTAAAAAATATGGAGAAGACTATAGAAAAATCAAAGATACATTAAATGAACCAAAATACTTTGATCAATTCTTTGATTATACTGGTAAGAATCTTGTCGATCAAGTTATGAACAGTATTTTGAAACTTGATGATTACGATTATATACATCCAAAACTATTCTACCAATTTAGTGAAAAAGGAATCTGTAGTAAAGACATCAAATTGCTTCCATTTAATTATCCACTATACAATTTCTCATATGAAATCTATGAAAGTGTAGTTATGATATGTAACCTATTTTTCAGTGTATATGGTCAAATTGTTGGCTCTGATGATAAAATTCTAACCGGAAACAATCAAAGATCTTATAACGACATTGAGAAAAATAAGAATATTCATCTACGTGGTGGTAAGTGTTTTGAATTATCTAACACTAAAAACGTATACGACACATATTATTCACTAGCAGTTTATTTAGGGAGATATCATGATGTGAACATGTTTGAATATACAGACATTGTATTTAGAGAAGTAGTGACAGATGTGAAAAAGATGTTAAGTGAAACGGGGAATGAAAATGAAAATGAAACAGGGAATGAAAATGAAAATGAAAATGAAACGGGAATTGAAATAAATGAAACGAGTGAAACATCTATATATAAATCATTGGATAATATTTCAAGTGATGGTTCGAATAATTTCTTGTACAAATATAAGAATCCAACAGAACTTTATACCTATGACTTCTTCAATGTAAAAACAATGAAAGACAATAGTTTAGGTAATTCGAACATCTTATATTACAACACTAGCAACAAACTTTTAATGGGCGTATCTGCAGATAATGAAACCAATTTAATTAACTCTATTTGTTCATACTTTAATTTTGAAACTATGTATAAACTTCTTGGAAATAATTATCTGATCTATAGCTCGATTGATTACTTGACATATCATTATCATGATGACGAAAGAGGTATCGACATGTATCCAATTTTATCATATCTCAAAAATAAATTTACAAGCATCACATGGTATACAGTCACACCAATCGATGATAGAATTAAAAACAGTAATGCAGGTGTTAAATTCATCACTGAAGAATTCTTAGATTATGAGAAAACATTTACGACAAAGATTTTATAAAGCCTAACGTAGTATCTTTAATTATTGTCTCACGCAAATCTTACGCAAGTCTTATGTACCGTCTTTGATTACTGTCTTACGCAAGTCTTATCTCAAATCTCACGCAAGTCTTACGCAATTATCTCACTCAATTATCTCACTCAATTATCTCACTCAATTATCTCACTCAATTATCTAACGCAAGTCTTACTCAATTATCTTACTCAATTATCTAACGCAAGTCTTACTCAATTATCTTACTCAATTATCTCACTCAATTATCTCACTCAATTATCTAACGCAAGTCTTACTCAATTATCTAACGCAAGTCTTACTCAATTATCTTACTCAATTATCTCACTCAATTATCTCACTCAATTATCTCACGCAAATCTTACGCAAGTCTCATGCAAGTCTTACGTACTGTCTTTGATTACTGTCTTACGCAAGTCCATTCATTTATTTTTACATTGAATACAAGGTTTTTTAATGTTAAATGTTTCCAACACTTAGAAAAGAACTTCATAAATATGTTCCTGCAAAATTCGATGATTATAAACTAAGATATACAACTAATGAAGGTGCACCTGGATTCTTCATTCCAGATTTCGACATAGCTGGAGAGTATGATGCAAAAAGAAGTAACTTGGATGAAGATCTATATATGCACAAGATTAATCAACATAGAAGAAAGAAACTGATAGTACTCAATGACGATGAAAAAGGTGATGATGAAAAGAATATCACGAGTTATAGTATGATGATGGAAACCTATGTACTCAACCCTATGAAGAATGCGAGGAGTGAAATGAAAGGTGAAATGAAAAGTGAAATGAATAAAGAATCATACGACAGTTCAAAATACATTGATGAAGCAGACTATACTTATCTACAAATTTTACAAGAGCGTGCAATGTGCGTTTGTAGATTCTTACTCAACAACAAATATTATCACAAGTATATAAACAATTGGAAATTACTAGCATCAAATCTCGATAAAAATAAATTGACCTTTCAACGTTTGCAAGATAGTGATGAAGATGTTGCATATGTAATTAATAAAGGTGAAGAAGTCAATTTTAGATTTCGTGATAAAATTCGCTATATTCCAATCAATGTTTATCAATATGTGTTATATCATGAGATGGCACATATGTCAACACATGAGTTGCAACATACTGATAATTTCTATATGCTCATGTCAATAATTGTTCTAGCAGGATTTGAATTAGGGTTCATTGATCTAAAGAGAATTCCAAATGATGTATATATGTCGAATAATCAAGAGATATTAGATAGGTTGACAATTAAAGAAGAAATTAAAGCAGGTACTCACAACATTGAAACACCAGAATCTAAAGAACACTTTGAAGGTTTGAGAAATTATATAGAAAGGATTGGATAACATTTCAGCAATGCACTAAACAGATGATCACACTTATTTCGCAACTTTATTTCAACAGATGATCACAACTTATTTCACAACTTTATTTCACAACTTTGATCACAACTCTATTTCGCAACTTTATTTCACAACTTATTTCGCAACTTTATTTCAACAGATGATCACAACTTATTTCACAACTTTATTTCAACAGATGAGTGATAGATAATTTAACACCATTAAACACTGCAACGTTAATAACTTATTTTTATTATGATGAAAACTATGTTGAAAACCATGGATGATACAATAGATGATTTTGAATTTGATCCAGAAAATATATATAGTATCACGGGTGGAAAGAAAGGTGATAAAGAAGTAGGTGAAGTGACAGGTGAAGAAACGAGTGAAGAGATGGGTGACGATAAAGTGAAAACAGTAATCGAAAAGACTAAACCACTCTATCGAAGGCCTATGTGCTCAAAATATGAATATGCAAGAATTTTAACAATATTAGCGAAAGCTATTTTCAATTCGAACAATTTGAAAGATTTCATTGATGAAGATGAAGTGACTAGTATGGTTGATTACATTGATCTCGCATACAAGTTAATTAAATCTGGTAAATGGGATGCACAATTAAACAATGGTTATGATGTTGCAAATTTATCAGAGTTAAAAATAAATCCAATATGGGAGAAACAAATTGAGATATATCTTAAAGAACATCATGAAAGTATGAACAGAGAATTGTTCTGAGCAGTTTATTTTTCGACACTTTCATTCACAAACATTTCAACAAACTTTATTCCAAACTTTATTCAACACATTTCATTCACAAACATTCAACAAACTATGGCACAATCATTTCATTCACAATCATTTCAACAAACTATGGCACAATCATTTCATTCACAATCATTTCAACAAACTATGGTACAAATTTTAACCACAGACTATGGTGCACTTATTTCAAAAGACTGTGGTACAAACTTTATTCAACACATTTCATTCACAAACATTCAACAAACTTTATTCACAAACTATGGTACGCCCTATTTTGATGACGTTTCGTGACCCAATTTATTTTTATAGAAATGAACAAAAATAAGATTATAGAATATGCGGGAAGAAGTAAACCATCGAAAGCAGTTTCAGATAAAAGATCAGAGTATATTAACTTAGCTGATAAAATGGGGAATAAAGTGACGAATAAGAAAAAAGAAAAAACAAAGGAACAAGAGGTGACAAAGAAAGAAGAGATAGAAACAAACATTCCATATTATTATTCAAATGCTTTCTCATCGACAACAGGTCCAACTACGATGGAAATAGAAGATTATCAAATTCCATCAATGAAGAATATTAAGTTTACATATGATGGTGAAACCGAATCTTTACTATATTTCTTCAAGATGTATTATAATTGGTTTCTATCAAAGACTGACGCTAAAGATATAATCAATAGTTCTAAACCATCGTTAAACAATTGCGTCGATTTCATGTACAATCTAACACAAATTATCAAAGGATATATTTTTGGATTAACACCGACAGTTTCAACAGATGAGGATGGACAATATATTAAATTATCTTCTACAAAGCTTAATAATAATTGTAAGTACTTCGAAGCATTATGCTATAGATTATTGGACTGGTGGAAGATATATGTTTCATTAACAGATAAAAGATCAGATGATTTATACGGTACATTAAAACTGTTTTCAGAACTATTGTGCAACTCTATAGATGCAATCATTGAAGTTAAAGGATTAGATTCAAACTTGTATAGATATCCAGAATATATTAGTGAAAGTTTGTGGACGCCAGTCTTTATCATAGACACTGATATTAAAAACGATTATGCTTCAGTGATCAAAAATAAAGATTACTATATAGTTATCAACAATCTTGTCCCTAGACTTGAAGAATATGTTACGAAACTACCTTCAACAAATTATTTCATACCTGTCAGAACATTGATTGCAAACGAGATATATTACATTTGTGTGAGTATATTGGTTAGACTCGATGATGTAAATAGGTATGAAAGAAGAAATGTTGAAAACGAACTTGAAGGATTCATGGAGAGAGTTCAAAGAATGGATATCACATTAAAATTTAAACAGACAATCAACAATGTAACTATAGAGAAATACTTGCGTTCTAAAAATATATGGTAACACCCCTTAATCATGCCTCCATCTCTTACCACAATCTAAACATGTAAAGATTTCTGTTTCAGGTTCATCAGCAGATCTTATTTGTTTAGTTTCACAGTAGATGTTATGAGAGTGACAACGTTTGCATTCCATATATGGTCTATTAGCTACTTTCAAATTAATTACATCACGTTTGAATGCTTCTGTTTTAACTATTTCTCTTAATTTCTTGTTAATCATATCTTGTAAATAATTTGGTGATTTATCTTTACTCATTTCAATTAAAATAAAAATCGGTTAAGTTTGACGTAAAAATAATACCAAAACTTTCAAAGATCTTTCGCAACATATTGGGTGAGACTTGGGCAAGACATTTCGTAAGACCTTTCGTAAGACCTTTCGTAAGACTTGGTGATGACTGGTGATAGACTGGTGATGACTGGTGATAGACTGGTGATAGACTGTCGCAAGACCTTTCGTAAGACCATTCGTAAGACATGTGTGAGACCTTTCGTAAGAGACTGGTGATGACTGGTGATGACTGGTGATAGAGTTTCACGTATAATGACGATGTAATCCGTGAATAAATTTTTAATTGAAAATGTATCGATTTTACATATGTATGATTATAGTGTTAATACTTGTCATAATCACATTAATTTTTAAGAAGAAAGAAATGATATATCTCAATGCTAATTCAACAAAGGCATTACAAAATGGTTATCTAAACCCTAGTGATTTAGGTTATCCAGAAATCTTGAATCAAAGATCTAAATTAATATCTTTCGAAGACCATATCAAAAATCTTGTGGGCGCAAGTCCTGATGCTAAAGTAATTATAAATAGTGGTGCAACAGAATCTATCGCAAATATAATGTTTTGGACTAAGAAGACAAATAAATATGGAATGGTCGTTGGCTCGAAATTTGATCATGGTTCTGTGAAAGATAATGCAGAATTATATGAATTAGAATATTCTCAAGATATTAGAAACTTACCTGAAAACACTGCATGTGTATTCATGACACAAGTTAATGGTTCAACTGGAGAGATATTCAACATTGGCAACTATAGAAAAACTATCTTAAGCAAATACATATTATCATCAAAGAAGAGATACAATTATATAATCGATGATAATGAAGCTAATTTAATTGTTCCATTGCAATATCGACCTTTGTTAGTCATAGATGCATCACAAAGCATTAATAAGGTTCCGATTAAAATGAAAGAATGGGATATCGATGCAGTATTCTTTAGTCTTCACAAATTAGGTGGACCTGAAGGAATTGGAATATTAGTAGTCGACAATGATTCATTCGTACCACTCATAGCAGGAAAACAACAACATCACTTAAGAGGTGGAACGTTACCATTAGAAACAGTTTTAGAATATGCAGAAATCTTTGATGATCTCGATGATTATAATCTTAGAATTGATAAATGGAATCACATCTTCAAATATTTAACAGATGCTGGATTGAAGGTTTATCAACCAAAGAATAAACATCTTTATAATACATTGTTAATTGAAGTAGAGACATGTCCTTTAGAAATTATCTCTGAATTAGCTGACGATGGTATTTACATTGGAAACGTTTCTTCGTGTGAGAATGAAGATATATATGAGAAGAAAGGACAAGATGATAACTCATATAAAGCGATTAGATTATCATTTGAAAGTGATACAAATATTAGTGATGAAGTTTTGAATAGAATAGTTGAATGTTTAAAGCGAACAGAATGAACAATAATTTTATTTCACCAGGCGTTTCGACAGACGAATGATAAGGTGTATGATAAGGTGTATTTCATCATTTTTATTTCACCAGGCGTTTCGACAGACGAATTGTATGATGAATGATAAGATGAATGATAAGGTGCATTTCATCATTTTTATTTCATCATTTTTATTTCACCAGGCGTTTCGACAGATGAATTGTATGATGAATGATAAGGTTTATTTCATCATTTTTATTTCATCATTTTTATTTCATCAGGCGTTTCGACAGACGAATGATAAGGTGTATGATAAGGTGTATTTCATCATTTTATTTCATCATTTTTATTTCACCAGGCGTTTCGACAGATGAATTGTATGATGAATTGTATGATGAATTGTATGATGAATGATAAGGTGTATGATAAGGTGTATTTCATCATTTTTATTTCATCATTTTATCTCATCAGGTGTCACAATAAAGATTTCATCGGTGTTCAACAGGGTTCATCATTTTGAAAGATGTTTTTTATATTAAAGCATGAGTAAAAAAGTATTTCACAACAAGACGATTATACTTGATGGAAAAGAGATTGTGATTGAAAACAAATCGATTAAAGATATTTTCAAATTTGGAGCACCACCTTATGTAATATGTGGCGTTACACAATCTGGGAAAACAACATTATGTCTTGATATCATCTATAAATATGCTAAAGAGTGTACAAATGTTTATTACATCACTGGTACACAAGAAACTATTAGAGATGATACAATATCTAAAATTCCACAATGTTATAGAGTGAAACCAACACTTGAAAACATTGTTGCATGTTGGGAAGATATTGTCGCTGCAAATGATGCTGCTGCTCCTCCATTAACTAAATTGGAAGGTGTATTCGCCAAACTTTATGGTAAGACTGATGCTACATCTATATTATCAAAGTTGCAAGAACGTAGTGATAAACTTAAGCAAGAGCGATATGAAAAATATAAAGAGAATAAGCTTTCAGAAATTGATGCAAAAAATAATAGTGAAGTTGATAGCAAAGCATTTAGAGTAGAAGTGTTATCGAGATTGATTGTCGATAAATATACTAACGCAAATGATATATCGCAATTGTCTGATGAAGATATGTTGATTATTCAGTCATTAGTATCAATGAAACCTAAATCAATATTTATCATGGATGATATTACTTCAGAATTAAATCAAATGCAAACTAAAAGGAATCCAATCATGATTCATGGTCAACTGACTCCTGCAAAAGATGTTTACAAAACGTTATTACTTGATATTTTAACTAAGGCAAGACACTATAATATGATTTGTTGTATCTTCCTTCATACACTGGATATGATCACTAGTAAAGAACAATTGATGAACATAATTTTTATGAACAATGAAGCTACACAAAAAGTGTTCACTGCTAAAACTATATCAGAAACTTTGAAGAAACTTATTAAAGAAAGTGCGAATGCTCTTTTCAAAGGTCAAGAGTATCCTTACTATTTCTTATACATTAATGTTGAAAAGAAGTCTGCATCGGTTAGTAAAGCCGATTTGCATCCTGAAGAAATCGAATTTGATGAACAAGTGATGAAGTTCATAGATGTTTACAATAAGATTAATAATAAGATTGCAATCGAAGATGATACGCCACAAAAGCCTAGTGTAGATTTTGAGATAAAGAGTTTCGTTTAAGCATATTACAAGAGACCTGTGATTGAATTGTCGAAATATATTATGCAACAGACCTGTGATCGTTTATTTTTACAACAGACTCATGTTCGTTTATTTTTACAACAGACTCGTGTTCGTTTATTTTTACAACAAACTTACAACAAATTTACAACAGACTTTGGAATAGATTTACGACAGACTCGTGACAGACTCGTGACAGACTCGTGACAGACTTTGGAATAGACTTGTGATTGAATTGTCGAAATATATTATGACAGACCTGTGATTGAATTGTCGAAATATATTATGCAACAGACCTGTGATTGAATTGTCGAAATATATTATGCAACAGACTCGTGTTCGTTTATTTTTACAACAGACTTACAACAAACTTACAACAGACCTGTGATTGAATTGTCGAAATATATTGTGCACTGGACTCGTGATCGTTTATTTTTACAACAAACTTACAACAGACTTACGACAGACCTGTGATTGAATTGTCGAAATATATTATACAACAGACTTACGACAGCTTTGAATATTTAAGCTATTTATTTTTAGATTTAAAGCATGATTAAAGATATTAAGACATTCACTATAGTTCCAAAATCAGATAAAATCGATGTTGAAGGTTTAACGAGACAAGGTGTTAGAATTATTCCATCGAAACTTGATGATGATTACTATATTGCATGTAGAGATATAACTAGAAATCAATATCGATTACCAATCAAGTATTTGAAACCTATTAATCAATCATTTAGATATATGGCGAAGAAATCAACGTCAACTAAACCAGATATTGAAGATGCAGATTTAGTGTGTGAACCTTTGAATCCAGATATTAAACATTGCATTAGCTATACACCAATTAATCAAGACTTGCCAATTGGAACTATATTTTACATTGATGAATCGATACCTTATAATCAAGGTTCTATACGATACTTATTATCATCTGACAACTTAAGATCAACTTATGATAAGAAATTGAAAGGTATCTATACAAAGCCTTTCGTAAAATGTGATTATAATTGTTCAATGGATATTGGTTCAGAGATATTTTGTAAATTTGAAGTCGAATATATTGATCCAGAGAGAATAAAATCGATGACTATGTTTACAGGTCCAAGACGTTCTGAAAACCCTAAAGATCCATTCTTTGAAATTCTAGTCTATAAATGTTGGAATCGTACACCACTAGATTTATTCAAACTTATGAAATCGACGTTTGATAAAGAAGGATATGAATGGTCAGAGCAATCACAAGCATTCATCGATGAAATTATAGATAAGCTTCAAAAATAATCTCATACTTTATTTTTCCTCAGACATTCACAGACATCACCAGACTTGTGAATGGACTTATGAACATTTTATATCACCAGACTTGTGAACATTTATTTATCATTAGACATTCGTAAGACATTCGTAAGACTTGTGAATAGAGTTGTAAACATTTTATATCACCAGACTTATCACCAGACTTATCACCAGACTTATGAACATTTTATATCACCAGACTTATGATCATTTATTTATTATTAGACATTCGTAAGACATTCGTAAGACTTTCGTAAGTCTTCAAGTACAAGACTTAATTAAGATTTCATGAGGCACAAACACTTATTTATATAAAAAATTCAATAAATTAAATAGAGGTATGGCCAAATTTTATTTTTAGCAAAATGATCAAGATTAGTGATTTTACGCCGAGTGTAAGTAGACATCATAGTCAGTGCAATAGTGCGAACTGTAAAGTAGTGATTAACAATTCTGGACAATCAGCTTTAGCACCTAGAAGTACTCCAACACGTCCACTGTCGTGTTCAATCTATCCAGATGTGAAGACGAGGACTGTAGTGATCAATTCTGGTGATGAAGAACACCAAACAACACAACAAGCAACACACCAAGCAACGACACAGCAAATGACACAGGAAACAACAGAGATGTCACCAGAACAAAATCCTCAAACAATTTCTCAAGTTAATTATCCACTTCAACAAGAACAAGTATATGAAGAAGTACCATCTAATTATATTCAACTATATAAACATCTTGCGAAAACATTCTCATCAATTCTAAAGACAATCAATGCAAAACTGTTAGCGAATATCATCGACCCTTCTGGTAAAGTAATTCTTGATGGACAGAATCTCGCAGTTGCAATCGCATTATTATTAAACACAGATGAATCAAATGTTAAAATTAGTTATGAAGATCCAGATGTCGCCTGTATTGGAAAAGTTAACCCTATCAAGAAGATTTCAACAATCAAAGTCAATGGTTATGATTTCAATTTAATGTACAACAAAGAATACAACGTTCTAGGTGAAGAATTTGATGTATCGTTGTCAAGCGTTTTAATTTTCAAAATAGAAGCGATCAAATATGGACACTAAAGGGGAGATGAAATGAACACGGGACAAACCTTTTTATTTTTACACGATAACATGGATCAAGGATTTTTTATATCTATATCTAATGCTAATATCTCAAAAATACAAGGTACAGATGGCTCAATGTTGTTTTATGCACAGTATGTAGAACTAATGAGAGAAGATAAGAGTTATTACATGGAGTATGCTATGTGTGCTTCACCAAAGAGTTCCCAGTTTACTAATAATCCATATGTAGGATACTGTATGCGAAACATGATATTAAGTCTTAATGTATTCATTAGAGACATACATGTATATGAACCAATAATAAGAAACGATGTATATTGGATAAATGATAAACCAAAAATAAACGAGGGTGAACTCATAATATCTCAAAGTATGCCAAAAGTATTTATACATTCATTGAATCCAGCATATGAAAAAATAACTTATGTCCCTATCATAGTTGAAGACCAAGATCTTTTGAAAAGAATCTTTGATAACATTACTACTGATAGAGACTTTGATATTATACCGTTTCATATTAGATGGCTAAAAGTTAATTATCATAATACGGTTGTATATGAATCGGTGAGTAAATATACACCTAATTGTGGTGAATTCTACGTGTACAAATTTGTGGAAATCAATAGTAAATGTCACGCGAACATTCTATTAAATAATTTCAATAAACTCTCTAAAGATGATAAATTGATGATGATAGATTGTTATGAAAATGCAATATCTCGCATATCTAATCTAAATTTAAATAAAAATTATATAACAAGGTTGACAGTAGTGAGATTATTTCTTGAAAATTATAGAGACAGTATTAATGGTACAAGAGATTTTATATGTCCAAATCCAGGATGGAAACAAAATATATGTGATTTACTTGATGCACTTGATAGAGGTGCTTTTCTTGATTACAATAATATAGTTTACAGACTTTTAATGTATAATGCAATAACATTCATCACATCAGGTGATGAGGCGTGTTTACGTGTCTATAGAGATTATATATATGATGGTGTGAAAAAGAAATATCGAATATATTGTGATAGTCTTCTTCATGTATACTGTGGAGGTGTTATGATTAATTCACCATCGATATTAACACCTAATTACATAAAGGCAACATTCAAACCAAGATGGATTAAATCACTCAAAGGATGATTATTCTCTTGTCGTTTATTTTTGGAGATCGGTCAACGCTCATTCATCCGTTGAAATATATTGTCGTTCATTTTTGTCATTCAACTTTGTCATTCATTGTTGAAATATATTGTCGTTCATTTTTGTCATTCAACTTTGTCATTCATTGTTGAAATATATTGTCGTTCATTTTTGTCATTCAACTTTGTCATTCATTGTTGAAATATAAATGTCGTTTCATCAGTTCATTCATCTGTCATTCAACTGTTGCTTCATCTGTCATTCATCTGTCATTCATCTGTCATTCATCTGTCGTACGTCTCTATCACCTGTTGAAAAATAAATGTCACTCACCCGTCACTCAATCGTTGTTCATCTGTCGTACGTCTCTATCACCTGTTGAAAAATAAATGCTGTTCCTCTCTATTACTCTTTAAATATTGTAAGCATGTTCGTTCCAACTTTGCCAGTTACTTTACCAACTATTGATGAAGTTATTTTTGGAGTTAATTTGAGATCCATATCAACTTTATTTCCATCGAATAATACTATATCACCAATTTCATAATTATTAACATCACTAACTTTAAAGTAGAAATCTCCATGAGTTGCAAAATCAATTGTATCTTGATTAATTACTACATCACATTTCATCACATCACCAACAGTAACTTTATCACCACTAGGATGCTTTTTGACAACTATGCCGATGAATTCTTTAAACGTACCAGTGGATTTAACCGATGGAATGCAATCTGTTGGTGTTGTTTCTGTAGTATATTTTCCATCCTTTAAATTATAGACTTCACCACTTATAAACACTGGTGCACCTATTTCATAATTATTCAAACTCTCAACTATTGGTGCATTATGAGTGATCGTTGTATTTATTTTACCACCACTACCACTAGAACTTAAATACCCAA
>OBKV01001673.1_pt1 | contig 13526 bp, 10 predicted proteins | sample 1517301 | NCBI WGS metagenome assembly OBKV01 (sample SAMN04571685, study PRJEB22368) | human gut metagenome | biome: human gut; material: stool | host: Homo sapiens | place: Luxembourg | collected 2012-06-29 | reverse complement strand
TTATGACAAACTCGTTTCCTTGTGTGTCGATAGTTCCTCTTTTTCCGTCGGGATCTTTCATGTAGGACGAATTCCACCAAGAGGGAACATAGCGACGCATAGCCTGGGTGCCTCCACTTATTTCTGCTTCCGGAAATCCGTAGCGTTCCTGTACGACAAGGATTCCTTCTTTATTTGAAGATGAGCTTTTATTGTCTTTTTGATGGAGATCCCAGATCGTATTAAACTGAGGATCGGAAGCATCTACCCCGAAGCGGTCAGTCATTAAAAAGTGAATACCGTCGTTAATGACCGCAGAAGAGGCGTCGACAGCTTCTGTGAATTTTCCATTAGACAGATATATTTTTGTAAGCAAATGGTTGCCGGCAGCCTTAGATACTGCTCCGGGAACAACTGTTTTAGGTAACCACTGGACGGCCCATGCTAAATCTTCTTCTATTTTTGCAAGTATCGTTTTTCTTGAATGTGTATAGAAATCGATTTTAGGAGCCGTATGTTCTATGTTTAAAAAGGGGACATCTCCATATAAAAGGACTAATCTATAATACCAATAGGCTCTGTGAAAATATGCTTCGGCAATAATTGCATTTTTGATTTCTTCTGTGTCGAATTTGCCATTGTCGATACGCGACAGAATAACATTCGCATTTCGTATCTGGTTATATCCTCTTGTCCAGATCTCATGGAAGTCATAGGTTGTACCGGTCCCTGTCGGTAATACTTGAGTATCAAAATTATGTATGGCATTGGCTGCTTTATTGGCACTGATTGCAATATCTGAGGCGATTAGTTCAGATGCCAGGCCGCCTCCTTCGCCATAGAAATCGGGGCGTAAGTTTTTGCGGAGGTTAACCAGTATTCCGTCAAATCCGGCTTTATCCGTATAAATAGATTCCGGAGTGAAGATAGAAAGGGGCTTTATCTCCAAGAAATTGTCTCCGCATGAAACAGTTGTAAACAGAGACGCACAAATGATATATTTTATCCAGTTTTTCATAACTCGTTTATTTATAATGTGACATCAATTCCAAATGTAAAAATTCGTGGCATAGGAGTGTTTCCTGATTCAGGATCCCAACCGGACCATTTTGTGAAAGTTAGCAGGTTACGTCCACTCAAATATACTTTACAATGTCCTACTTTCAGATTTTTGAGAATATTTTCTGGGATATTGTATGCTATGGATAAGTCTTGCAAACGTATAAAACTACTCTTTTCATAAATGTTATATCCAGGTGTGTTTACCGTATTTAACCGTGTATATTTGTTTGTCGGGTTTTCCGGAGTCCAGTAAGGCAATGCATAACTGTTGGCTCTGTCCTCGACATTAGATGTGTTGCTCAATAGACTGTTCGCTCTCCAATGTCCTAAATCTGCACGGATGAAACAAGAAATCTGAAAATTTTTGAAAAGAGTAAAGTCATTTCGAAGCCCTAAACGAAAGCGTGGTTTTGTATAACCTTGAAATACTTTATCTTCCTGAGTAGACACACCGTCTCCATTAGGATCGTATAATTTGACATCGCCAGGAGCTTTCCCGAATGATTTAGCCAATTCTTCTTCTCCAAGCTGGTAAATACCAAGGAATTTGTAATCCCATATCCGATCTATTGATTGTCCGATAAACCATCCATTGTCGATATCATCACCTTCTCTTTGTCCGATAACATTGCCATTTTCGTCTAAAATGTTGATTGTTTCTCCATATAGATGTTTGATCTTGTTTCTATTAAATGAGAACGTTAATGTCGAGTTCCAACTGAAATCCTTATTTTGGATATTGTAGCTATTAAGAGTCATTTCAAACCCTTTGTTTTGCAATTCTCCCATATTAGACATTACATTGTCGTATCCAATAATTGTCGGTAGGCTGCGTTTTAACAACAAGTCATTTGTAATCATGCTATAATAATCGACCGAACCATTTAACCGGCTGTTTAAGATGGAAAAGTCCAGACCTAAGTTTAAAGCTTTAGTCTTTTCCCATTTTAGATATTGGTTCGCCAGTGAACTGCTGTATATACCTGAGATTAATGTGCTTCCAGTCAGGTATTTGTTTGTTTCAAGTTTTGCCAATGCATCATAAATCCCTATATCCCGGTTACCGTTTATTCCATAAGAGGCTCTGACTTTGAGATTATTTATCCATTTGATATTGAAGAACGATTCGTCTGATAAATTCCAGGCTAAAGCTCCGGATGGAAAAGTCGCGTAAGGATTTTCCATACCAAAGGCAGAATACCCGTCTCTACGAATAGATAGAGTTAGGAAATAGCGGTTCATGAGTGTGTAATTCAGACGGCCCATTATTGCGGTACCGGTCGAATAAGTATCTTCGTTTTTTATAGTTGGTGATCCTCCCGCCCCTAATTGATGGAAACTTAATGCTTCACTGGGTGTGAAATTTACATTTTCACCGGTATCTTTCCATGTTTGTTTCTTTTCTGCATTATATAAGAATGTTGCATAAAAATCATGAACTCCAAAAGTTTTTTTCCATGAAATGATGTTGTCTATTTGCCATTCGTAAAGTGAATAATTGATACGCTGCCCGAAGCCTCCTGTTTTGTTGCCACTTGGGATGCTTGACGGATCATAGTAATAATTTTTTTGCCAATCATAGCGATTGATATAGGAAACTTTGTAACTAAAACCGAATGGCAGTTTCAGGTCGGCATACATGGTGGCAAACAGATTTTGGGTGACATTGAATTTATCCCGTTCTTTGTATAAAAGAAATGGGTTTTGTTCAATACCTGAATCGTCATGAGGATACCATTTTAGTTCTCCGTTTTCATCATAAGGTTGTCCCAAAGGACTCTGGCGGCTTATATTCGATAATTTGATGGCTTCATTACTCTCATCTTTGTTGCTAAATTGAGCATTGATTCCCACAGTCAAAAATTCGGCTACTTTGGTATCTGCATTAATTCGGGAACGGATTGTTTTATACTCATCTCCCTTTATATAACCTTGATTGTCCGTATAGCCTAATGACCAGTAATATTTAGTTTTGCCAATGCCTCCGGATATGTTGACATTGTAGTTTTGCCTTAATCCAGGACGTGTCGCTTCTCCATACCAATCATAGGCATTCCCATTCAGATAGTTTTGTTGTTCGATATCACGCAAATTCAGACGTGTCATCCAAGTCAGAATTGGATCGGACTGGTATGAGGCATCGTAATTTTGCCAAGTATCTACGTCAATGCCTTCCGGTAACTGATTAGGATTGTTATAATATCCTTCTGGCTTGTCTGGATTTATTCTGCGTTGGAAATCTTGTCTGCGTTGGATGAATCCAGATAAATCATTCGGTTTGATTTCGTTGGTAAAATCTGTTAAACCCAGTTGTGCGGAAAAATTTATACTCATTTTTTCCCCTTTGCCTTGTTTGGTATTGATGATTACAACACCAGCGGCAGACCGTGAACCGTATACAGCAGCAGAGCTGGCATCTTTCAATACGTCTATAGTTTCGATATCCGATGGATTGATGTCATTGATAGAACCATTGAAGATGACTCCGTCCAATACAATCAAGGGTGAATTGTTGGCTGAAAGTGAAGCGGGACCTCGTATTTCCATTTCACTAGCTCCGGAAGCAGAAGTCCCGATGTTAGAGTTAAAACCGGCAACAGTTCCATTCAGCATATCCAATACGTTCGTACTTTGCTGAGTGGCATATTTATCGGCTTTTACCTGGGCGATGGCCCCGGTAAGGTCTTTTTTCTTTACAGCTCCGTAGCCGATTACGACAACTTCCTCCAAGGCTTGCTGATCTTCTTGCAAAACCACTTTTAATATGGATTTCCTGTCAATTGTGATTTCTTGTGTGTTGTAGCCGATATAAGATATTTGCAAAATATCTCCCTCGCTTGCTTCCAGGTTGAATTTGCCGTCGACATCGGTAATAGTGCCGGTTGTGCTACCTTTTACTAAGACGTTAGCTCCGATGACAGATTCTCCTTGTGTGTCGACGACCGTTCCGGAAATAGTTTTGATCTGTGCTTTGAACAAAGCAATGTGTTTATTCGATATACGAAAAGAAATATTTCTTTTGCTTCGGAATAAGTTTCGCAGCAACTCGTTTAGATCCATGTTTGTTCCCTGGATAGTGGTTCTTTCGTTTCGGTCGATCTCGGATGTGTTATAAACGAATTTGTATCCGGTCTTTTCCTCTATCTCATTGAAAATCTCTTCATATGTTGCATTCTGCTTATTCAGAGACAGTTTTACTGCTTGTGCATGAACGAAGGTAATGTTGACGAACAAAAACAGTAAAAGAAGTCCTAAAAGATTGATTCCGTGTTTGAAAATTCTTTTTAAAGAGGAATAATGTTCCTCACAGGTAAAATCCTTTGGATTTTGCCTGATAAATAAAATTTTATCCATAATTTTGTATGTATTAATTTTTAAAATTGGCAGGTGTGTCATCTGCCGATTAACAATGTAGAATTTGGGAATGGTCGCAACATTCCCAATTCTTTTTGTATGTCTCTCTATTAATTAAATCTTGTTTTTCATGTACTGTCCATAATCGTTTGTCTTTGTGGTTTAACATTCTGTATTTATTGCAGGAAAATTTCTCCTTTCCTTTTTTCTATTTTGTATCTGGCTGAGATTTGCAAAACTGATAGTATTTCTTCCAATGTCTCTTTCTCTGTGAAGTTGGCATTGAAAGTCTGTTTTTTCAGGTTTTCGTTTTGAATATGTATTTTCACATGGAAAGCCCGTTGTAACTCTTGCATGATATCTGCTAATGAACTGTCTTTAAATTTAAAAATTCCAGTAACCCATGATATCGTATTTTCTGGGTGTACAGTTGAAATACTCAGCTTGTTATCCGATTTAAGGAAAACTGCTCGTTCACCAGGTAGCAGTATCCGGTCTGCCATTTGCGATTGATTCGTGTATTTATACAACCCGATTTTTCCGGTAAGGAGAGTGATCTCAGTTTTTTCCGGTTCTGCGTCAACATTGAATGTTGTTCCTAATACTCGTATTCCGATACCATCGGTTTGGACGATAAAAGGTTTCTTTTCGTCTTTGCGGACTTCAAAGAATGCCTCCCCTTTTATTTCAACCTGTCGGACCTGTTCGCTGAACTCTCTCGGATAGCGCAGGCAGGCGTTTGCATTTAGCCAAACTATACTGCTGTCTGGCAATGTGATTTTTGTTTTTGCATCGGGAACGGCTATCGTTTCATAATAGACAAGTTCTTGTTCCGGCTCTTTGTCGGTCAACAGAATGCCGGTAACCAATAGGAGGGCGATGGAAGCAGCAATAGACAAATATTTCCATGCAGAGTTTTCTTTACCGGTATAAGAAATGATGACAGGCCGTTTAACTCTGTCTGATAAACGGTCGGACATCTGCTTTTCATCAAATGGCAAAGATTTGAAGCGTATGCGCTTTGTCAATGATTCGAGTTCTTTATTGTTTTGTTCATTTTTCATTTTATTCCGGTAGCTTTATAAATAGAGATGACAAGTAAAGTAAAAAACTCCTATTCGGGATGCAAAAAAATATTATGTTATTTGACTATCCTCTTGTGTTCTTTTATGTTATAAGTAGGATGTTTTATCTTGTTTGACAGTTGTGGTACGCTTATTCTATATTTGGAAGACAAGCGTTCGACAGATGTTAAACAAGCGTTTGAATAATAACGGACAAAAAAGAAGATGGTTGGTTTGGATTAAAAGAAAAGCTGTTTGATTTTATGTTATATATAATATTATGGAACGATCCCGGAAAAGGGTAACTGATAGATGATGGATTTTTTAACGGGCAAAATCAAACTCATGAGAAGAAACATTTTTACCTTTAGGCAGTGTCTTGAAGAAATTTTAACTACATTTACTGACTAATTAATGAAAGGACTGTATCTGAGATGGAAGGGGAGAGTATCATATCTCTTTTTGGAAAAGTAGTGAAGGGAGATGAAGCAGCGTTCCGGTTATTGTTTGAAACTTATTCCCGGCGTCTGTTCCATGTGGCTTATTACTATCTGAACTCTCGTGAGCTGGCCGAAGAAGCTATTCTGGATGTTTTTACTGTCATTTGGCAAAAGCGGGAAACGCTGTCCCATGTAAAAGAGCCGGAACGCTATTTGTATATATCGGTGAAAAACCAGGCTTTGCATTATCTGAGAAGGGGGTGTGTACAGGAAAAGGATTCCTTTTCTTTGTATGAGATTGAGTTGATCCCAGATTCGGATACACCGGAAAAGAGTTTGATGGATGAAGAATACCAAGTACTGGTCCAGCAGGCGATTGATTCCTTGCCGCCGAAATGCAGAGAGGTTTTTCGTCTTGTTCTCTCCGATAAATTAAAGAACCGGGAAATCGCTGATGTTTTGGGAATCAGTGAAAAGACAGTGAATATACATATCGCTAAGGCGTATGAACGCATTGCGGAGTTTGTGAATCGCCGGTATAAGGAGGGTAGTATTAAATGATACAGCCCTCCAATGAAGTCAGAATTTAAACTTGATCAACACTCCTTTGTGGTCCGTCGGCCAAATATCTGCCGGAGTTGAGAAAGTATCTTGGCTGTCCTCTTCGACACGTTGGCTGCGGATAATGGAAGACTTGGGGCCGACGATGACGGCGTCTTCCACTTCCCAACCGGTTGCCGGTATATAATAGATAAAATCGATGCGGTCGCGTTCATCCGCTTCCGGCGCCCAGGTCAACCGTTCGACTGGCATCGCCGGATTGTCCGAAGGGAAGGTAAAGCCGGGATGGGTGATCGGATTCGGATATTTGACGCGATAGGCATCGCGGAAGCCGGCTTCGTATAATAATTTGGAGCAGGCCCAATCGACTACCGCCCCGTTGTGATCCCAAAGCCCTTTCGTCTCTTCCGTCCAATCCAAGTGGGAAGGTTCGTTGAAGTCACCGCCCAAGATTACGAAATCGGCATCTGACTTTGTGGCGTCTTCTATCAAGAGCCGAATGGATTCGTCACGCAAAGATTCGTTATTGGCTTTTTCGATTTCAGCCTTGTCCGTTACCGGGGCTTCCAATTTCTTCCATGTCACACCGCTGTATCCACGTGGCAGGTAACAGGCGTAATGCGTATAATCCAAATGCCCTGTATAGGCTACTACCTGTTTGCCGTTCACATCCAAACGGGTCCTTAATACCCGGTCTTTATGCGGAATGTTTTCCGTTTGTTCCAGTATGGGGTATTTGGACAGCAGTGCGACATCCAGCGAACTGCCTTGTCCATAATAGATTTTCCCTCTTTCGCGCAAAGCGTCCAGCATGCGGGGAACGAACAACGCGCCTTCCTTGTTGCTGGCTTCGCTGAACATCACGATATCCGGATCTATCCGGGCCACTTCATCCGCAACGGCCTCGAAGCCGTTTTTGACGACTGTTCCTTCCATCCAGATGTTCAAGTGCAATACACTCAACTCTTGTTTTTCTTTCGTGCAGCTACCGCAGACCAGTAAGAGCAGCCATAGCCAAATATAAAAACGTCTCATTGATATTTTCTTTCATTAAAAAAGTCCCCGAACTTTTATGAGATCCGGGGACTTTTATGTTATTTGATTTCTTTCTCTTCCATCATGTCCAGTTCGTTCTTGTCGGAGTCGATGAATTTATACTCCAAGAAGCCCAGACTTTGATTCGGAATCACTTTAATACCCATCGAGTATTTCAGTTTCCATTTCCAACTGAGCGGGAATCTTCCGCTCTTGATAAATGCTGCAACATAAGGATGTACGTGCAGGGCGAATTTCTTCACGTTGTGTTTGTTGACCAAGCAGTCGATCTTTCCTTCCAGGCTGTCGGTAAACAGGATAGAGGGTTTGATGGTGCCTGTGCCGAAACAGGTCGGACAGGCTTCGGATGTATCGACATCCATTGCCGGACGGACACGCTGGCGGGTGATCTGCATCAGGCCGAATTTGCTCAGTGGCAGAATATTATGTTTTGCCCGGTCATTAGCCATCGCTTTCGTCATATGTTCGAACAGTTTCTGCCGGTTGGCAGCTTCGGCCATATCGATAAAGTCGACTACGATAATACCGCCCATATCGCGCAAGCGTAATTGACGGGCAATTTCGTCTGCTGCTGCCGTGTTCACGTCGATAGCCGTTTTTTCCTGAGCATCGCTGCCTTTGGAGCGGTTCCCGCTGTTTACGTCGATAACGTGCATGGCTTCCGTGTGTTCGATAATCAAATAGGCTCCACTTTTGTACGTGACGGTGCGTCCGAATAGGGACTTGATTTGTTTGGTGATTGCAAAGTTGTCGAAGATGGGAAGTTCGCCGGTATACCGTTGTACGATTTCTTCCCGTCCGGGGGCAATCAGGCTGACATAATCGCGAATATTGTGATAGATGTCCGCATCGTTCACATAAATGTTCTGAAAAGAGGGATTGAAAATGTCGCGCAACAAAGCCACTGCTCTTGCCGTTTCTTCGTAGATGAGTGCAGGAGCTTTTACTTTGGTGATCTTAGGAATGTTCTCTTCCCAACGTTTCAGTAATGTCTTCAATTCATGATCGAGTTCGGCAACGCGCTTCCCTTCCGAAGAGGTGCGTACGATTACGCTGAAGTTCTTCGGTTTGATACTTTGGATGAGTTGGCGTAGACGGGCACGCTCTTCGCTCGATTTGATTTTTGTGGAAACCGATACTTTATCGGCAAACGGTATCAGCACGATGTATCTTCCGGCAAAAGAAAGCTCGGAAGTCAGTCTGGGACCTTTTGTTGAAATCGGCTCTTTGGCGATCTGCACCAGCACTTCCTGTCCGACTTTGAGCACGTTGCTGATGCTTCCGTCTTTTTCGATTTCGGGAAGCAACTGCATTTTAGAGATAGTGGGGATTTTTTTATCTCCTTTTTGTTCTCCTAATGCTTGTTTGAGGAATTTCTGCTGGGTGTTGAAATTAGGACCTAAGTCCAGATAGTGAAGAAATGCATCCTTTTTATAACCTACATCAATGAAAGCAGCGTTCAAACCCGGCATCAGTTTCTTAACCTTGCCCAGATATATATCGCCGACGGCAAAAGAGACGTTGCGGGCTTCCTTTTGGAGCTCGACAAGGTTCTTATCCTCCAGTACGGCTATAGATACCTCTTTGGGTTGTACATCAACTACTAATTCACTAATCACTATAAAAAGAGGTGTTTAAAATGTGAGACCTTATTAAATACGCAAAGAACAAACTTAAAAGGTCTCTTATTAAGTTTGTTCTTCAGAGTTACTCGAATAGACTTATTTCTTCTTATGTCTATTCTTCTTTAGTCTCTTTTTGCGCTTGTGCGTAGACATCTTATGTCTTTTTCTTTTCTTTCCGCTAGGCATTGTTTTAAAATTTTAAATTAAACTATAATAACTAAATTACTTTACTTCGTTCAGGAAAGTCTTAGCCGGCTTGAATGACGGAATGTTATGTTCCGGGATGATGATCGTAGTATTTTTTGAAATATTACGAGCAGTCTTCTGGGCTCTCTTTTTAATCACGAAACTTCCAAAACCTCTCAGGTATACGTTTTCACCCTGAGACAATGAACTTTTTACGATATCCATAAAAGATTCTACACTGTTCAACACTGTCTGTTTGTCAATGCCAGTGCTTTTTGAAATTTCGCTAACAATATCTGCTTTAGTCATGTCTATAAATTAATTAAATAATTGATTTGGACCTATTAATTTTTTGGAATGCAAATATATAGCTTTTTATTTAAGTGGAAAAAGAATTGCCAGCCAAATTTTAAGAAAAAAGTTTCCTTACAATTCGTTAGAACTGTGTATGTTTGCAGTAATCAATTAGTTGCAAGTTTTGAAGAGGCAAAAAAGAACCGTATGTCGCAGATAGAAAACGAATTAGAAACCAGCCGTTTGTTGCGTGACTGGTATCGGATACATAAAAGGGAGCTGCCCTGGAGGGAGTCTTCCGATCCTTATATCATCTGGATATCCGAGATAATCCTTCAACAAACACGGGTGGCGCAAGGAATGGACTATTTTCTCCGTTTTACCGAACGGTTCCCGGATGTGGCTTCGCTGGCTTCGGCGGAGGAAGACGAGGTGTTGAAATATTGGCAGGGGCTTGGTTATTATAGTCGCGCCCGTAACCTGCATGCTGCGGCAAAAGATATTATGGAACGTTTCGGTGGGATATTTCCTGAACGCTATGAGGATGTGATCTCTTTGAAAGGGATAGGAGAATATACGGCGGCGGCCATCGTTTCCTTTGTATGGAACCAGCCGTATCCAGTCGTGGACGGGAATGTCTTCCGAGTGCTTTCGCGCCTGTTTGCGGTAGATACTCCGATCGATACGCCCAAAGGGAAAAAAGCCTTTACGGAACTGGCCGGCTTGGTGATGGACCCGCGGTATGCCGGGCAACACAACCAGGCTATAATGGAATTGGGCGCCTTGCAATGCGTGCCGCAAAATCCGGATTGCGAAGCTTGTCCGTTGAAAGGGCACTGCGCTGCTTATGGGGCGGGCGATGTGCAGATCTATCCTGTGAAACAGAAAAAGACCAGGACGCGTGACCGATATTTTCATTATTTGTACATTATATATAAAGGAAAAACCTGGCTGTCCCGCCGGAAAGGGAAAGACATTTGGGAAGGACTCTACGAGTTTCCGCTTATCGAAACGGACAAGGCTATGGATTTTGCGGAGTTGCAGACGACGGATGCTTTTCGCCGACTGTTTGCAGGAGCGGGCCGGCTGAATGTTTCGGCTGATTTGCAGGGGGTGAAGCATGTCCTGTCCCATCAGATATTGTATACGGCTTTCTACCGGATAGAGATAGAGCGGGAGGGCGATGCCCTGAAGTCTTACCTTCCTGTGGCGACTGACGATGTGGAGAAATATGCGGTTCCCCGCCTGATACATATTTATTTGGAGAAATTAGAAGGAAACTTGTCAGAATGACTGAATTTGTGTTTCTTTGTAGACTAATAAAAGAATAGAGCTATGTCATTGAATAAAGTTATATTGATCGGTAACGTCGGACGCGATCCTGAAGTACGTTACTTCGATAGTGGCGCTGCTGTTGCCAACTTCCCGCTTGCAACTTCCGAGAGAGGTTATACGTTGGCCAATGGTACGGTTGTTCCGGAACGTACGGAATGGCACAATGTGGTCGTTCGCCGTGATTTGGTTTCCTTCGTTGAAAAATGGGTGAAGAAAGGTTCCGGACTCTATGTGGAAGGCAAGATCCGTACGCGTAGTTACGACGACCAGTCCGGCGTGAAGCGGTATGTGACGGAAATCCATGCCGACCGTGTCGAATTTTACAGCACAGGTTCCGGTACGGGAAATCGCGACAATGCTTCCGGTACAGGAATGACGGCGGCACAGCCTCAGACCGCCCAGCCGTCCACCGGATACCAGCAGGCGACGGGCTACCAGCAACCCGCATCCGGACAACCGGACACATCTTTAGATTCCAACAGTGCGGACGACCTTCCGTTCTGATATTGTTTAACTAATACTGTTCCCCTTGGACTCAGACTATTATTTATCGGGCTTATTCGACCAGGTTACTATACAGGCGCTCACAGCAGGCCCTGTAATAGCGTTAAGCCTTGCAATTCTTCTGCTGTTGGTTTCCGGCTTCGTGTCGGCTTCCGAAGTGGCATTTTTCTCGTTAACCCCGGGTGATATCAACGACATCCGGGAAGAGAATGCACCTTCAGACCCATTAATCCAGCGTTTGCTGGACCGTTCCGAGTACCTGCTCGCCGCTATCCTGATAGCCAACAACTTTGTGAATGTGGCTGTCGTCATGCTTTGTACCTACGGTATCAACGCGATCGTCAATTTCTCATCCGCCCCGATGTTGGGCTTTATTCTGGAGACGATCGTCCTGACCTTTCTCCTTTTGTTGTTCGGCGAGATCATGCCGAAGATTTACGCACAGAAAAACTCGCTGCGGTTCGTGCGCAGTTCGGCCCCTGTACTGAATGTCGTGGAGCGTGTCTGCCGGCCGCTTTCGAACATATTGGTCACGTCGACCAGCGTCATCAACAAGGCGTTAGTCAAGAAGAAGTACGATCTTTCGGTCGATGAGCTTTCCAAAGCATTGGAACTCACTTCCACCGAAATGCCGGAAGAGAAAGAGATGCTTTCGGAGATCATCAAGTTCTACAACAAGACAGCCGACGAGATCATGACGCCCCGCCTGGATATGGAGGATATCGACATCAAGACGAGTTTCCGCACCGTGGTCGATTTCATCATCCGATCCGGTTATTCCCGTATTCCGGTTTATGCCGATTCGGAGGATAACATCAAGGGAATCCTGTATATCAAAGACCTTTTGCCGTATGTGGAGAAGCCTGACACGTTCCGTTGGCAGAGCTTGATCCGTCCGGCCTATTTCGTGCCTGAGACGAAGAAGATCGACGATCTCCTGGAGGAATTCCGTACCAGCAAGATCCATATGGCGATCGTGGTGGACGAGTTTGGCGGTACTTCCGGTATCGTGACGATGGAGGATATCCTGGAAGAGATTGTCGGAGAGATTTCCGATGAATACGACGAAGATGAAAAGCAGTTCATCCGCCTGGCGGACGGCAGTCTTATTTTTGAAGCCAAGATATTGCTGACCGACTTTTTCCGTGTGATCGATGCCGATCCTACCGAATTCGGCAAACTGACGGAGGAGGTCGAAACTCTTGCCGGCCTTCTGTTGGAGATCAAAGGAGACTTCCCTCGCCGCCGCGAGATCATCGAATATGACGACTATCGTTTCCAGGTTCTGGAGATTGATAACCGCCGTATCCTGAAAGTCAAGTTCAACCGCATTTCGGACCAAGGAAAGGAGCGGCAAGAGGAGTAATGCGTATGTCGACCGGCATAGTGTGTGGGGGGCTGTTGGCCTTGTGTGTTTCCTGTACGGAATATACACCGAAGCCGCGCGGCTATTTCCGTATCGAACCGCCTGCCCCTTCCTACCAGGCACTTCCGGTAAGGGATTTACCTTATACTTTCCGGCTTTCCAGATGGGCAGAGGTGGAGTTGCCTCCGGTCGGGAATCCGGCAGGGTGGATCAATCTCTCTTATCCGCAGTTGAACGTGAAGCTCTATTGCAGCTATTTCCCTATCACTCCGGCTACGCTGGGCAGGGCGGAGGAGGAGTGTCGCGCGTTAGTTGTCCGGCAATCAAAATATCCGGAACGGATCAAGATGCAGGCGTACAGCAATCCGGAGGCTTCGGTTTATGGCTCGCTTTTCATGCTGGATGGCGAATCCGCTTCGCCATTGCAATTTATGTTGACCGACAGTGTCTCGCATTTTTTCCGGGGAGCTTTGTATTATGATTGTATCCCGAATGCAGATTCGCTGGCTCCCGTCACCCGATATCTGAAACAGGATATCGTAGAACTGATCCAATCTTTTGAGTGGAAGAAATAATGCCTCTCCTGATGAAACATACCGGTCCGTTGTGGGGAATCTGGAAGATCGAGGAGTCTTCCGAGGTGCTTCTGTCCCTTTTGCGGAACAGGGAAGAACATCTTCCGCAGCTGGAGCTGATCCGT
>OBKV01001672.1_pt1 | contig 13535 bp, 10 predicted proteins | sample 1517301 | NCBI WGS metagenome assembly OBKV01 (sample SAMN04571685, study PRJEB22368) | human gut metagenome | biome: human gut; material: stool | host: Homo sapiens | place: Luxembourg | collected 2012-06-29 | reverse complement strand
CTATGTATCTGCATGTATGATTAAAAACCGTCATTTGGCAAAAACTGTCGGAATCTCATATTTTTTTGGCATCCTGCTTCAGTTTATAAACCATAATGCTATTCATATAAAGATCATACAGCTTGTTATATTGTCAGCATCTATAGTGATGCTTTTTATCTTGTTAATATGGAATGAACATATTCTTAACCGGTATAGATTGTATATCACTAGCGAATACACTACTGACAATATGATTAAAAAATATACAGATAATAATGTAGATAAAAATATAGATAAAAAAACAGATAAAAATATAATAAAGGGAAATAAACATTACATTCCTTTATTTATTAGTATTGTAGCTCTTGTAATGCTGATGGCATGTTTATTCAGCACTCTTGATAGTGCAGTAACGCTTATCCATTCTGATGGAAGCATCGATATAGGGCAGGGTGCCAGAATTCTGCTGCCTCTCAGTGGCCTTGCTGCCGGCTTTATATTCGACATTAACAATAGAAAATATACCGGAATCATAATGTACTGCATAATGATTCTTTCAACCATGTGTATTGTGCTGCTTGAATTTTCCAAGCCTTTTACAGCTGTACTTATTGTTTTCTATCTGTCCGCTGGATTTTTTGCCGTTTTCTTTACATCAGAATTCATGGAGCTTTCCTGGTATGTCCGAATTCCTGAGCTTTGGGCAGGAATGGGACGTGCTGTTAACAATATTACAGCTGCTGTTATTGCCGGCTTTGTTTTACAGCTGCTTTCATCTGATAATAATCTTTTAAAGATTATTCTTATACTTGTTTTATTTGTTCTGGTAAGTATTATTTCAGTTGTATATACATTTGAAAAATATTATTTTATACAACAGTTTACTATGCGTACAGATGAAGCTGCAAATGAACATGACAAGCTGCAAATATTAGCAGAAAAATACTCTTTTACTGAAAGAGAAAATAAAGTATTTAACTACCTGGTTACTACTGAAGATAATATCCAGACTATTTCAGAACATATGCACGTATCAAGGCGTACCCTTGAACGATATATTTCAGCTATTTATGAAAAAACCGGTATTAAATCACGAGTTGGACTTGTTAATCTTTATAACAAATAATTCTTTTAATATTTATATGTCTTTATATCATCTGTTTTTCAGTTTTAGGCAGCGTGGCGGAACTCCGCCACGCTGTTTTAGCATATTGGCGGACTTCCCTTATATACTTTTTTAATAATGTTATATATAGTATTAACAACATATACAGCTGATATGTACGTAATATTATATGCTCTTTTAATTCTGGGAGCTTTGTGTGAAATACAGATTTTGCACAGAAATAAACAAATAAACAAATAAATAAATGATAATTATTATCAAGAAGCAGGAGGAATGATTTATGGTGAAAAATAAAAAATATCATATCCAAAAAATAGCCGCATTAGCAGGAGCAGCCGTACTCGCATTATCATCCGCAGTTTTATATGCTGCACCACAGGTAAAAGCCGCTAATGGTCCATGCGATACTGGTGATTGGGCTTATGCTTATATTAATGTGAGAACCGGAGAAGATAGTACTACTATAAAAGGAACTAATTCCATCGATGGAATGTCTTATGACAGACAAACCAATACACTTACATTAAATAACTATAAAAACAAGGCTGCTGGAATAGCAACTAATATGATGGGTGATGATTTCAAGATTAACCTTATTGGTGATAATGAAATCGGAGGTATAGGTTCATATGGTGATGCCTGGGGCGGTTCCATCAATATATGTGGTAATGGTTCCTTAGTTATTAATGCTGACAGGGCAAATGATTATGGTGTAGCCTTCTTTGCCGAAGGTACTAATTCCGTACTTTCAGTTGCAGACACCTGTAATGTCACTATATATTCCGGTTCAAAGGCAGTAGTGCATACAATCGATAATCTAACGGACAAACCAATCAGAGATAATGGAACATTAAAGGAAAATGTAACTTATAATGTTTCACATCCACTGCAAATATCAAGCTTATATGCCAGGTATTATGAGTACGACCCATATACAACTAATACAGTATATAAGAACGAGGCAGATAATACTTCATTATATTATATTAAGGAACTGACATATGTTGAATCTGGGAGAGTAACTTATACAATATACAAGCTTACCACAAAGAAAGCTCTGGGTGACGTATATTATGCTGACAAGATAGGTGAATATGATAATATCCCTGCTGGATATACTAAAACCACATTAGACAATCCTATTTCATATTATGAGTCAGACGGCGGAAGCGGTGGAACAAGCCCGGTTATAATAAATACAGCTACCAGTGAAAAATATGTATCTGCATATGCGTATGAAAACGGAGAATCATTTTATAAAATATGTAAGCTGCTTGAAAAGCTTGGTGTAGATGAACAAAGCAATGATGAAATATGGCTTGTTGATTATAGCAATCCTGTGGCAACATATAATCCTGTATGGGGAAATGATAATCTTCCAGACGGATACAAGTATGACGGAACAGAGATAGAAAGTCTTTATAATGTAGAATGTATAGCAGACAAGCTTACATTTACAGCTAAATCAGCCGGTGACAGTACAACAGACAACCCATCTGAAAAGCCATCCGAAAAGCCAACTGAAAAACCAACCGATAAACCAACTGAGAAACCAACTGAGAAACCAGGCGATGAAAAGCCATCAGCTCCAGACCAGGATTCCAATAATACAATAGTAGATGTATCCGACGGCAGCACAACAATCAAGGTTGATGAAATCCGAAAGATTATAGAAGATAACAAAACAAATGATGTTATTATCAAGTCTAACAATGATGTTACATTTACATTTGCCAAAGGAACTATGTCAGAAGTATCACAGGTTGCAATCTATGACTTTTCAACAGCAATCACTTCTGATATAAAAGAAGCTGGAAATATACCGACAGCTGTAACAGATGATATATTTGTATCTAAGATAGTATACAACTATTCTGGTACACTTCCTGCCAAAGCAAGCATTAAGTTAAATGTTGGAAAAGCGTATGCTGGCCAGACACTTTACTACAGCCAGCTCTTAGATGATGGCACTATAATCAGCCTGATGTCAGCAGTAGTTGATAATGATGGTTATATGACAGTAGAACAGGACCACTGCTCAACATATCTTATAACAAAACAGCAGCTTGCAGGCAACTCAACAGGCTCATCTGAAGAGTCATCAGCAGATGCATCAACAGATACATCAATATCACCTTCAACTTCTGCTTCAACAGAAACTATAACTGAAGCTGCTGACAATAAGGTTGAAACACCACAGACAGGTGATAACAGCAATATTACACTCTGGCTTACACTATTTATAATTATTTGCAGCAGCACAACACTCTACACATTTGTTGTAAAGTCTAAAAAAATAAATAGATAAATTGTAATTTTTAGTCTGATATGGGTGGTGTTCTGTCTTTCCAGAAGCACCACCCAATATTTAAAAACTCACAGAAAATTTTCAGGCTGATATAAGCACTGATCATCTTCCGTGAGCATATAAACATATTTCTATTCTGTTTTTTTCCAATTATTATATACATTCCAGCTAACTTGCTGAATTATTTCTGCCTGTTCTTGTGTCACCTTTCCTCCAGGCATTCCAAAGGTATGAGATACTGGAATCCCCAATCCTTCCGGACTTTCTTCAAACACCTTTGCATACAATAAACAAGCCGCAATATAATTTCCTATATTGTTCTGGTGTCCGTAATCTCCACCTTCTTCCGGGGACAAATAAGGATTCACATATAAGCCATATTGTTTTCTGAGTTCCCAATATCCTAAACATACCGGAAGCACTTCTGTATCCTTCCCCAGCGTTTCAGTCATTTTCAAATACCACTCTGCGTTTGTCCTCGCCATTTCTTCTGTGGTCATGGTGAGTATATAATTATCTCCATCTCTATCATATACATCTCCAGGCATACCAGGCATCCATGGCTTGGGAGCCCTGCTTTGAAGATATCCATACTGATATGCATGTGGTGCCCAGAGAATCATTTTCCCTGCCTTGCCATGTATTTTATCATGTAATATTTTTGCACCTTGCAACATCCTCGGTCTCTGTTTATAATCTTTTGCACCAATCTCTCCGCTATAAGTTTCCACGGCCTCATTACTGTTTCCAGCCACCCATTTTTGCCAGTTCCCTGAAATAATAATAAGAGCTGTCCCACAATCCAGTAAAACTATGTCCACAAAACGCCACTTTAGGACCTCTGGCTATAAAACGGATTCTTACCTGTACCTGAACCTCTTCCATCTGAAAAACAAGTTCTTTTTTCCATTTTTCATCTGCATCTGTATCTGGCCACACCAATGCATCATGAGGTTCTCCTTCATAAATACCAGTATCCTTATTAAAAAGCTTTGTATCTATAATCCTTTGCTTTCCTTTAAAGTAACCAACAGGATGAAACTCCTTACGTTTTTCTCCCGAATCAGTTTCTTCCCTGTTTTCTATCCATTCGGAATGAGCGGCAATAGTATTAATATGATAGGAATAATATTTCTGTTCTTTCAGTATCAGTACATCCAGGTCATTTAATTCAAATGTATTTCCATTATAAATCCCAATTTTATGAAAATCATACCATTTCGCCTGAATACCATAATGCTTATTTTTCTCTGCCACTTTCTTATCCTTTCTTTTTATACAATACTCCAGATTCCTATAATGAATAGAAATCTCTGTAAAAATATTCTAATATTATAGACATAAACTCTCTTTCTAATATAGAAAAGAATATCTTAATAGAACGGAAACATCAATGGCATAAGGACAACGGTCATCAATGCCAGAATCAGTGCCAGCGGAGCTCCACATTTTAAATAATCTTTAAAGGTATATCCTCCCGGTTCCATAATCATAATCTGACAAGGCGCCGCCATCGGTGTCATGATAGAAATGCAGCTTGCAGTAAGAACTCCTACAACTGCTGCACGAGGATCAAGTCCCATCTTAAGACATACTGATGTAACTAACGGAATAAAAATTGTCAGTGTTGCCAGATTTGACATAACCTGTGTAAGTAAAAATGGAATAAAGAAAAATATAGCCATCATAAGATACGTATTTGTTGTACCACCAACAAGTTTAATCATAAAATCAGCCACAAGATCACCAACACCAGTTATTTTGATAGCATCGGAAAGAGTCAGTACTCCTGCAAACAAGAAAATTGTAGGCATATGAACTGATTCCAATGCCTCCTTTTCGGAAAGTACACCGGTAAGCACCAGCAGAACCGCTCCAATACATGCAATCAGATACATTTTGATTCCAATTACGTTTTCAAAAAGCATCAGAATTATCGTTGTCAAAACAATAAGCAATGGAATCCTGGCTATTGTGAAATCCCATATCTAAAGTGAATGAGGTGCACCACCTTTCATCATGATATCATTCCATGTCATGTTACTGGCTCCCTGTCCAAGAAAAGTCATAGACGTAGCAATGTTTGCACATGCCATGGCTGGGAATAAAAGTTTACTACGGCTTGTTCCGATATCATTTGCAATTTCAATCAGAAATGGAATCATAATAGCAGCAGTCGCAGTAGCATTTGTAATACATGCAAGAATCTATGCGGTAAAACAGGATAACAGAATCAGCATCTGCGGATTTTCTTTATAACGAAACACCACTTTTTTCGCATAATCAATCAGCTTTGTCTTCGTAAGTCCTGCACCAATAACAAACATTGCAACAAACATAATAACGTTTGTATTGATAAATCCTTTGAAAGCTTCCTCTGGTGTCATAATGCCGGTAATAATAAGTGCAAGAATAATTCCAGAAGAAATTACCGAAAAAGAAACTTTTCCCGTTGCAAAAGCTATAATTGTGACTACTAGAATAACTAAAGTAATTTCAAGAGCATTCATACATATCTCTCCCTTAATTTTTACAATATAAATTTGTCTGCAATTTTACTAAGTGTTGCAGAATCTTCATTCGTAACGTTGACAACCTTCATAACATCGTCTGATAACGTAACAACCTGCATTGTCTTTTCTGCCACATCATTAACTGCAATTGCTGCCTGTCCAATCGTTTCCGTAATACCTGATACACTTGAAACAATTTCTTCGGATGATTTTTTCAGTGCATTTGCCATTTCATAAATCTTATTCATGGATATATCGACATTTTCAGCATCTAACTTGTACTGCTCACTAACATCAATGAAATTCTTATAGTCAGCAATGACTTCTGTTTCAAGAAATTCCAGTGTTTCTGACATGCAGATTTCCATATTCTGGACTGCTGCATTTACTTCATTGACAATTTTCATGATGCTTGTAACCGTACTTGTAGACTGGGAAGCTAACTGTCCGATTTCTCCCGCAACGACCGCAAATCCTTTTCCAGCTTCTCCAGCTCTTGCTGCCTCAATAGAAGCATTTAATGATAACAGGCTTGTCTGGTCTGCAATTTCCTGAATGGCTGCTGCAAGCACATTGACCTTGTCTACTGCCTTAGACTGTTCAATTGCCTGTTTGGTCTTGACTTTGACATCATTATATATATCCATAGTCTTATTGCTGGAATCCACAGCATTCCTATTCATATTCATTGCTCTGCTGTTAATTTCGTTTGCCATAGCAACACCATTCTGTGATTCCTTATCAATAACTTCTGTGTTGCTTAAAATTGAACCTATATTAGAATCCACTGTTGTAGCTGTGGCTGATGTTTCTTCCATACTGGCAGCCAGTTCTTCTGATGTTGCCGAATTATCCTCACTTGCCTGATTGATAGTTTCCGTAACCTTTACAAGATTTACAGCATTCTGTGACATCTGCACAGACATTTCTTTAATTGAAGTAACTATCTGCTGTAAATTTTCTTCCATATTAAATATCTGCCTTGCCATCTCACCGGTTTCATCACTTCTGTGTTGAAGCATACTCAGTTTGTCAGACTTTGTAAAATTAAATGCTGCAATATCTTTAATTGTATCTGTCATTGTAGCAATCGGCTTTGTAATTTTAAGTGAAAGCACATAACCGATAACCATAATAACTATTACCAATACAACTAATACTGCAATACTATTAGTCTGAATCATATTGATATTCTGCATGGCATCTTTCTCATAACCTGCGACAACCGTTACCCACTTGGTCGTATCCGATACGGCATAAGCCGCATATTTGCTGATACCATTTTCATCTACATAACTGATAATAGCACTATGCTGATAGGATTTGTTATTTTTAATGTCTGCATTGAGCTGTTTTATAATCTCATTTATTACCAACGTTCCTGTCTTTCCCGGTCTTTTGTGATATACTTGGATATTATCGGTATTCACAACATATGTGTAGCACGATGAAATGCCTTCAATCTGCACATCTTTTAACAATTCTTCCAGATCCTGTGTTGACACATTCTGCTTTGATTTATACTCGATGTCAATGGACCGTGCTCCAAGCTTTGCCAGTTCTAACATGCTGTTCTCAACTGAGGACTTCTGTATTTTTTTTGCCATTGGAATAATGTACGCAAGGATCAATGCCGCCATTATCGCAATTGTACCAAGCACTAACAGCAGCACTCTGTACTTAATTGAAAATTTCACTGTATTTTTTTCTTTTTTTGCTTTTGTTTCTTCCTGCATATGATTTCTACATCTCCTTTATCATTATAGTCTCTTCCCTGTATTCAAAGCTATTATGTATGTCTACTATAAAGTTCAGGTCCTTATCTAAAACTATATGTCCTCTTACATAGTTCCAGCCTCCCACATTTATAGCAACACCAATAGCATTTATGCCATCTTCCAGCAATTTTTCATCTTTGCTTAATTTGCATTATTATTAATTTATGTTAAATATAACTTTCCTTTTATTTACAGAATATCTCATTTCAAACATAATGTACATTTAATATACTTGACGATAGCATAGTTTTTAACTATACTGAAATTATATTATTAATTTCGTAAAAGAAATGGAGGTTTTCCTGTCATGACACTGACACAATTGGAATATTTTTGTATGGTATGCCGCTATCACAGTATTACAAGAGCTGCAAAGGCACTTTACGTCTCACAACCTACAATATCCACCTCTATTCGTGATTTGGAAAAAGAATTTCATTTAAAGCTTTTTAATCATGGAAAAAACAGAATTTCACTCACGAAAGACGGAGAGGCCTTTTATCAGAAAGCAGAATATATCTTGAAACAGACACAAGAACTCTATGCTGATTTTTCAAATATTGAAGAGAATCGTCCTCCACTGCGCATTGGAATTCCGCCTATGATCAGCACCGTATTTTTTCCCAGAGTCACCGATCAATTTCAGGAACAGTACCATATCCCAATCCAGCTTTTAGAATATGGTTCTATACGTGCCCGCTCTATGATAGATAATGAACAATTAGATGTGGCAATGGCAAATATGGACTTTTACAATCTGGATAAATACAACAGTTATACCATAATGAAAGACAGATATGTCTATTGTGTCCACAAGACCCACCGGTATGCCCATGAAAAAGAAATCACCATGGAAATGTTAAAAGATGAACCCATTATCTTATTTAACACAGACTCCGTCCAGACACAGACTGTGATTACCCAGATGCGTTCTGCTGGAATCAATCCCAATATTTATATGTATTGCAGCCAGCTTGTCACTATCCTGAACTTCATCCGAGGCGGCAAATGTGGAGCTTTTCTATATTCCTCACTTGCTGCCAATCAGGAAGATTTCTTGTCAATCCCTGTCTCTCCAGAGTTTTCCAGCAGGTTTGGTATTATATGGAAAAAGGGGATTTTTATACCAGAACAGCTGACAAAGTTTATAACATTTATAAAAGAATTCAATGTAGCATCATGTTTTTCTGAAATTTCATAGCCTATTCGTTCTTTTTATGTCATCTATAATATTATTATTAATGCAGGAGTTATCTCTGACAACGTTATCATAAACGTTATCATCTATTTTGTTGCATTAACCCCTGTTGTAATATATAATGTAATTAGTTTTTTACGTTTATTTTAAATATGAAGGTGAGTGCTTTTATGGACATTTACGAATCATTAAACTCTATACTTGTGACATTGTTTAACGATATTATGAATATAGAAGAAAAGGCTTTAATTACAGATGAATTCAAGGATATTTCTGTTACAGATATGCATATTATAGAAGCTATAGGTATAGATGAACCTAGAACCATGAGCATTATATCCAAGGCTCTTGGTGTTACTATGGGTACTCTTACTGTTGGCATCAACGGACTTGTCAAGAAGGGCTATGTCATAAGAACACGCGGTGAGAAAGACCGCCGTATTGTATATGCCTCACTTACAGATAAGGGTGTGGCTGCATATAACCACCACAAGAAGTTCCATTCGGATATGATTAACTACATAACCGATGGCTTAAGTGAAGCTGAAGCCGTTGCACTTACTAAGACCTTTACAAGACTTGAGGAATATTTTAAGAGCTTTTAAACATTCTTTTTCTTAAAGAAGGCTGTCTTATATTCTGTCGGTGTTACTCCTTCTATCTGCTTAAACACCTTAAGAAAGTATTTCTCATCATTAAATGCACATTGAAATGCAATTTCCTTAAGCGAATAGCTGGTAGATACCAATATATTTTTAGCTTCGTTTATTCTTATTTCGTTGATATATTTTTTCAGAGAGATATGTGCTGTCTTTTTAAACATACTTGACAGATAATCAGGATTATAGTGGAACAGTTCTGCAATCTTTGCAACTGTTATTGATTGATTATAGTTACTACGAATCCAGTTTTTTATATTACTAATTTCTTCTGATATATCTTTATTCTCCTGTTCCTTGAATTCCCCTGACAGTTCCATTAAAAGACAGGTAAGAAAATAATCCATAAACCTGCTTCTAACCTGTGACTTTTTGAATGATTCATCCAGCATCTGCGAAAACAAAAGTTGTACCCTCTTACTATATTTCAGGTCTCCATACTCTGGTATTATATAATTCCCATCCTCATCACATTCAGTAGCCTTCATATCATTATCACAATAATATGTTCCCTCTGGCACATAAAAATGTGTCCAGTAATACTGCAGATATTCAGTTGAACTAGCATAACCATAATGCAGAGTATGACTTCTTAATATTATATATTGATTATCCGAAACTATATACTTAGTCTTATCCTGTGCTATATAAAGACTTCCCTTTACAACCACAATAAGCACATATGAATCTATACATCTTCTTGGGTGAAGAAAATTTCTCTCACGCACCAATTGTCCACAAGATAAATATGTCAATGGATCATTCTGTGATAAAACTATATGCTTCATTTTAATCCTCATTTCTTATACTAAGTTTCCCGGTTTTACATGCTATTATATATCTAAGTTTTTTTCACCATATATAAGTTTTATTAGTTGCTATACAGCTTTATCAGTTTATATAATGTACTTATGATAAGCTAAAAGCTGCCGCAGTTAATACTTATGCGATTTTAATTAAGTTAATATATGGTATTACAAACTGCCCGGCAATCATTTCCTATTAGTTTATCCATCAACATTGTACAACAATATATAATAATTATAAATGAGGTTCTTATTATGAACAAAGATTTTTACACACAATCTGTAAAAGATGTCAAGGTTAACGATGGTTTCTTTAGTCCTATTATGGAAACAACACGTACCCAGATGCTTCCATACCAATGGAATGCTTTAAATGATGCTATTCCAGATATAGAACCGAGCCACTGTATTGAAAATTTCAAAATAGCAGCTGGGATATCCCAGGGTGAATTCCATGGGAAGGTATTTCAGGACAGTGATTTATATAAATGGATAGAGGCTGCTGCATACTCACTAAAGTGGCACCCTGATAGCAGCCTTGAGAAACAGATTGATGAAGCAATCGATCTTATAGTAAGTACACAACAGTCAGATGGTTATATTGGCACATATTACACTATCAATGGTCTTGATAAAAGATGGACTAATATTATGGGAAATCATGAATTATATTGCGCCGGCCATATGCTTGAAGCGGCTGTTGCTTACTATGAGATAACCGGAAAGCGTAAACTTCTTGATGCCATGATAAGATTTGTTGACTACATAGATTCCATCTTTGGACCAGAGGATGATAAGCTTCACGCTTACCCAGGACACGAAATAATCGAAATGGCTCTTATGCGCCTTTATAACATTACACATGATGAAAAGCACTTAAATCTCGCGGCATATTTTATAAATGAACGTGGAAAACAGCCATGTTATTTTGATGGTGAAATTAAGAAATATAATAACATCTGGAAATGGAAGGACAGCTACTTTAAATTCGATTATTACCAGGCAGGTAAGCCGGTACGTGGCAGAGGTGAGGCTGTTGGACATGCTGTAAGAGCCGTTTATCTGTATTCAGGCATTGCTGATGTTGCAAGAGCTTCTGACGATGAAGAATTGTATACAACCTGTAAGAAATTATGGGATAATATAGTTCACAAAAAAATGTTTATAACCGGTGCTCTTGGTTCCTCATCATATGGTGAATCATTTACCATAGATTATGACCTTCCTAATGACCTTGTTTATGGTGAAACATGTGCATCTGTAGCTATGGTGTTCTTTGCACTCCGTATGCTTAAAATGGAACAAAAGGGTGAATATGCCGATGTAATGGAGAAACTTTTATACAATGGAACAATAAGCGGCATGTCACTTGATGGCAAGAGCTTCTTCTATGTTAATCCTTTGGAGGTGTATCCAGAAAAGAATGAAAAGATTCAGGCTTTCAGACATGTCAAGGTTAAAAGACAGACATGGTTTTCTTGTGCCTGCTGCCCTCCTAACCTTGCAAGACTTGTTGAATCACTTGGTTCATATATTTATACAGAGAATTCCAACAGTCTGTATGTTAATCTGTATATAGGCAATCAGGCAAATGTATTTGATAAAACTACTAAAATAAGCATGCACAGCAATTATCCATGGGATGGTAATATAAAGCTTAATATAGACAGTACAAGAAATGATATATGGAAGCTTGCACTACACATTCCATCATGGTGCCATAACTATACTATAAATGTTGATGGTAAACCAGCTGATTATACATTAAATGATGGTTATGCTTACATAGAGGCAAACTGGAACAATACACATACTGTTGAATTTAATATGGACATTACAGCACGTGTTGTACGTTCCAATCCTAAAGTACGTGAGAACATTGGAAAAATAACTGTAATGCGTGGACCTGTAGTTTATTGTCTTGAAGAAGAGGATAATGGAAATAATCTCCACGAAATTGAAATGCCTGCTTCAACACAATTCAAGGAAGAATACCGACCTGATATGCTCGGTGGAATAGTAACGATATCCGCTACTGGACGTAAGATAAAAGAATCCGATAGTGATGATTTATATATTGACAATACCAATCCTGAATATGAAGATAAAGATTTACTCTGGATACCTTATTATGCATGGGATAACAGACATACTGGTGAAATGATGGTTTGGGTACGTGACTAATAATAAAAAAGGGGACACCGCACTAATTTCTTAATGCGGCATCCCCTTTTTGAAAGATTGTTAATCTTTCCGCCGGCCTGGCCGGCAATTATATATATGAGAGTTTTGGAAAAGTAAGCCTTATTATTTAGTTAACTCAGCAGTCTTATATATAAAGGTTACTGAGCTTTCCTTTCCATCCTTCTTATCAAGGAATGAATTATAATTCTTACCAAGCTTTATAACCTCCTTGATTGTATCTACTGCTGTATCAGCATCATTTCCTACCAGACTTGTTATAGCCTTTATACCAGAGGCATTGAATTCAGCCATTCCATCCTTAAGGGTTATAGCACCATCATTAAGCTGTGTAACACCATCTGCTAATGTTGCTGATGATGACTTAAGTGTTGATGTACCATCAGCAAGCTGTGATGAACCATCTCTTAAAGCTGGATTGTTTGCATTAAGTGTTGCGAAGCCGTTGTATAACTGGGCAATACCTCCATTAAGTGTGCTGTTATTTGCATTAAGTGTTATAAGACCGCTATCTATCTGGTCTATACCACCATTGATTGTATCATTGTTAGCATTAAGCTGTACAAGTCCCCCATTTATCTGGGCTGCACCGTCATTAAGTGCTTTGTTATTACCATTAAGTTCTGTAAGTCCTGTATCTATCTGGGCAACACCATCATTAAGTGCTTTACTGTTTTCATTAAGCTTAACCACACCTGCCTGTAACTGAGAAGCTCCTGTATTTAACTTTTCATTACTGCTATTAAGAGTTGATACGCCTGTATCAAGACTTGCAATACCATTATTCAAAGCATCATTATTCTTATTTAACTCTACTAAACCATCATTAATCTGTGCTGCACCATCATTAAGTGTTTTATTCATGGAATTAAGAGTGTTAAATCCATTACTTACATCTTCTGCTCCTTTTTCAAGTGTCTCTAGGGAACCTGTACTTGCTGCAAGCTGTGTTGCCACCTGTGA
>OBKV01001666.1_pt1 | contig 13576 bp, 10 predicted proteins | sample 1517301 | NCBI WGS metagenome assembly OBKV01 (sample SAMN04571685, study PRJEB22368) | human gut metagenome | biome: human gut; material: stool | host: Homo sapiens | place: Luxembourg | collected 2012-06-29 | reverse complement strand
ACATAATTTTAAAAATTGTATATAATAATCTTCATTATTTATATAAATATAATATTCAACATTAAATTTGTTATTTAAACAAATATATTCTAAAGTTAAAACTAATGTATTATCTTTATATAAAAAGTCTAGAAGTGATACATTATTAAAATAAATACCGTCTCCCCTTTTAGAAATTAAAGCAAACATATTAATCTTTCCGTTATAATATGGATGAGATTTTAAATCAATATTTTTAATTCCAAAATAATCAAATATAATTTTTTCTATCACATCTACATTAACATATCCTTGCTGAAAATACTTTGTATTTTCTTCTATATAACAAAACTCATCATTATTATATGAAATATATATAGAGTATGTATCTAGATTTTTTAATATGTATTGAACAGCAAAATTAACCATAGCATCATCTGTAAACTTTCCATCTTTTTGCATATCTAATAATATATCATCTACTTCTAAAATATCGTTATATATTTTTTGTTCATTTACAAAACTATGATTTACTACATCTATATCATGATGAATTTTACTCCCTAAAAAAACAAATATAACTAGTAATATTATTAGCATTATATTAAAAAATCTTTTTACTTTCATACTATAATATACTAGTTATATATATAAATTATTCTTTTAGAATTTGAGTTAATCTTCCTTTATTATCAAAATACTCAAATTTTGCATATGATCCATTTACAATTGTAAATTGCGGTGGAACATGTCCAATATCAACATCATAAATAATATTTACATTTAAATCACCTAAAGCTTTTTTTAAAGCATATTCATATGTAAAATCAGGATTTGAAATATCATTTATTGTTCTTCCAAATAAAAATCCATTTGTATTAAAAAAGAAGCCAGCATTTTTCATTTGTAATAATCTTCTATATAATTCTAAACTATCAAGTCCAAAATTATCTATATACCATATAATACCTTCATTAAACTGTTTACAAAAATTAATTGTATTATCATACTTTGTCCCTATAAGTTGTGTAATTACATCTATGCATCCACCTATTATTCTACCACTAAATGAGCATTCATTATCTTTATATAAACTTTTATATTTTACTTTTTCTGTTAAATTATATTCTAACGAATCTTCCAATTCTTCTTTTTGATACATATCAAAGCTATCCTGAATAAATTCATTATTAAAAAAATCACCTTTTAATAACTTTATTGTATTTAGTAAAGATTTATGATATTTCTTCATAGCAAATTCACTTATATTTTCTGCATGCAAAGTTGCTATATTATAATTTGTAGTTAAATAATAATTAATTAGTGAAATATCTGAATATCCTTGTAAATATTTTACAACATTACAATTATTAATATCCTCTTTATATTTATGTAAATATGGTATAATGTCAATAGCAAACTCTCCTCCACGAGCAGCTATTATATGTTTTATATCGTTATCTAAATATATCTTTATAAACTCTTCTGCCCTTGTACTATCACTTGCACTAACAAAATTCTTAGCTTCATTTCTTACATCACTTGTCTCTATAATATTAAATCCATACTTTTTAAGATTTTCTTCTGCCAAGCTTATTTTTTCTAAATTAGCACTTAAACTAATAGCAGTTATTCCTACTGTATCATTATCTACTAACTTTTTTGGATATTTCATCATTTTCCTCCCCTAAATATATAATATAATGCACATTTAAATATATAAAATCGGGGTGATTAATCACTCCGATTCTAACCTACACCTTCTATTCTTGGTATATCATTTGGATCAATGTTTGGATCTGGCTCACTTTCATATGTTGATGGAATGTAGTATGAAACTTCTGCATATAACACATTATTTTCTTCATAGAAACATAACTCATAATTTAATCTTTCTTCAAATAATGTTATATAGTGAATTGTTTCTCCACTTTTTAAATTCTCGTATGGTGATTTTGTAGCATCTGCATCCTTTTCTATATCTTTATTTCTATCAAATTCTACTATCTGCTTACTTATTTCATCATAATTTAAAAAGCCCATTACTTTTCCTCTATACTCATCTATCTTTTTTTCTATTTCTTCACTACTTGCTTTTTCTACATCTTTTATTAATACTGACTTTATTGTATTTTTATATTCTCTATCATAATTACTTCCTATTTTTACTGTTATATACTCTGAATCATATCCATAAAATTTTACTTTTGCTCCATATGCTTTTTTATTTAACTGTATAAGCCATATAGTATATTCACATTCCTCTTGCTTTCCTTCTATAAATGAATTATCTTCTAAATTTATATTTTCATCTACGTCTTTTATACCACCTGTAACTAGAAAATATACTACTACACCAATTATTGCTAATATTATTACTATTGTTACAATCATATATATTCTTTCAATCTTTTTTCTTTTGGCGTCCACTATTATTTCCTTTCTATTAGGAACTTCCTATTCTTAAGAAGTTCCTAAATTTTTAAATAATATTTTTAATTAATTTATTCTTACATAGTCACCTGATACCCATCCTGTTTTTGTTCCAAGTGCTGTATCTACTTGTAAGTTTCTTGCTGCACATGTTACATAAAGCCAAAGTGTTCCTGAAGAGCCATAGTTTTGATATGCCGCATTTGTTATTGTACAGTTTGCTCCTCTTACTGCATATGTTGGCCATGTTGAACCACCTATATTAGCATATCCTGAGCCTGGTCCTGTTCTCATATTAACATCATTTGAACCACCCATTACTCCTGTTGCGTTATTAAATGACCACTGTGCATATAACGTTACTGTTCCACTTGTTGCTAGATTTAATATTGATTGTCTATTTGAATATGATGTACTTGTTCCGGCTGAATTTCTGTTCCAATTTCTAAACGACCATCTAATAGTTCCTCCACCACCGTTAGGCCAGTTCTTTACAAATCCATTTGCTCGTAGATTACTTGCTGTTCCATATCTATGTGTACTTGTTGCTGTACTTCCTCCTGTTGCTCCATTTCCGTTATATGCTACATAGTATGTATTTCCTGTTCTTGAGAAGTTTGCTGTTACTGTTCTTGTTGTATTCATTGTTGCACTTGATGGTGACCAACTTGAAAAGCTTGTTGAATATCCCGTTGCTGCTGTTGGACTTGCTGTTACTCTTCTACCATCACTCATAGTAAGCGTAGAACCACTTGTCGAATATGAAGTACCGCTTAATGTTATCAAGCTACTTGCAGATACTGTACCATAACTTGAACTATTTCTTGCTATCGTTAATGTATAGAAATCTATACGTATATCTACTGTTGATGTTCCTAGAGTTCCACTTCTACTATATGGTATATTTGTTCCATCTACTCTTACTCCATTTACTGACCAGCTTGTTCCATATGGGTGTGCAGTCCAGTAATCAGATACATAACCTTTGTTAACTCCTCCAACTGTTAAATTTGCTGTTACTCTACTACTACTTCCATAACTTGCTCCATCTAAGAATAAATTTAAATCTATATAATAGCTATTTATTGTCCACTGTGCATACAATGTATGGTTTGCAGCTGTTGTTACTGCGGTAGTACCTAGTACTCTTGATCCACCACTTGGTGCTGTATACCAACCAGTAAATGTATACCCTGTTCTTGTTGGTGCTGGTAATGAGCCATATGTAGAGCCAAAAGTTACTGTTTTACTTGTTGGTGATACGCTTCCTCCATTTGCATTAAATGATACTGTAAATGTCCTTTGTACTTTATTTACAGATACTGATCTTTTTGCAGCATTTCCTGCTTCATCTCTTGCCCATATATAATATGTTCCATTAGATGTTATATCATATCTTCCTCCACCACCTTTTGTTCCAGGTGTATTATAATAAGTATATCCTGGTGCTGATGTACTACTTTGATTTATTCCATATCCTGTTACACCTACATTATCTGTTGCTGCAAATATAATTGAGTTTTCAGTTCCATTAATTCCAGTATCTATTACATCTGCAAATGCTACATACCATGTTACTGGATTTGATGCTGTAGCAGCTGGTCCATTTAAGTAATAAAAGTTAGTTGAACTAAATGAGCCATCTGAGCCACATTTTAATCTAAATACATATTCTTCAAATTTTCCTGTTCCTGCTTGACTTGTTAACCATTCTCTAACCATTCCTGTTGAGCCAGTAGCATTAGTAGCGAATTCTAGCGTATATCCTAGCGGTATTTTTGCTATTATTCTAGTTACAAACTCCTTATTTGCTGCAGTTCCATTTCCAAAATAGAATCCACCTAATCCTGGACTTGCTGTTCCACTAGTCCTAATTTGCATCATATATGATGAACTTGTTGGTGCATCTGATGATTTTGCAACTCTCGTATTTGTTACTGTTCCATTACCAGAGTTGTTATATACATTAGTGCCATTTAATCCACTTGTAAATGTCTGATCTTTAAACAATGATGTTCCTGTATATATTCTTGTTATTGTTGGTGCTGTTCTATCGACTTTAGTTACTGATACACTCTTTTTACCTATATTACCATTTGCATCTCTTACCCATATATAATGTGTACCATTAGCTGTTATCTTAGATGTTCCTCCACCTACTAGTGTTCCAGGTGTATTTACAGTAGTATATGTTGGAGCTGTTGTATTGCTTTGGTTTATTCCATAGCTTGTTACACCTTTATTATCTGTTGCAGTAAATATAATTGAATTTTCTTGACCAGTAATTCCTGTATCTATTACATCTGCAAATGCTACATACCATGTTACTGGTTTTGATGATGTAGCAGCTGGTCCATCTAAATAGAAAAAGTTTGTTGTACTAAATGAACCAGAAGGATCACATTTTACCTTAATTATATATTCTTCAAACTTTCCAGTTCCTGCTTGACTTGTTAACCAAACGTCATTTGAATCACCGTAATTGTTTCCAATCATATTAGATGCCCAATTTATAGTATAACCTACGGGAATTTTTGCTATTATTCTAGTTACAAACTCCTTATTTGCAGCAGATAGTGTTTCAAATGTAAATCCACCTAATCCTGGTCTTGCTGTTCCACTAGTCCTAATTTGCATCATATATGATGAACTTGTTGGCGCATCTGATGATTTTGCAACTCTTGTGTAAGTGACAGTTCCATTAGCAGCATTATTATATAATCTTGTTCCATTTAATCCACTTTTAAATGTTTGGTCAGTATACAAAGATGTTCCTGTATATACATTAGTAATTTCTGGTGGCAGTCTATCAATATTTGTTACTACTATTTCCTTTTTACCTACATTTCCTGCCAAGTCTTTTACATAGAAATAATATGTTCCATTATCATATATTGTATATCTTTGCGTTATTTGTGAGTTAGTTTTTGTAATAGATGTCCAGCCACCACTATTTGCATTTAAGTTACCGTCTGTACTAAACTGGTAAGCAACTAGACCGCTTAAGTTATCAGTTGCTTTACCAACTAGTATTAATTCTAAAGTACTAGTTGGAGATTCTTCACTTACTAAGCTATCTATTGTTGGAATCTCTTTATCAATATTTTGTATTGTAAGAGTTTTGCTAAGTCCAGATTGATCTGTAACATCTACATATCTAGCATAAACTGTAGTATTATTTTCACTAACAGTTGTTCTGTATTCACCAGAAGTATTTATATTACCAATTACTTCCCAATCTGTTCCATTTTTGCTATATTGTACTCTCATTCCTGGTATAGCAGAATATTTTATTGTAACATTTACATCACCATTTGTCCAATCAGTTGGACTTGCTTCTATTACAATGTTTTCTGCGCTTGGTACTGTTTCTGTTGTTACCTCTTTTTCAATTACCCCTTCATTTCCAGCATTATCTACTATTACTACTTTAATATTATACTTTGTATTTTGCTTAATATCTGTAGTGAAAGTATAGTTTGGATCATTTTGAGTTGCTTGTATAATTCCATCTATATAATATCTAAACTCTTTTATACCACTTAAATTATCATCAGGCTCTGCTACTTTAGCAGTTATTGTATTAGTAGAAGTTGTTAATTCTAAATTTCCAGTTGGATTTTCTTTATCTATTAATATTTCAGCTTCAGAAGTAACTTCATTTGCTCCATCACTAGTTATAACTGTTGCCTTTGACTTACCTTGAAGTGCTAGAACGCTACCAACTTGTGTTTTTCTACTTATAGTATTTGCACCTGATACAACATATGAAGTTTCTGTATTTTGATCAGTTTGAACAGCTTCTATATATACACTTTGATTTGTCCATTCTCCTGGTACATAATCTGAACCATTTTTATCATTTAATCTTAAAATAACTCTTCCGATTAAAAGTTCACTAGTTGAAAAAGCTACTTCATCTGATGTAAAAGTATTATCATAATTATCTGATACCTCAACTTTTAGTTTGTAACTCCAGTTGTATTTTAAGCCTTTAATTGTATATATTCCTTCTGCAACTGAATCACCAACAACAATCCATCTAGTCCCATCATATACATAATATGTATAATTAAAATCACCTTTTGGATTCCCTGTTAGGTTAACTTCAGCTTTTGCTGTACTTGTAGTAGTATCTGATACACTAACAGAGTCTATACCTGTTAACATACCATCATTTCCTACTAATAGTCCCATTTCTTTAGCTATTTCTTTTGTTCTTTCATCATCGCCTTGATATCTTACTCCATCTTTTTCAGCAACATAATCACCAGTATTTAAATAGCTATCTGGAACTACACCATCAAAGTCTGAGTTTTTAATTTTACTTTCGTCACCTTGATAACCATACAAAACTTCCCTATACCTTTGGTCATAATTATCAAGCATAGTCCTCATATCAGTTCTAAGTGCAGCTTCTTTTGCTACATCAATGGTATCTTTATTTACTACCATTAAAATTACTGCTGAGGCTAATATAATCATTACTATTACCGTAATAATTAAAACCATAAGAGAAATTCCCCTAAATTTTTTCTTGTGATTTACATCTGTAGTTTTCATAAACCCCTCCTAATATACAAACATTAAAAAGTAACTACAATTTTGTTATCTTTAATTGTAGAATTTAAGCCGTTTTGTATATGCCAATCATTATATTGATTTAAATACGAATCAGCTTTCCTACTATCATAATCTGTATATAACATTACTTCTTTTTTATCTTTTATATATATTGGTGTCATAGTAATAGTATCAAGCTTTTTATCTTTTGATATATTGATATCAAATAAAAAACTTTCTTTTCCAACATATAAATCCGAATCACCTATTAAATAACCAAGTGAAAATATTATTGGTTTTCCATTATATATTTCCAAAGGATATACTCCAGCAGCATGTTCTCCAACTACTAAATCAGCACCTGCATCAATAGCCACTTTAGCAATTTGTCTCATCTGAGATGTAACATTATATACATACTCTCTACCCCAATGTATATCAGCAATAACTATGTCAGCTGATTGTTTAGCTTCTTTTATATTTTTTTCTAGGTTATCTTTGCTATATACTGAAATATCATTTTTAGTATAATTACTACTTGTTCCAAGTATTACTGAATTTGTTGATACTATTGCAACTTTTTTATCTCCTTTTTCAAAATACACCGGCATATTTTGTCTACCTGCCACAAATATATCATTATTTTCTAAAATTCCAATAGTATTCTTTATAATATCACTTGGATAATCTGTTATATGATCTGATGCAATTGAAACGCAGTCTAAGCCCAAAGCATTTAAACCACTTATTACTTCTTTTGTAACCAAATATTTAGATTTTGCATTTTCAATTTTTTCTAAGTTTGTAATATTAGTAGAAAAATTGGCATATGTAAAATCAGATTTATTAGTTAATGAATATATAGATTTAAAGGCTTTTGAATAATAGTAATCCAAATTATCAGTAACTTCTCCACCCATCATAATTTCACCAAGTAAAGTTAAAGTCATATTATTATATGTTAAAGTTTCAACTTGATTATTTTCTTCTTCTTCATCTACATTACTTATTGCTCCTATTACTTCTTCAAACTCATCAGTACTATTTTCATTTTCTTCTTCACTAGTACCAGCATTAGTATCAGTTGATATATTTTGATCCTTTTCAGCTTTATATACAATAGTAGAATTTTTTACTTTATTTTTTAATATCATACCTGTAACAACAGTAAAAGTAATAAAGCAAACTGTAATTATGCAAGTTAAAATTACAGCATTTTTTATTGTAAGATATTTCCTAATATCATATCGTCTTTTATTAAATCTAATTCTGTCTTTAACTGACATCCCCATTTGCTTTTATCACCTCTTACTTTTACTTTTATATAATTTGAAGTATAGCCATATAAAAAGCCATCTTCATATACTTCAAATAAAACATCCATTTTTTTTCCTAAATATTTTTTCATGTAGTCATTCTTTAATATATTTGCTAAAGTTATAACTTTTTCACTTCGCATATTAGCAATATTTCCATCAATTTGGTTTTCCATCTTAGCCGCTTTAGTCCATTTTCTTTTAGAATATTTAAAAGTATGAACTTCATAAAACCCTACTCTTTTAATTCCTTCTATAGTATTTTCAAATTCCTCATCAGTCTCGCCAGGAAATCCTACAATAATATCACAAGTAAATGCAACATCTTTTATATTTTTTCTTAATTTATCTGTTATATTAAAAATGTCTTCTCTTGTATATTTCCTATTCATTCTTTTTAATACATTATTATCTAAACTTTGAACTGATATATGGAAATGAGGACATAGCTTGTCTATCTTAGAAAGTCTTGTTATAGCCTCATCAGTTAAAACTCTTGGCTCTATAGATCCAAGTCTTATTCTTTTTAGCCCTTCAACTTTATTTATCTTTTCAATAACATCTATAAGAGAAATATCGGTATCCAAATCTTTACCATAAGATGCAATTTCTATACCAACTAAAACAACTTCACCTACACCACTTTTTACTAAAGATTTTACCTCAGATATAATATCATCAAGTTTTCTACTTCTTACTCTTCCACGGACATATGGTATAATACAATAAGAACAAAAGTTATTACATCCATCTTCTATTTTTACACTTTCACGTATGTTAATTCCCTTTTCCAATCCACCTTTTTGAGTATACTTTTTAATCTTACCAATGTCACTAATTTTATATAATACATTTTGTTTTTTATTTTGTTTTAATAAATAGTCTTTTACAATATTTACTATATCTTGTTTTTCTTCATTTCCAATTACAATATCTACATTTTCTAATTTTCTATCATCATTAATTTCTTGTGCGTAACAACCAGCCAAAATAACAATTCCACCATGTCTTTTTGCCTTGCTTAAAGCTTGTCTTGTTTTTCTTGTAGATAAGTTTGTAACACTACAAGAATTAACCACATATATATCTGATTTCTCATTAAAATCAACAATAGAAAATCCTTCATCTGCAAATTTTTTTTGCATAAAATCAGTCTCATATTGATTTACTTTACAGCCTAATGTATAAAATGCAACTTTCACTGTTTACTCCTTAATATATACATATATATTTTACTACATATATATTTTTATTGCAAGAAAAAAACGATAAAAATATATAGAAAAAAGCCATAACTTTTTAGTAAAAACTAAATAATATGGCTTCTTAAGAAAATTTATAAATTTCAGTAACAAAATTATCGTTTTTTGTCTTTCTTAACACTTTCCCAATTTTTATTTTTCCACATTTTCTAAAAGAAACAATATCATTCTCTTTTAGGTTAATATGAGGATAAAACATATTTTTATCATTTAAGAAAAGATCTCCTTTTAAAATCTTTTCTTTTGTTTGCATCCTACTAAGATTGTATACTTCGCTTAATATTGCATCAATTCTAAGCGAAGGTATAATATATTCTTTTTTAACAAGATTAACACTAATATCTAAAATTTCTTTACTACTTAAGTCTATTTCCTCAAGCTTTACTTCTTGATTTCCAACCTTGTATAAATTAGTTATTAAATAACTAGTAACTGATTTTATACAAAAGACATATGCATGTTCATCACATGCAAAAATATCGCCAATCATTTCATTTTTTATACCAAGTGAATATATTCCTCCCATATAATCTTTATGTATAAGTTTATTCTTTATATTTGGAATTATTTTTAAACATGATATAGCGTCATTATATATTTGATCACTATTTTCTATATAATCTGGTATAAAAAATATAACTTTTTTGTTACAATATTCATTTGGAGAATAAATACTAAAAGGTACCTTTAATTCATTTAAAACTCTATTTGCCAAATCAAGTTCATGTAAATTTAAAAAATTAGTATATATAACTTTATTTTCTTTATCAAACCTAAAAGCTTTATCAAGAATATTAGATATTAATATTTTTTCTTCTTTATTTTCGTAACTTTCAAGTATTTTTGCTCTTTTCTCACGTGTAAACATACTTACTCCTAATTTTCCAATTTATCAAAATATTCCTTTAAAATATCTATTACAACTTTAATATCATCACATCTATTTATCTTATCTTTTATTTTTGTGCTTTCTTTTAATCCTTTTAAATACCAAGCTATATGTTTTCTCATTTTTAGTGTTGCTTGTTTTTCATCATCATAGGAAAGTGCATAGTCTATATGCTTTAATATTATTTCTAATCTTTCTTTATTACTTGGGATATAGTCCTTTTCTTCTAATATACTTTTAAAAATCCAAGGATTTCCCTGAGCTCCACGTGCAACCATTATTCCATCACAGTTTGTATAGTAAAACATATTTTTAGCAGATTTAAAATCAACTATATCTCCATTTCCAATAACAGGAATACTAACGCTTTCTTTTACTTTACGTATAATGTCTAAATCAGCTTTTCCGCTATAATACTCCTGTCTTGTACGTCCATGGATTGTTATCATTGATACACCATAAGCCTCACACATCTTAGCAACTTCAACAGCAGTTATATGATTATCATCAAAGCCTTTTCTTGTTTTTACAGTAATTACTTTCTTTGATACTTTAACAGCCTCTTTAATTATATTTTCAACATTTTTTAAATCTAAAAGTAAACCAGCTCCATCGCCATTTTTAACAAGTTTAGGGGCTGGGCATCCCATATTTATATCTATTATATCAATACTATCATTTCCATTTAATTTTTCTATTGTATTTGATATAACTTTAGCATTACTACCAAATATTTGAACAGCCGAAGGTCTTTCATCTTCCATAACTTTAAGCAATTTTTCTGTTTTACTACTTTCAAATTCCATTGCTTTACTACTTGCCATTTCTGTATATGTAAGCCCTGGATTAAAATTCCTACACACCTTTCTAAAAGGTATATCTGTAACGCCAGCCATAGGTGCCAAAAAAACATTGTTTTTTATATTTATATTTTTTAATTTAATTTCATGTATAAAATTTTCCATCTTTCTCCTTAATAACTAAAGTATTTTACAGATCTATAAGTATAACCTTTTAAATAATAAACATTTAGAGTTTCCTCTGCTACTATATATACATCCTTATTATTTAAATTACCTTTACCGTTTTCAATTGTAGAGTCATCAATTTTACTCATATCTACAACATATAACTTAGAATTAATATCTCCTCTTTGAGCAAGTAACTGCTTTAATTCATTAGATACTGTATCAGCTGCAACTATTTCATTTGTTACTGGTAAAACATCATTTTTTATATAGTATTCATTAACAGCATCAGCAGTTCTAGATACCATTGATTTAAAATCTTCGAAATTTGCAGTATTAATTGCACCAGCACCAACAACACTTGCAGTAGTTATAATTGTTATCATTATAACTATTGCTATTAAAACTATAGATAAAGTTACACCTTTTTTCATATATATTCCTCCAATAATTTACATCTAATATTTTACCATATATAGTAAAGAATTACCATATATTTTTATTAAAAAAGAAAAAAGTTACCATTTTTGAACTCTACTTTTGGTACAGTTCGCATTAGGTAACTTCTTTTTTATACAATAAATTCTTCCATTTTTGATATAACGTCTGCAATTAAAGAAAATGATTCTTTTTCAATAGGAAGCCTTAAGAAAACTTTGTCTTTTTTTAAATTAATTTTAATCTTTTTTGAAAGCTCTAAATTAACGCTATCAATATATTTAATTGTTAAAGGATCATTTTTAGTATTTAAGAAAAATGAAACTTCAATTTTTTCATCTTTTATATCGACAAAAAATTTTTCTTTGTAAGGCCTCTCTATATCTAAGAGCCGATCTCTTACCTTTTTTACCTTCATAGCAACAGAAGTTCTTGCTAAGTTAAACCTCTTTGCTATAACATTTTGTTCTATCCCTGAGAAAAAATAAAGTGGTATAAGTCTATTTTCACCAGAAAAGCAATTAAGCATAATACTAATAACTTTTGAAATATATTCAATTTTTTCAATATGTTCATATAAGGTAATTGCATTTTGATCAACATATCTATCAATTAATAATATTTCTTTATCACTATCAGTATTAATATTTTCTTCAAAATGTATGTCTTTTGAATGCCTATTTTCACCACGTAAATAAATAAGTATCTCATTTCTTACAATTTTAAAAGCAAAAGTAGAAAAAGATACACCTTTATCTACGTCAAATGTTAAAGCTGCTTTACAAAGTCCAATTATTCCCGCAGAAAAAGCCTCTTCATAAAGATTTGGTGCTAGTTTTAATACTTTATCAATACAATATACAACTAAGCCTTGATTTTTTAACACCATTTCACTCTGTGAAACTGTTAATACTGTGTTAATAACTAACGCTCCCCTCCGTATTAAATTTAATAAGGTTATATATTTAATTATATGTATTTTATCATAAAGTTAATTAAAAGTCTATAGCTTTACATAAAAGTGGTACAGAAATACTAATCTGTACCACTTTTAATTTAACCTTTACTCCTCTTCTTCATTTTCTTCATATTCATCAAGTTCAGCATAGTATTCGTAACATGGAAGTTGAAGAAAAATAGGTTCATACATATCAAGATTATAAAGAAATGTAATCATTGCTGGAAGTCCACTATCTCTTAGTGTTGAATACATATTGCGTAAATGAAGTCGTGAATTTTTATCATAAGATTCGACAAAAAATTCTTCCAAATCTTCACAATACCAAATTCTATTTTTACGGTAGAATCCATCAGTTATAAAAACAACTCTTCTTAATAATTCTTCTTGGGTCATAATATATCTAAATATACAATATGCCACATCATCAACCTTACCTATTATTTCTAGTCTGCGATATATTTCTTTTGATGTTTCATACGGTGTATACACATCCTCTGTTTGCATGATATAATTTTTGTAGTCATCCTCCCGTGTAAACATGGTGTTACCAATGTAGATATAAGGTGACTCAAATCTCTTATGCATTTTACAACCCTCTTTCCTAAAATACAATATTATTTTAGCATATTAACTTTAAGCATATTATATCACCCGCTCTAATTTATTTCAATGCATGAAAAGAAAAAAGATGTGAAAATTATTCCATTTCACATACGGGAATTTGACAGTTAATTAAATATAAAATTGATGTAAGCATTGAAAGTGCT
>OBKV01001659.1_pt1 | contig 13638 bp, 10 predicted proteins | sample 1517301 | NCBI WGS metagenome assembly OBKV01 (sample SAMN04571685, study PRJEB22368) | human gut metagenome | biome: human gut; material: stool | host: Homo sapiens | place: Luxembourg | collected 2012-06-29 | reverse complement strand
ATCTTTTCAGCTTTGTAGCTTTACGATATTCAAATGCTCTTCCCATTGGAATAAAATTTTAAATGTTTATCGTTTTTGTTTGTAATATTATCTCAGTTCTGCGTCAATCGCATTCTGCATTATCTCAGTTCTGCGTTGAGCTTGCCTGTGAGGTTGGCAATGAGCTTCTTCATGATGGCATCAATCTGCTTGTCGTTCAATGTCTTCTCCTCATCCTGCAGGATGAAGTTCACGGCATAGCTCTTCTTGCCCTCTGGCAGGTTCTTACCCTCATAAACATCGAAGAGTACCACGCTCTTCAAGAGCTTTTTCTCGGTCTGATGGGCAATCTGCTCAATCTGTGCAAACTCTACGTTCTTGTCAACGAGCAATGCAAGGTCGCGGCTCACTGATGGATACTTGCTGATATCTGTGTAAGTAAGGTTCACCTTCTTCACGGTCTTCACCACGTTATCCCAGTGAACATCAGCATAGAATACATCCTGCTCAATGTCGAATGCCTTCTTCAGCTTGTGGCTCAGGATACCCATCTCTACCAATACCTTGCCGGCACGGGTCTCGTAGCTTACACCCTTGGCAAAGATGTTGTTGTCGCTGTGCTTGATTACGAGGTTGTTCTGTGGCATACCTACACGACGGAGGATATTCTCTACCACAGCCTTCAGCTCGTAGATGCAGCTCTGCTCATCTGCATGAGCCCAACTGCCCTCTACACGCTTACCGGTGATGAAGAGTGACATGTGAGCCTCCTGAGAGTAAGCCTTGATAGGACTCTCTTCGCTCCACTTCTCCTTATTATATATATAGGTGTTACCCACCTCGAAGAACTTCAGGTTCTGGCTCTTGTGGTTGATGTTACGGGCTACGCTCTCCAAACCGCCGAAGAGCATAGTCTGGCGCATCACGCCGAGATCTGCACTCAATGGGTTCATCACCTTCACTACGTTCTCCAAAGGATACTTGTTCAGCTCCAGATCTGTATAGTAGCTGGTCTTGCTCAGAGAGTTGTTGAGAATCTCCATGAAGCCCTCGCCTACCAACTGCTCAGCCACGAGGTTCTGGCTGTGATAAGCCTTGTCCTCATCACCCTGAACAGTCAAAGAACTCTTCAACTGGGTTGGAATCTCCACATTATTATATCCATAGATACGGAGGATATCCTCTACCACGTCGCAAGGACGCTGAACATCCACGCGATAAGCAGGAACCAGAAGGTCGATGCCCTCAGCATCCTCCTTCACGATCTTCATCTCCAGAGATGTAGCGATATTCTTGATGGTCTCAGCACCAATCTCCTTACCGATGAGACGGTGAGCATACTCATAGTTCAGGCGAACTGGGAAATCCTGCATTGGCTCTGGATATACATCCTTGATCTGCATGGAAATCTTGCAGCCAGCCAACTGCTTGCAGAGGATAGCTGCCTGCTTCAATGCATAAATCTGTCCGTTAGGATCTACGCCACGCTCAAAACGGTAGCTGGCATCTGTGCTCAAGCCGTGACGGCGAGCGCTCTTGCGGATCCATGTTGGGTGGAAGTAAGCACTCTCCAGAACCACGCTCTTGGTGGTCTCGTAAGTACCGGAACCTTTACCGCCGAAGATACCTGCGATACACATTGGCTCCTCGGCATTGCAGATGCTCAGGTCGTGCTCGCCCAGGATGTGCTCCTCGCCATCCAGGGTCACGAACTTGGTGCCCTCTGGCTGGGTGCGTACCACAATCTTATGACCGGTAACCATGTCGGCATCGAAGCAGTGCAATGGCTGACCGTATGCCATCATGATGTAGTTGGTGATATCCACGATATTGTTGATTGGACGCAAGCCGATGATGTTCAGTTTGTCCTGCAACCACTTAGGGCTCTCCTTCACCTCGCAGTCAGTGATGCTTACGCAGGCATAGCGCTTGCAAGCCTCGGTGTTCTCAATCTCTACATCGATAGGAAGATCCTCGTTATCTACCACGAATTCATCGCAAGATGGGCGATGCAGGCTGGTCTCATAGCCATTCTGCTTCAACCAGGCATAGAGGTCGCGGGCCACACCCCAGTGGCCGAGTGCATCGGCACGGTTGGCTGTGATATCAATCTCGATGAGCCAGTCGCTCTCCAGGTGATAGTACTCGGCAGCAGGCTGACCTACAGGTGCATCCTCAGGGAGCACGATGATACCGTCGTGAGATGTACCCACGCCAATTTCATCCTCAGCACAGATCATACCCAAGCTCTCTACACCGCGGAGCTTGCTCTTCTTGATGGTAAAACTCTGGTCGCCGTCGTAGAGCACGCAGCCCAGGTCGGCAACGATTACCTTCTGACCGGCAGCTACGTTAGGCGCACCGCAGACAATCTGCTGTGGCTCACCCTTGCCCAAGTCAACGGTTGTTACGTGGAGGTGATCGCTGTTAGGATGCGCCTCGCATGTCAACACTTTACCTACGTAAAGACCTTTCAGTCCACCCTTGATAGACTGTACTTCCTCCAAAGCGTCCACTTCGAGTCCGCAAGAGGTCAGCGCATCGGCAGTCTCCTGTGGTGTCAGGTCGAAATCGACGTATTCTTTAAGCCATTTGTATGAAACGTTCATTATAATGTTTTTTTATTATTTTCTCTTTATCAAGCGTTTGGGAACCTCCTCGTCATCACGCATTTGTGGCACAAGAGCCCTAAAACTTTGCAAAAATACAAAAAATAATGGAGATAAGCAAAAAACATCCGCCATTTTTGCACTATTTAAAAGAAATGAGTGCAAAAATGGCGGATAGTCTTTTGATGACGGCATCAGGAGCACTTCCCGAGGAATTATTCAAATACTTCGTCGATGGCATTCACCTGCTCAAAGGAGTCTTGTTCGCCGCCGCTGCCCACATGGTAGCATGGGTTGTAATCGGCAGGGATATCAAACTTCACCTCCGGACTGTAGCCCAGCGAGACATCGGCATACACCTTCTTCATGAAGATAGCCCAGATAGGCAGCGCCATAGTGGCACCCTGACCCATACTCATGGAATCGAAGTGGATATCGCGATCCTCACCGCCTACCCAGCAGCCACTTACCAGCTGCGGAGTAAAGGCGATGAACCATCCATCGCTGTTATTATTGGTGGTACCCGTCTTGGCACCAATCTGTCCCTCCAGCTTATAACGGTAGCGCAGTCTTCCTGCCGTACCATTATCCACTACGCCCATCATCATGGTGAGCATCTTCATGGCATTGTCGGCACTGATCACCTCATTCATTCGTGGCTGGAAGGTGGCGATGGTGTTACCCTCGTTATCCTCGATGCGGCTCACGAACATCGGAGCCGTACGGATACCATGGTTGGCAAAGGCTGTATAGGCGCTCACCATCTCGCTCACGCTCACCTCGCACGGTCCGAGACACAAGCTCAGAGATGCGTGAATATCAGGATTGTTGATACCATAGTCATGCAGCAGCTGGACAAACTGCGATGGGTTCAGCTTACTCATCAGATAGGCACTGATCCAGTTGTTACTCTGTGCCAATCCCCAGCTCAGCGGAACCATCTGTCCGTATCTCGAATGGTTGGCATTGCGCGGCGTCCATGGTCTGCCAGCCACCATATAGGTCTGCTGGCGGTTAGGTGCCAGATCGCAAGGCGAGAATCCGTTCTCCATCGCCAGACTGTAGAGGAACGGCTTGATGGTAGAACCCACCTGTCTTCTTCCCAGACTTACCATATCATACATGAAGTGGGTATAGTCCAATCCACCCACGTATGCCTTCACGGCACCCGTCTTAGGATCCATGCTCATGAATCCGCTGCGCAGGAAGGTCTTGTAATAGCGGATGGAATCGAGCGGACTCATCAGCGTATCGATGTCGCCATGATAAGTAAACACGGTCATCGGAATCTTCTTGCGGAAGGTATCGTGAATCTCTTCTGCCGAGCATCCCGCCTCCTTCATCTGTCGGTAGCGCTCACACTGGGTAACGCTGCGGTTCAGGATAGCCTTGATCTGCTTAGGGGTCAGCTTGTCGCTGTATGGCGAACTTGGCTTGCTTGAAATTTCCTTGCTGAAGGCTGGCTGCAGATAGCGTGCCACGTGCTGATATACAGCCTCTTCTGCATATCGCTGCATGCGGCTGTCCACAGTGGTGAACACCTTCAATCCATCGCTATATACATTATATGGAGAACCATCCTTCTTGAAGTTCTTGTTGCACCATCCATACAGAGGATCAGTATTCCAGAGGATGGAATCGGTAACAAACTGAGCATAGTTCCACGATGCATAATCCTTTTTTTCCGGACGGGTAGCCATCAGATACTTGCGCAGATATTCGCGCAGGTAGGTAGCCGAACCATCCTTATGGTCGGTACGGTGGAAGTTGAGCGTAAGCGGTTCTGCCGAATACTGGCTGTATTCAGCATGATCCAGATAGCCCGCCTTCACCATCTGCGAGAGCACCACGTTTCTTCTGTCGCGGGCACGCTCCGGATAGCGCACAGGGTTGAAGAGCGAAGGGTTCTTGCAGAGACCGATGAGCGTAGCCGCCTCGGTGAGGGTAAGATCCTTCGGTTCCTTATTAAAATAGGTATTCGCCGCCGTCTTGATACCCACGGCATTGTGCAGGAAGTCGAAGTAGTTGAGATAGAGTGCCAGGATTTCCTGCTTGGTATAGTATCGCTCCAGCTTGATGGCGATGACCCACTCTATCGGTTTCTGCAGCAGTCGCTCCAGGGTGCTCGATGCCTTTTCGGAATAGAGCTGCTTGGCAAGCTGCTGGGTGATGGTAGATCCACCTCCGGCATTGGTCTGTCCCAAGAGTCCACGCTTCACGATGGCACGACCGAGCGCACGGAAGTCGATGCCCGAATGCTCATAGAATCGTTCATCCTCCGTGGCAACCAGTGCCTTTATTAAATAAGGTGACATCTTCTTATAAGGTATCACGATACGGTTCTCCTTGTTCAGGTTCCATGTACCCAGCACCTTTCCATCAGACGAATACACCTGAGTGGCGAATCTGCTGATAGGATTCTGCAGGTCCTCGATGTCCGGCATGTAACCGATCCATCCGTTCCAGATGGCAAAGAAGGCCAGCATAGCCGACACGACAAAGGTGGCAAAAATGCCCCATAACGTATAGATAAAATGTTTTCTCATCTCTATTTCTTCATTTATTTTGTGCAAAATTACTAAAAAGTTTCGAAATCTCGCACATAAATCAGAAATTATATGTAACTTTGGGGGCGATTTCAGAACATTCAATCAAAATTCGTATGGAAAAACATAATTTTGTGACGATTGCCGACCTCTCGAAGGAGAAAATCATGTACCTCCTCGAAATGGCGCAAGAGTTTGAAAAACATCCCAACAGGGAGTTGTTAAAGGGAAAGGTCGTAGCGACCCTTTTCTTCGAACCATCTACTCGTACCCAACTCAGTTTCCAGACTGCTGCCAACCGCCTTGGCGCACGTGTCATCGGCTTCTCTGATGCCAAGACATCCAGCACTACCAAGGGCGAAACGCTGAAGGACACAATTCTGATGGTGAGCAACTACGCCGACGTCATCACCATGCGCCACTTCATCGAGGGTGCAGCCCAGTATGCCAGCGAGGTAGCTCCAGTGCCTATCGTCAATGCCGGCGATGGTGCCCACATGCATCCATCCCAGTGCTTGCTCGACCTCTACTCTATCTTCAAGACCCAGGGAACCCTGGAGAACTTGAACATCTATCTTGTGGGTGACCTCAAGTATGGCCGCACCGTTCACTCACTTATCACCGCTATGCGCCACTTCAACCCTACCTTCCACTTCATCGCACCTAAGGAGCTTGCCATGCCAGAGGAGTACAAACTCTACTGCAAGGAGCACAACATCAAGTACGTGGAGCACGAGGATTTCAACGAGGATGTGATTGCCGGCGCCGATATTCTCTACATGACCCGTGTACAGAAGGAGCGTTTCAGCGACCTGATGGAGTACGAGCGTGTGAAGAACGTGTATATCCTGAAGCGCGACATGCTCTGCAAGGCAAAGGAGAACATGAAGATCATGCACCCACTGCCACGTGTCAACGAGATTGCATACGATGTAGATAATGATCCACATGCATACTACATCCAGCAGGCTCAGAATGGTCTCTATGCCCGTGAGGCTATCTTCTGCCACTGCCTCGGTATCACACTGGAGGATGTGAAGAATGACAAAAGCATAATTGAATAATGTTGAATGTTGAGTGTTGAATGTTGAATGTTGAATGTTAAGTTGCCTAACGGACACCTAACATGGCCCTCAAGGGCGCAAGCCTCATTCAACACTCAACACTCAACATTCAACATTCAACACTCAACATTTAAAAAAAAAAAGAGATGGGAAACAATAAAAGCCAATTAGTAGTTGCGGCTATCGAGAACGGTACCGTAATCGACCATATACCAGCCGAGAAAACCTATCAGGTAGTGAATCTGCTCCAGTTGGAGAAGATGGACACTCCTGTTACCATCGGCTACAACTTGCCTTCCAAGAAGATCGGCAAGAAAGGCATCATCAAGGTTGCCAACAAGTACTTTACCGATGAGGAAATCAACCGCCTCTCTGTGGTGGCTCCTAACATCGGACTGAGTATCATCAAGGACTACGAAATCGTGGAGAAGAAGACCGTAGAGACTCCAGATACGCTCAGGGGCATCGTAAAGTGCAACAACCCTAAGTGCATCACCAACAACGAGCCTATGCAGACCCTCTTCCACACCGTAGATAAGGCTCTCGGTATCGTACGCTGCCATTACTGCGATAAGGAGCAGCAACTGGACAAAGTGGAGCTTTGTAAGTAGCATCAATCACATAAAATAAATAAGAATGGTTAAAGATCAAGAGTTTTTCGACTTAATCGAAAGAGAACATCAGCGTCAGCTGAAAGGTATGGAGCTGATTGCTTCTGAGAATTTCGTAAGTGACGAGGTGATGAACGCTATGGGTTCTTACCTTACCAACAAGTATGCAGAGGGTCTGCCTGGCAAGCGCTACTATGGTGGATGCCAGGTGGTGGATATCGTAGAGAACCTTGCCATCGAACGCGTGAAGAAAGTCTTTGGTGCTGAGTATGCCAACGTGCAGCCTCACTCTGGTGCTCAGGCTAACGCTGCTGTATTGCTCGCCGTACTGAAACCGGGTGATACTTTTATGGGATTGAACCTCGATCACGGCGGTCATCTTTCTCATGGCAGCCACGTCAATACTTCTGGTATTCTCTACAATCCTATCGGCTACAACCTGAACAAGGAGACGGGTCGTGTGGATTACGACGAGATGGAGAAGCTGGCTCTGGAGCACAAGCCTAAGCTGATTATCGGTGGTGGTAGTGCCTACAGCCGTGAGTGGGATTATGCCCGCATGCGCAAGATTGCAGATGAGGTGGGTGCCCTCCTCATGATTGATATGGCTCACCCTGCAGGTCTGATTGCAGCCGGTCTGCTCGACAACCCATTGAAGTATGCCCACATCGTTACTTCTACTACCCACAAGACTCTCCGTGGTCCTCGTGGCGGTATCATTCTGATGGGCAAGGATTTTGACAACCCATGGGGATTGACTACCAAGAAGGGTGAGGTAAAGAAGATGAGCATGCTCTTGAATTCTGCCGTATTCCCTGGTCAGCAGGGCGGTCCGCTGGAGCACGTCATCGCTGCCAAGGCTGTTGCCTTCAATGAGAACCTGCAGCCATCCTGGAAGGATTATGCCATGCAGGTGAAGAAAAATGCTGCCGTTCTCGCTGACGATCTGATGGGTCGTGGCTTCGGCATCGTAAGTGGTGGTACAGACAACCACTCCATGCTCGTTGACCTCCGAAGCAAATATCCAGACCTCACAGGTAAAGTTGCAGAGAATGCGCTTGTTGCAGCAGATATCACCGTCAACAAGAATATGGTTCCATTCGATTCACGTTCTGCCTTCCAAACTTCAGGTATCCGCCTAGGCACAGCTGCCATGACAACCCGTGGCGCCAAGGAGGATATGATGCATCTCATCGCAGAGCTCATCGAGGAAGTATTGAATTCACCAGAGGATGAGAAGGTCATCGCCCGCGTTCGCGAAAAGGTAAACGAGACCATGAAGGATTATCCTCTCTTCGCTTACTAAGCAAAGGAAAAAGATTGGCTTGATATCTAAGCAAAGGAAAATTCAATTTGATATATATATACAAAAAAGACTGCGGGTATTATGTTCGCAGTCTTTTTTAATTCCGTCTCATATTTTATTTTTTAGTTTCAAATCATATTTTAAACTTCATCATCAAAAACAAGAAAACATTGTTATGCAAAAATTAAAAAGCCTCCTGCTAATGGCATTGGCATTGCTTCCAGCAAGCAAGACTCTTGCACAGACCAATGCACAAATTCTTTATGATTTCGGTAACGACCGTAAGTATGTAACCCTGACCTTGGAGATGTTCAAGCAGGACAAATGGGGAAGCACCTACTTTTTCGTTGACCACGACTTCAACTACGACAAGATGGACCCTAACAGTCCAAACGTAGCACAGGGCGGCACCTATACCGAGATTTCACGTGCCTTGAACTTCTGGCAGAACAGCAGCATGAAAAACTGGAGCCTGCACGTAGAGTACAATGGCGGTATCACCAAGAACTACCCTATCAACAATGCCTGGCTCTTCGGTGTGGAGTATCTGATTCACGATGCTACCTACAAGAACACCCTGAATCTGGACGTTCTCTATAAGACCATCCGCAAGACCGACCAGAATGTTCCGATGCAGTTGACAGCCGTATGGACCTGCAACGACCTTTTCGGCGTAAAGGGACTGAAGTTTGACGGCTTCGCTGATTTCTGGTGGGAAACCCACGGAACCGTAGATGGCGACGGCAAGGCTAAGACCCGCCACACAGTATTCATCACCGAGCCACAGCTCTGGTACAACGTAGGTCAGCACTTCGGCTGCGAGAACCTGAGCCTTGGTGGTGAGGTAGAGATTACCAATAACTTCGGCAGCACCGATGGAGCAAAGGTTCGCCCTTGCCTGGGTGTGAAGTGGGACTTCTAATAGTTAAAGATGCCTAACAGAGAATTTCTACAAGAAGAAGAAAAAGAAAACAAGAAAAAAAGAAAAGAAAAAAACGACAAGAAGAAGTAGCAAGAAGAAAAGATAAAAAAGAAAATAAATAAAAGAAAAAATAGAAAAAGAAGAAGAACTAACCCCATGCCAAACTTGCTCATTCTTCGCAAGTTTTACATGGGGTTTCATTCTCCCTGCCTTTTTATTTTGATTTTCAGGAACTTACGTTATCTACCAACCTTCAGACTTCCGTCAGAGATGCTTCCCACTCCATCCTTATGACGGGTGTATTTGCCGGTGACACCGCTCAGATGCACGCCGCCAACACCATCCAGATCAACATTCAGAACCTGGCAGTCAACCTTGGCGCTTACCTTACCCACGCCATCATTGTTGATCTTCAGATTTCCGCCCTTGAAGAAATCGAGCGTAACGGAGCCTACACCCTCATTATCCACCTTCAGGTCGCCCATCGCCACGTTGCCAACCTTTACGGAGCCTACACCTTCGTTGTCAATCTTCATCACATCGCCCTTGGCATGATCGATGCTGACAGAGCCTACACCCTCGTTGGTAACATCCAGTCTGTTGGCAAGAATCTGATTGATGCTGACAGAGCCTACGCCCTCGTTATCGATTTCCAGGCGGTCGCTGTTGACAGACTTGGCATAGAAAGCCCCTACCCCTTCCTGGGTAATCTTCACCAGATCAGGACTGGTGATATAAATCTTCAATCTGTTTTTTTCAGAATTACAGCTGGCAGGCACCTTGAGTCTTCCCGTCAGACCGATCTTCACCTCGCCGTCTCGATACACCACCTTGATTTTCTCCTTGAGTTTCTGAGCGAACTCAGCATCCTTGATGGCAGAGTAATCCAGTCGAACGCTGCATTCATCACCGTCGTTCTGTGTATAATAGACACTGGCAACCATATCCACGTCAATAGCCTTGAAAGGCTTCTCTCTCAAATCATCCTGCGTAAACTCCAGGCTTCCTCTCATTTCAGAAGTGGTAGTAGAACCCATACTGCAGGAACAGATGCCCATAGAGGCAAGAAACAAAGTTGCCGAAGCAACCCAAATACTCATTGTTTTCATACTCTTTCGATTTTAAATTTTCTATATTCTGATGCTTAGACGCAAAAGAAACCCGAAAGGTTGCAAAAAAGCCCAAAAAGATTGCAAAAAGAACCTCAATTGTCTTACAATAGAGCCTTAATTGTCTTACAATAGAGCCTTAAATGCCTTGCAATAGAGCCTTACTTACCATCCAATTAAGCCTCAATTAAGGTTTACGTTAGGCTTAATTGAACGTTACGTAAGGCTCTTTTGAACAGCAAGTAAGGCTTAATTCATCATCAAGTAAGGCATAAGCCAACGCCATATATGACACTAGCAGACGTCATACATGACACTAGCAAACGTCATACATAACATAAGCAATCATCATATATATCATAAGCCAACGTCGCATACTTTTGAAACATATATGATACCATAAGAAACATGCCTGGATTTTAGGCTTTTTCACGACTCCATTATCGCTAACAAAAGGTAACTCCATAGCACTCAATACAAAAGTCTATAATGCCTTCTGCAATATAGATTCGGCATGAGCCACACGTTCTCTGCCAGGAGGTTCTATGCCATCTAGCGGATAAGAGATTCCTAGCTTCTCATATTTGTAGATACCCATCGTATGATAAGGCAATACATCTATGCGCTGGATATTGCTGAGCGTAGAGAGGAAGTCTCTCAACTCTTCCAGGTATTCATCCTTGTCGGTAATACCTGGAATAAGGACGTGACGTATCCATACCGGCTTGTGGATTTCGTTGAGATAGCGGGCACAATCGAGTATGTTCTTGTTGCTATGAAGCGTCAACTTACGATGCTCTTCATCATTGATATGCTTGATATCCAGAAGAACAGTATCAGTGACGGTCATCAGACGCTCAAATTTCTCGAAGTTTTTCCCTTCTCGATGAAAGGGTTGAGCCGAGGTATCAAGACAGGTATTGATGCCACGCTGATGGGCTTTCTCGAAGAGTTCGATGAGAAAGTCTATCTGCATCAATGCCTCGCCACCGCTCACGGTAATTCCTCCATTATCTCCCCAATAACTCTTGAATCGCTCTGCCTTGTCCAGCAGGTCATCGGCAGTCCACTCTTCTCCTACCCCCGTCTTCCAGGAATCCGGATTGTGGCAGAACTGGCAGCGCATGGGACAACCCTGCAGAAAAATCAAAAATCGGATGCCTGGTCCATCTACAGAACCAAAGCTCTCTATACTGTGAACAAAACCCTTATGCATTCTTTCGAAGATCATATACTCCCCACAATGCAAAAAGACTCATAAATAAGGCTATAACGCCCAAAAAAAGAAATACGCCCATAATTATTTTATCTTTTTAGAAATGATTAAAAACAAGAAGCCCACTTAAGCCTGCATTTTACGATAATCAATATATGCCCATAGGGTAAACCCACCTGCAAGCAACGCAAAAAATCCCATAAATACCAATAGTTCCATATTTATTTTCCTTTCTTATTTTTATCTTTAGACATTAATATTAAAAAGAATCCACATACAGCTAGAAACATTGTTATTAGAGCACCAAATACTAAAAGTTTCTCTGTATCTATATCCTTTTTCATAATACTTGCCAAGATGATACCACCAAATATTAGTTTGGCTAAATCCAGGCAAAACTTTCCTCCTTCACTCCAAAGAGTTGTTTTTTGTTCTATATTCAATTTCATACAGCAAAGATAGCAAAATAATCAATATCTTACTCTATTTTGCAGTTAAATAAGCTAAATTGCCCGCTAAATATCCTCGGAAAGAAAATCTAGCGGGCAATCTATATGTTACAAAGAGACAAGAGAATTCTTCACTCTTCCCTCTTCATTCTTCACTTCCTTAGAGTCTCTCGTGAGCCTGACGAGCAATTACGTCGAGCTGCTGCTCACGTGTCAAGTCGATGAACTTAACAGCGTAACCACTTACACGGATGGTGAAGTTCTGGTACTCTTCCTTCTCTGGGTGCTCCATCGCATCCTTGAGCTTGTCGATACCGAATACGTTCACGTTCAGGTGGTGAGAACCCTGGTTGAAGTAACCGTCCAATACACCTACCAATGTCTGGGCACGCTCCTCGTCGTTGTGACCGAGAGCACCTGGACTGATGGTCTGAGTATTAGAGATACCATCGAGGGCATACTCGTATGGCAACTTAGCTACTGAGTTCAATGAAGCCAAAAGACCGTTCTTCTCTGCACCGTAAGATGGGTTAGCACCTGGAGCCAAAGGAGCACCGGCTGGACGACCATCAGGCATGTTGCTGGTATATTTACCGTATACTACATTTGATGTGATAGTCAGGATAGATGTAGTTGGCTCAGAATTGCGGTATGTATGATGCTTCTTGATCATGTTCATGAAGGTCTTGAGCAACCATACTGCAATCTCATCAGCACGCTCATCATCGTTACCGTAACGTGGGAAGTCACCCTCGGTCTTGAAGCTGAGAGGGAAACCGGTCTCATCACGGACGATGTTTACCTTGGCATACTTGATAGCTGAGATAGAATCAACTACGTGGCTGAAACCAGCGATACCTGTAGCGAAAGTACGACGAACATCAGTATCGATGAGCGCCAACTCTGCTGCCTCGTAGAAGTACTTGTCGTGCATGTAGTGGATGAGGTTCAATGTCTTCACATAAACGCCAGCCAACCAGTCCATCATATCCATGAAACGTGGCATGAACTCATCGTATGTCAATACATCACCCTCTACGGCGCGATACTTAGGACCGCACTGCTCGCGTGTCTTTGAGTCAACACCGCCAGAAACAGCGTAGGTCAAGCACTTAGCCAAGTTGGCACGGGCTCCGAAGAACTGCATCTCCTTGCCTGTCTGTGTAGCAGATACACAGCAGCAGATGCTATAGTCGTCACCCCAAACTGGGCGCATTACATCGTCGTTCTCATACTGGATAGAGCTTGTCTTGACAGAAATCAGAGAAGCGTAGTGCTTGAATGCCTTTGGCAAGCGAGAGCTATAGAGTACTGTCAAGTTTGGCTCTGGTGAAGGACCCATGTTCTCCAATGTGTGGAGGAAACGGAAGTCGTTCTTGGTAACCATTGAACGGCCATCCTGACCCATACCACCTACCTCGAGAGTAGCCCAAACAGGGTCACCAGTGAAGAGCTCGTTGTATGAAGGGATACGGGCGAACTTAACCATACGGAACTTCATGACCAAGTGGTCGATGAGCTCCTGAGCCTCATCCTCAGTAAGAGTACCCTCGTTCAAGTCGCGCTGGATATAAATATCGAGGAAGGTAGAGATACGACCTACAGACATCGCAGCACCATTCTGAGTCTTCACTGCTCCGAGGTAACCGAAGTACAACCACTGAACAGCCTCACGAGCGTTCTTAGCAGGCTGAGAGATGTCGTAACCATACAACTGAGCCATCTCCTTCAAGCCCTTGAGCGCCTTGATCTGCATAGCAACCTCTTCACGGAGACGGATAACGTCGTCGATCATCTCACGGTCGCCCATGTTAGCGAGGTCGTTCT
>OBKV01001652.1_pt1 | contig 13674 bp, 5 predicted proteins | sample 1517301 | NCBI WGS metagenome assembly OBKV01 (sample SAMN04571685, study PRJEB22368) | human gut metagenome | biome: human gut; material: stool | host: Homo sapiens | place: Luxembourg | collected 2012-06-29 | reverse complement strand
AACCTACATGATGATGTTTGTTGAAAACACGGTTATAATGCAACTCTGCCTCAAAGAATTCATGGCGGTCGCCACTACCTCCTGCACTTTGTGTCATCTTTTGCTCTTCATTCAGTCGCTTGAAGACCAAATTACCTTCACTGTCTCTGAAACGTTCCGCTTTCCATCTTTCCGGCGCTTTCAACTTGTTTATATAATTAGAGTTGTTTGTGTCGTAGCCAAAACGTCCGATAAACTTCAATCCTTCGGTTATGAAATCGAGTTTCTGATTTAAGGTCACGTTGGTCTGTATTTGGTTAGTCCAGCTTTGTCTGTAACCAGTCTGTGTAGACGCAATCCAAGGATTGTCACGATAATTTTCGTTATATTCTGATGCCGGGAAATAACCGTTCGAATAAACTTTAGGAATGGACACCGGAGTCTGTCCCATAAGGCTGTTCCACACAAGCGACGAACCTCGTCCGGTATCATTTACCTTTTTCAACATTCCGGATATGCCGACATTTAATAAAGTAGATTTAGTAATGTCTATATCCGCATTCATTCGATAGTTCCATCTGCGGGCATTGGCATTGGTATTATATTGCTTTTCAATTTCTTTATCCGTTTTATACATACCTTCTTCTTCCACATAGCTGGCAGATACAAAATAACGTGTGTTTGTACTACCACCGGTGATGTTGAGTGAAGCCTTGTATGTCATGGCTCCTTTCTTCAAAATCTCATCCATCCAGTCTACGTTAGGCAGTAAATCAGGGTCGAGTCCGTTCTTCAATATATACAGTTCATCAGGCTGATAAACCGGTTCTTCGTTTCTTGTGATTCTTGCCTCATTTATCAAAGATGCGTAAGTGGGTCCATCTATAAATTCCGGTGTTATGGTTCTGGTATTATAAGAAGTTTCCGCCTTGGCAGATATGGTAATCTTACTGGGTTTACCATGTTTGGTAGTTATCAATACCACACCGTTTGCACCACGGGCACCATAAATGGCGGTTTCTGAAGCATCTTTCAATACTTGAAACGATTCAATATCTTCAATACTGATATCATCCATATCTCTTTCAAAACCATCGACAAGTACAAGGGCACTTGTTTTGGCACCAAAAGTAGAAATACCACGGATCCAGAATTCGGAAGTATTTTGGCCCGGTGCTCCACTGCTCTGCATGGATAATACACCGGGAACATTTCCTGCCAAGGCATTAACAAGATTTCCTGAAGGAGAAACATTCAGATGTGCTATATTAGCAGAAGAAACAGCTCCTGTAACGGTTATCTTTTTCTGTTCTCCTGTTCCGGTAATCACAACTTCATCCAATACACTAGATTTTGACTCTTGCATTATCACAGTCAGTGTTTTCTTATCTTTTATAAGTATCTCCTGACTCTCAAAACCAATGTATGAAACGATAAGACGTTGATATAACTCCACCTTTATCTTGAATTTTCCGTCAATATTGGTTATCACACCAAGTCCAGGCACATTCTTTACTACAATATTAGCACCTATAAGAGGATCTTTATTTGAATCGAGTACAATACCTGATACTTCTATTTCTTTTACGTCTGCATGATTTTGTGCCGTTGCCTGAAACATCAGCATAAACATACAAAAGAAAATAATAATAATGTTTTTCATTCGAGGTAACATTTTAATATTAAAAATTTATTCATCTTTCGCTATATTTCTAATTCTATAGTTTTCGATATCACCAATGTAAAATATCTTATTTACTTCATCGTAGTGTATTCCGAAAGGATAATTAAAGCGCGCCTCTTGCCTTAAATCACCATCTACATAACCATTAGGGTTATTGTTAACCCCCTGACTGCCACGACCGGCGTATGTGTGTACAAATCCTTCGGGAGTTACATAACGAATACAGTGTATCGAAGAGTCTGTGAAATAAAAATCGTAAATATCATCTTTGCCCTCTTTTATATATTGCTCGTTTTTTATGAATACGCCTTGTGCCGGATTACCTAACTTGGCATTTGTTCCTTGACCGTCAAGCCATCCTTCCTGTTTTTGTTGGCCACATAATATACTGGCGGTTAAAAGCGTCTTGCTCTTCCAGTCATAGGGTATTTTCAATATTGTCTTCCATTGGGAGAATGAGATATAAGCGTAATTGCCCGACGGATGCATAAAGATAAAAAACATCGGTTCGCCATCTCCTAAGGCATATAAAACCTTTTCTTCTTTTGTTTGCATATCAAAACGGATAAGTTCTCCGGTCTTTCTCTTTACATAATATTTCTTCTTGTCGTCTTTTCCCTCTTTATAAAGAACGATTTTTCTTCCGATAACAAGAGGTTGTGGTTTCTTAAAACCGTTTGCTCTGGTAGTATAAGAAATACCTATGGCATTTTCAGTATCCTGCTGATTTGTAATCAACATAGTGTCACCGCTTAAAGTGAAATCTATGGTACGAATACTTTCCCAGTTACCCTGTCCTTTGGTCAATAATGTTGAGACTTCCTTCTTTTTTAAATCCAGTACTCTGATACTTGTCCCGCCATACCTGTTTCCATCGACCACATAAAGTACGTTTGGGTCTTTCGGGTCAACAGTCATATATCCCGGACCGGAAAAGCCGGCCTCTTTAAATGAACCATCCTGAACCTTTACTTTACCGGTTTCATCCACATAGCCGGCTACGGTTCCGACAATCGTTTTGGAAACATAATTGAATTTCTCTGCCGCAGTAATGGGGTCTTGCCCTTTTATGCTTACTTCAATAGTTCCTTCTGAGGCTTTGAAAGGAACCATACAATATATAATATTTCCATTACTACCTATAACCTTGGCTGGTAAACCGCCGATTTTTACCTTTATATCATCTGTATTACTTCCAAAGTTATTTCCTTGGATATACAATCTTGTGCGAGCTCCTCCTTCCGTAGGTTCAAAACCTGTAATTTGAACCGGTTTTGAAGGATCGTGAATTGTACTAGTTGTAGTAGTTTCATCTTTACAACCAATAATCAATAAAGAAATTAGGAAAAAAATTAATGTATTTCTCATAAAGTTTAAATATTACATGAGTTCGTGATAATTTCAAAATAGAATAAGCCGATTTTTCAGGTTAAAAGGTCTGATTTCGGATAATGCGCTCGAATCTCTGATTCTGACCGAAAACATGCAACAGGATATTGCAGATGCCGTAAAAGATTTTTTCTTACTTAAAATAAATGTTTTCTGTTTCATATAACTTGAATTTAAGATTAAATATTAAATAATGGAATGAAAGTTTTTTCTCTGTTTTATATATTACTTCAATACTCAACTTTATAGTCTTTTCTGCTTGGTTTACCGCTCCAGATCTTGCAAGAAGTCCATTCTTCAAAACTATTTGTCCAAAAGTAATCATCTGCCGGAAGTCCCAGTGCTAAAAAACCAAGTGTTGCCATATACAAACTACCGGTAGTAGTATAATAATCAGCCAATTCAGGTTGATGACCATTAAATCCCAGTACCAACCAGCCGTTTTTGTCGAAATTCTGATTACCGTCGTACATATTCACAAATACGGCAGTGAGCGCACAACGTACTTGTGCAGGATGTATATAAGAAGGCAGTATTTTCATCAATGCTACTTGTGATAAGCTTTGAAATGCCCCTGTACGATAAGTAGCCGAACGTCCAAAAGCCGGAAAAACTCCGTCAGGCATTATCATACGCTCAGAAAAATCAGAATGGCGTATCATCCTTTTAACAGCTGTATTATATTGCCTTTCCGAGACTATTTTTTTTTCCTTTAATACCTGATAAATGTCTACCAGCATGGGATGAATAACATAATCATTATAATAATCCATAGAGAAACTTGGTCCGTCACTATACCAGCCGTCACCCACATACCATTCTTCTATTTTTTTACAAGCTAAGAATACTTTAGCTTGATCAACTTGTTCACCGACTTTCAACAAAAAAGTTTCTATGATAGCCGCAAATAACAAATGATTATTATACACGGGTTTATTTCTACGGAGTGACTTAAATGCGGTCACATATCTTTGTTTGGTGAGCGTATCCAGTGGCTCCCATAAAGCCTTGGGGGCACGTAGAAAAGCTTGTGCTAAATAAGCTGCATCTACAGTGGGCTGATAATTGCGGGTAAAGTTCAGACAATCGGGAGATTCGGGAGAAACACCATTTTTCAGTCCTTTAAGTACTGAAGTTCTAAAACTTTTCCTTAGTTTACCCTCTTCTGTATTGTCATCAGGTAAAGCCAACCAAGGAGCAATGCCGGCAAGTGTTCTTCCTACAGCCTCTAAGTAGGTAACGTCACGTGGATTACCATAGAAATTTTTTCCGGTCTCTACGGGCATGTTGGCCTCCAATGTTCCCTTGGCTAAATTGTCAATAACCGGTGAGGCTATACGACACAAATACTTTACCCATAACTCGCGGTCTTGCGCACCTGTACGCTTTGAAGCTACCATAGAGCTGAAGGAACAAATGCAAAATAGTATAAAAAGAATTTTACGCTTCATAATTATAATATCGGTTTATTGTTTATCATTCGATTGTAACGTAAAAGAGCCTCTAAAAAATAATAGTCCGCATAAATTAATGGCACGTCTACTTCTGAACCGTGAGGAATAGCTCCTGTGCTGTGTTTTAAAATAAAGTTTCCGTTTTTACCTTCTTCTGCACGATATTCAGGACTCGATAATGAGGTGAGTATTTGTAGTGCTGTCTCTGTATAAATTTTCTTCTTGTCATCCTTTACATAAGAGGATAATTCTAACAAAGCAGAAGCGGTAACAGAAGCAGCGGAGGCGTCACGATAGTTTTGTATGTATTTATTGGTCTTAGAGAACTTGCCAGGGATAAACCCCGGTCTATGCGTATCAAAATCCCACCAAGGAATTTTATCAGACGGAAGATTCGGGTGATTGATGTAATAATCCGCCATACGCTGGGCTGTTTTCAAGAAACGCGGATCCTTTGTTTCACGATAACATAATGTAAAGCCATATATTCCCCAACCTTGTCCGCGAGACCACGTAGACTCGTTGGAGTATCCCTGTGATGTTTCGCCTTTAATGAAATTCCCGGTCTCAGGGTCATAGCATGCCAGATGATAACTGCTACCGTCTTTTCTTATCTGATATTTCATGGTCTTTTCCGCATGCGATATCGCTATGTTTCTGAATGAAGGGTCACCGGTTGCTTTTGAAGCCCAGAACAGCAATTCCAAGTTCATCATATTATCTATGATAACGGGATATTTAAAAACGTGTTTGTTTTCCCATGAACGCCATGAGTCCCAGGACTTGATTGTACCTACTTGAGGATTAAAGCGTGTAGCCAAAGAGTATGCGGATTGTATAAGTATATCCTTGTATTTTTCATTCTGCGTAAGGCGATAAGCATTACCGAAGCTACAATACATCATGAAACCTATATCATGATTACCTTTGAATGTTTTAACTGGTTCAAGCTTTTCTGTCCATTTCTTGGCAAAGCTTTCAAAAGTTTTATCACCTGTATATTCGTTTATATACCATAATATTCCAGGAAAGAATCCGGAGGTCCACCAATAGATGCTCCGACATGAAGTATTTCCTTTACCATTTATGGAGTGCGGCATTTTAGCTTCTCCTTGCGGTATATTTTCAAGCATGTGTACCATTTGCCTTTTGGCAAAATCAAAGTTATCACTTACTAATTTGTTTCCGTTATTCTGTGCCAAGGCATTACTTGAACATACTAAAACTGTGATAGCCCCCAATAATAGCAGCTTATTTTTTTTCAAATAAGGAAAATGTCTCTGTACTTTATTCTTCATAATTTGGTAAATATAGATTTAGTTATAATGGCTAAAACGATTCTTTGCGAAGGCAAAAATAGAAATAGCGTTTTCTATAACTGTACCAAAATGTCCGAACAAAGTATCCAAAAAATATGAGTGCCTATTTTAACGTTCTATGAATTAGAACGTTTTAGACTATCCCTGGTCTTGTTTCCTATATTGTAGCGGAGAAATTCCAAAATGATTCTTAAAGCATTTACAAAAATAGCGTCCTGAACTAAAGCCCAAATATGCAGCAATATCATCCATGCGAAGTGTCGGGTTCTTTATCAGTAATGCAGTAGCTTTATTAAGTCTACATTCCAAAATGAAATTGGCAGGGGTTGTACCTGTAATGTCTTTTATCTTTTCAAAAAAAGCACTACGTCCCATACATACCTCTGATGCAAGTTGCTCTATATTAAAATCAGGATTCTCGATATTTTTCTCTACTATCTCTTTTATTTTATCAAGTAGTTTTTTGTCACTTTCATTTTGAACCACTCCTGGAACATTTGTAGACTGGCTGTTATCAGTATTTGTATGATGAAGCAACTCTCTATTACGGAGTATGTTATTAATTTTAATCAGAAGAATTTTAGCATTAAAAGATTTGGTAATATAATCATCTGCCCCCGACATTAATCCCTCCACTTGTTGTTCGGGAGATATTCTTGCGGTTAGCAGAACTACCGGAATGTGACATGTGTGTATATTATTCTTTATTCTTCTACACATTTCATTTCCACTTATACCGGGCATCATTACATCGCTTAATACAATATCCGGTTGTTCCTTTATTGTAATTCTCAAGCCATCGTCCCCATTTGTTGCTTTGTATACCTGATAAAGTGGAGAAAATATCTCCGCAAGCAAATTCAGGAGTTCTACATTATCTTCAACAATAAGTATTCGTCTGACATCGGCTTCATCAGGATCATTTTTATGATAGACTATCTTATTATTCTCTTTTAGTGTTTTCATAAAATCACTGTCCGGTATTGAATTCTGCACAATAGACTTGCTTTCTTTTATATCATGCTGTATGTCTACAAGCGGGTCATTTATAAAATGTTCATTACCGGTTTTCAGCATGACGCTGAATATGCTGCCATAGCCGGGTTTGCTTTCCACTGTAATTTTACCATGATGCAGATTGATAATCTCCTTACATAAAGCTAGTCCTATGCCTGAACTGAATGTGTAGAATTTACCTTTAGATTGATAATAACGTTCAAATATCCTATCAATCTCTCCTGCTTCGATTCCTATGCCATTATCTATTAATCGTATGATAAACATTTCGTTGCTTTTAATCAAAGAAAGTTCAACGCTTCCATTGTCGTTGGTAAACTTTAAGGCATTAGAAATCAGATTCGAGAACACTTTTCTTAATTGTACACTGTCAAACCAGCAAAACGCCGATTCGCAGCTTGTTGTAAACAGGTATTTGATGTTATGTGCTTCTGCCTGTTCTTTAAATGACAAATACACTTCATCTAAGAAAGGAATAAGATTTTTTTCTTGGACAGATAAACGCATTTGTTTTTGATCTAGCTTATGAAAATCAAGTAATTCGCTAATCTGGTTCCGCATATCAGATGCATGTTTGTGTAATTTTAATATTTTATCATAAACAGGTTTGGAAATATCCTTGCTGTTACTCAAGAGTAGTTCAATCTGAGTAGTTATTAAAGTAAGCGGAGTACGAAGTTCATGGCTTACATTTGTAAAAAAGTCAAGTTTGAACCGATTGATTTTCTCTATATTTTCTTTTTCTCTTTTTTCATTATCCAATAAGAGTTTAAATTTGAAAGATGTTATCTTTTCCTTTGCTATAATGAATAGTATTGATAAAACTATTATAAAATAAATCAACCATGCCCACCAAGTGTTCCACCAAGGTAATTTTACAACAATATCGAGACTTATTCCTTCGTCCTGTTCATTACCATAAATATTGTTTTCTCTGATATGCAACGTATAATTGCCAGGAGGAATATTGGTATAGGTGATATGATGTCCATTAGTTTTTATCCATTTTTTATCCAATCCGTCTAATTTATATTCATAAAATGTCGGAAATATAGAATAATAAAAATCGTTGTCCGAGAAAGTAAATTCCAGATTGTTCTGATTGTGTTTCAATACAATTTTATCTGTATATGAAATAATACGCTTCAGAATTTTGTTACTGTCATTGGGTAACATTAATGCGTTATTTACAAATAATTTTGAAAGATACAAGGACTTTTTGTTAGCTGAATTCTTTAAATTATCCACAGAAAATGCAGCCAGCCCCTCCAAACTGCCCGCATATATATCCTTATTTTCGGAAACGTAAAGTCCGTTATCTACACCAAACGATGAAACTGGCAGTTTTTTCCCCGATATAGAATATTTCACTCTCTTTTCTTTTGTATCGAAAAAAGAAAGTCCGTTACTACACATAATTATCATAAATCTTTCATCGAGAGAAATACAATTAAAGCAATAATCATCCAATATTAGGGAATTCTTGGAATTATATATTTGAAAAGTATCTTCTTTAGCATTATATCCTAACATTCCACCACCTTCCGTACCTATATAAATCTCACCGTTACTTGTTTCACATATACATAAGAGTACATTGTGCTTTATGCCAAAATCACTCGATTGGTATCGTTTCATTGAATCTGGCACACCTATTTTCATACAAACTATATTTTTATTATATATCGCCCATATCTGGTCTGATTGATCGATAACAAACGCAAGTACTCCCTTAATACATAATAGCGGGGTAACTTCGTTGGTTTTTTCATTAAACACATAAATACCATCACTTGAAGAAAATACAATTTTATCGCCATACATATATACATGTGTCACAGTGTGATGTAACATTCTATCCTTTGGAGACTTAAAACACTTGGTGAATTTTCCGGAAGGTATGTCATAAGCTATCAATCCCGATAAATAGGTACCAATATATAATTTATCCTTATTCTTATCATAACAGATAGATTTCATATTATCTGCTACAAGACCGGAGTCTTTCGTACTGAGGTGACGGAATATTTCAGTCTTATGATTCATATAATTAAGTCCTCCGCCATCTGTACATATCCACAAATCATCCCGTTTGTCTTTTACAATTCCACTGACAAATGGAAAATTGAGACAATCAGAGCGTTCCTTGTTTGCGGGATAGTATTTAAAAATTCTACTCTCTGGGGAAAAGACACTGACCCCTCCATAATAAGTGCCGACCCATAATCCTCCCTCCTTGTCCAAATAGAGGGCGAATATGGATGAATGTTTCATGTCACCGGAAAAACCTCCTGAGGCATAGGACTCTATATTACCGGTTGAGATAGAGTATTTGTTCAGTCCTTCACGAGTTCCGATCCATAAATTACCGGACTGGTCTTCGGTTACCACCCTTACGTCATTGCTGCAAAGACTATTCGCTGTTCCGGGATTATTGACAATATGGTTTACACAAATATCATTGTCAAACTGATACAGCCCGTTTGAACGAGTTGCCATCCAAATAGAACCATCTTTACTTTCATAAAGCATTTCGATGGAAGGTATGTCCAATATGCATTTCCATAATCCATTTTTATATTCTTTGTAACATCCTTTTGACGTGACGATATACCATTCACTACTTCTATTGCAAAATATAGAACTTATTCTTCCTGAAGAGATTTCTATTTTTTTGAAGAAATCCCAACGATTATCGCCTTCATTCCATTCCAAAATTGAATCTTTAGCAGCTATATAAATTTTGCCACCAATAGAATTAACAGCGTTTATATCTCTTTCTCTGATACACTGAAAACGGTCTTCAGTCAATTTATAACAAACCAAAGAATTGTCAGCACGCAAAAATATATTGTGATTTGAATCTTCAACGATTCGATAAATTGTATTATTTTTAATATAGTTGTCAAAACGTTCTTCACCTCCTTTCAAGGTTATCATTTCATTTCCGTCATAGATACTCAAACCTTGCAATGTTCCGAACCACATCCTTCCCAATTCATCCTGATGAATACTTAGTATTGAAGGTTGCGAGAGTCCGTCTTTTACTCCTATATTTTTAAAATAATATCCGTATAAAGGAAAATGTATGAAGTTTATGCACAAAAACAAAATAATACGAATAAGACTTTTTTCATATAAGCCGGATTTCTGTTTCTTCATGATTGATTAGACTTTATGAGGTTCACGCAATTAAATAAATTGCGTATACAAATATCCTATTTAATTTAGAAATATCAAAAAAATATATGTCTTTTGAGGATATAGGAATAGATTTTCATTTATTTATTGTCTGCGTTAGCCTGTATACTTTCCCGTTCTCATCTATACCCTCAATAATAATGTCCTCCGGTGCGGTGCTGTCTGGAGTGTAATATTCTATTATTGCATTTCCTTCTTCATCCAATTGCAGTGCCGGATTCCAATAGATAGTACTCCTTAAATCTGAACGCCGGGCATCTTTCTTTTCGGGAGTATCATAGGTTGGGTGATAAAATTCCACCGAGTCACTGTACCCGAGTGGAGAGTAAGTGATGATTCCTTGTGCCGGTCTGGCCGGAAGATCTCTTCCGTCTTTTAATGTGATAACAATGGCACCGGCAGCACCACGGGAACCTAATATTGCCGCATCTGCTCCGCGGAGCAGACTTAAACTGGACATATCACTGGCTTGCAGGGTGGTCAGGATCTCATTGTCATCCTCGTACACTACATCGTCAATCACGATAACAGGCTGTTGCGGATTGTTGCGTATATGTATTTCGTTTCCATTCATTACGCTAACTCCCGGCAGTCTCATTACTGCATCAAAGGCTGTATGTGCACCGTATTTTTCCAGTTGCTCTCCTTCGACAGTATAGGTGTTGATTCCTCCTGTATAAATACTTGTTGAACTGGGCTTTTTCCGGTTTCCTGTAATCAGTACTTCTTTCAGATTGTAGACTCTCATGCCGCCTTCCATGTAATATTGGTCGCGGGTATTGAGCAAATAGTCTTCCATAAAGGTTGCTGCTCCGTCACGGAAAGGGGATTTATGGAAGGCAACCGGATACTCAGGTTTTTCTATTTCAATATCAACTCCGGCAAAACCTCTCTTTGTACGTGCTTGTATGAGGAAAGTGGTACTGTCTCTGAATGAGGTATTGACTATAAATTCTCCTTTCTCGTCTGTGGTTGTTGTGGCGATAATGTTTTGTTTAGGAGCTAATAATACGATAGGTCCTTTTTTTACATTCCCTCCGAAGAAACCTTTAATACGCCCACTGATAGTCTGTCCTTTCTCAATATAATTACTGAAGTTCAATGAGGGAGCACGCAGTACATTATCAAATTTGTATCTGCGCCAGCCATGTGTCATCATCAAGAAATCTAACGAGCGTAGGGTTCGTGCATCTTGGCGGAGAAAATAGAACCCCGGGTCTTCCACATATCCTTTCAGATCGGAAGTCAACAGTAGGTTTGATACAATGTTGTCAGCGAGAGAATCCGGTTGGATACTTTTCTGGTTGGTAATGCTGACGGAGAAACTACCGTTTACAGGATTTCCCTTGTCGTCTTTTATTGAAATATTTAATGATACTTTTTCTCTTTTTCCGTATGTCGGTCGGTCCGGAGTTATTTGCCATTGGGGAGTTTTGCGGTCGGGAACAAAGACTAGCCGTTCGCTGAGCACATTCCCTTGCTGGTCGATTAACATGAAATGAGTGATCCCTTCTGTAAACAGGCTGTCATTCATTTTTCCGAAAGTCCTTGTCGGATTAATAGGTTGAAGTATGGAAAGTTTTCCACGGGTGTGAGCAATGAGAAATAGCTTTTGAGGCCATTCTGTTGCCTCTGTTTTCTGAATCTCATAACGTATTTCCTGTTTATAGTGACTTATGGAAAGTGTGATTCCCTTTTGTTCGATAGCCGGGAGGTCAAATCGTTTGGTAACTCCATCGCTGGACGTAGCCATTACGTAATAGGAACTGCCGTTGGAAGGGTTTAATGTGAAAATCCCCATTCCTTTGTGCTCGGAATGAAAAGATGTCAGTGTATCTCCTTGGGAATCCAGTAAGAAACCTTCTATTTCTTTGGAGAATCCGTCTGCTCCCTGAGCTTTGAACGCTATGTTCTGGTGCTGAACAGCAAGTAGTGCGCCTCCTTCCGGGAAAAAAGTGACGTCAAAGTCATTTGTAAATGCCGGCAAATAAAAAGTCTTTTTATAGATGTATTGCGGGTCGTCAAATTCCACTTCAATGCTGCGGGCAGCAGTTGGCTTCAAATCCGGTAAGGAAATGGAAATCAGTCCGTTTTCATCTGTCTTTTTTCTCCCTTTATCTTTTATTTTTCCGTTTACGATAAACCGATACCGGATTGCTGTGTTCTTAAAAGCCTCTTGGGTATTGCTGGTAAACTTGACTTTTGCTGTATAATGGGTATCGTCCTCTTGTTGATATTCGATGTTTGAAAGGATGGTGTTATCTATGGAGTTTCCGATTTTCAGATTACGTGAATAGAAGAATTCCGGTCCTTCATTCAACATCCAGTTACTGTATCCTCGCAGGTAGTAATCACCGGCGGGGAGGGTAGGAGGCAGGGTAAAAGCATTGTGGAAACCTAAAGAGTCTCTACGGATTTTTTTTCGTTCTACGATCGAGTCGGAACGATTGATTAATTCTGTAATGATAAAGTTACTCTGGCTATCATCTTGGTGGGTAATGGCATTTATCAGGTAGCCTTTGAACCAGATTTTCTCTCCGGCACCGTAAAATGGTTTGTCCAGGTGGAGATAAACCTTCTCATGGGGTATTTTCTCTAACAGGCTAAAATTGGCAATAACCGTATCTTGCATACTTTGTGCTGATAGCATTGAAGTTGATAATAACATTCCTGTTATCAGAGCTATTTGACATATTTGTGTCAGTAAGGTAGTTTTGCTTTTCATACGATATATAATGTTAGAGTGTTAACTTTTGTGCATCCAGATAGAAAGTACTTTTCGTTTGACTGCGAGTATATTAATGATTGATACGATAAGGAACAGAAGAATACCCATGCCGATAGCTGCCCATAGTGAACCTGTTTCCAATTGGGGGAATAGCAGGCGGATACTTTCTATGTAATAGCTACGCAGCCAGGTTACTAATCCGATAGATAGCAGTAATACAACGATGTTCAACCCTACTGTGAGTATCTGATAAGGCAATGCTACTCTATTGGGGCTGTATCCTATTAATAAAAGACTTTCCAGCTTGGTCGTATTTTTTTGTAGCAGTAAGAAGATGCTTAACATCAGGATATAGAATGAAAGGATACTGATAAATAGGCCGACTCCCAGCACAATACCTACAATCAGGCGAAGGAAATAGGTAGTCTTGCCTGCATCCAACTTTCCGTCTTCCGTTTCATATCCTTTCTTTTGAAAATAACCGGCATGGAGGAATCCGCAGGATTGCTGACTTCAATAATCAGTCGTGCCGGTTGTGCTTCCGCATTCGGGGCAAAGTTCTTGTTGGCCCATTCCATAAAAGACTGGGGGACCAAAATGGTGTTCAGTCGATTGGAGAAACCGACGATATTTCCTTTATACTGCTCTACCCGGCCATTTCCGCGCATCATGATGTCCATTTGGATCAGACTCATTAAGCCTTCCGATAGCTTGGGCAGGCTACGGCTTTGGGCAAAGCCGAAGTTATAAAGATTCAGGTAATTGCGGGGAATAATGATAGGAATGGTGTGTGTGGCTTCATCAAAGTGCCATTTATCGAGTTTAATATCAACAAATTCATCGGGAACCGATTCGAAAAACATATCGGTGGAAAGATGAATACCAGCTTCCTGCATACCCAGT
>OBKV01001650.1_pt1 | contig 13679 bp, 10 predicted proteins | sample 1517301 | NCBI WGS metagenome assembly OBKV01 (sample SAMN04571685, study PRJEB22368) | human gut metagenome | biome: human gut; material: stool | host: Homo sapiens | place: Luxembourg | collected 2012-06-29 | reverse complement strand
ATACTCTGGCAATTGCATAGAATGCGAGTACAACCAGGACGTCATGAAGAAGTGCAAGTACCGCACTGCTTGCAAAACGGATATCTTTAAATCTGAACCAGATATAAAGAAGCATACAAATTGTAGCTACTATAACGGCTACGATCGCATCACGACGCATTTCACTACTTACTGTAGAAGAAATACTTTCTGTGGAAATCGTGCTGTCATCTACACCAAATTTCTCAACCAGTGCACTCTGCAGAGCTTCACGTTCGCTCTGATTCAGAGAACGTGTCTTGATCACAACCTGATTTGTTCCGACTACCTTTGTAGGCTGAACATTTTTATCTCCTGTCACCTCTTCTACAACGGGAGTTACTTCAGAATCAATGGTCTTAATATCCATATCTTCATTAAATGTAACAGTTGTAGAAGTACCGCCTGAGAACTCAAGGCTGTAATTTAACGCTTTGTTTCCTGCATGCGAATTAGCAAACATCGCTGCCGGACCGCAGAGGATCAGGATAATGGAAATAGCAAAAAATACTTTCTTCTTTCCAAGGAAATCAACTGCCTTACGTTCTTTTGCAGATCCGTAGAATTTCGGATCACGTACACCAACTGCATAAAGTGCATTTACAATCAGTCTGGATACAACCAGTGCTGTAAACATGGAGATCACGATACCAAGGGCAAGTGTATAAGCAAATCCCTTAACAGTACCTGAACCAAGCCACATCAGCACAAAGGCTGCGATCAGCGTTGTAATATTTCCATCAAAGATTGCAGAGAAAGCTTTGCTGAAACCGGACTTAATAGAATTCCTTACTGAAACTCCTGCACCAATTTCCTCTCTGATTCGGGCATAAATAATAACATTGGCATCCACCGCCATACCGATACCAAGGATAATACCCGCAATACCCGGAAGAGTAAGAGTAATATCAAAGGCATTCAGCGTGATCAGCATTAATGATGTATAAAGAATCAGTGCGATACCTGCAACTACACCAGGTACGCGGTATGCAATGATCATAAAGATAATAACGATGATCAGACCGATCGCACCTGCAAGAACACTTGTAGAGATTGCTTCTTCACCAAGCTGTGCAGCTACAACACTGGAACGAAGTTCTTCCAGTTCCAGTCCCAGAGAACCGATACGGATATAAGAAGCAAGGTTCTGTGCTTCTTCCAGGTCAGACATTCCGCTGATCTGTGCTTTTCCGCCGGAAATCTCTTCATTTACATTCGGAGCACTGATAATGTCATTGTCATAGACGATAGCGATCTGCTTGCCTACATTATTCTTTGTAGCTTCTGCAAATTTTGTTTTACCACTGTTTTCTCCATCAGAAGTAAGAGTAAGACTTACCACATATTCCTTTGCACTTGTGTTCTGATTCTGGATCGCACCACCCTGGGCATCTGCTACATCAGAACCTTCCAGAACAACACTTCCGGATTCCTTGATCTCATCCATAGTTCTGGAGAGAACATATCCATCCTGTCCTGTAGTAAAGTTCTGGTTTCCGTCAGCATCTTCTTTTGTGATGAAATACAGGGAACCTGGTTTACCCAGATCATTCAGAATAGTATCTGCATCTGTAACACCAGGAATTTCAACTGTAATACGGTCTGATCCTTCCTGGTATACCTGAGCCTCAGTACTGTACTGCTCTACACGCTTCTGAAGCTTGTAGATCGTATCTGACATCTCTTCGCTTGTCGGATTGCTCTCCTTAGCCTGGTAGGTAATGCTGACACCACCGGCAAGATCAAGACCCGTGTTGATATGTTTTGCTGCACCGGTTCCGGTAGGACCGATACCTACGGCTGCAGTAAAGCAAAAGAACACAGTCAGGATCAGTGTCAGAAGCAGCACTACGATTCCTTTACTTTTCTTCATAGTTCTTTTCCCTTCTTGATTTTTTGTCCGCGGTCATGTTCATCCGCCTGCCAGCCATTTTCTGTTATGATAACAGCCGACGGCGGTATCAGTCAGACAGATTACTGCCCACTAATCACATGCCAGTGCGGCTTTTATCATGATGGCGCACTCCACACGTTTTCTCTGGAGTTCGCATCCGATTTCATAATTGCCTTTGATATCTCCCTGGAAATGGAATGCATTTGCCGCACATCCGCCACTACAGTAGAAACGTGCGAAGCAGTCTTTGCAGTCTTTCTTTGTGTAAACGTTGCATCCGCCGAATTCCTTCTGGATTTCCGGCTTTGTGATGCCTTCGTCTACATTTCCCATGAGATACTGTTCTTCACCAACAAACTGGTGACATGGGTAAAAATCACCCCAGGGTGTTACAGCCAGGTACTCTGTTCCTGAACCGCAGCCTGACAGTCTCTTGTATACACAAGGGCCACCTGTAAGGTCGATCATAAAATGGAAGAAGTTAAATCCTTTTCCCTCTTTCTCTCTTTTAATCATTTCTTTTGCAAGAGTATCATACTCTTCCATGATCTGGGGGATATCCTCCTCGCGGATCGCATATTCCTCCGTATCAGCCGCAACTACAGGCTCTACAGAAATCTGTTTGAATCCAAGATCTGCCAGATGAAGCACATCCTTGGAGAAATCAAGATTATGGTGGGTAAAAGTACCTCTTACATAATACTTGTCCTGATTTCTGGATTCTGCAAACTTCTGGAACTTCGGCATGATCAGGTCATAGCTTCCTGCACCTTTTCTGAATGGACGCATGTAATCATGTACTTCCTTACGTCCGTCCACACTCAGTACAACGTTGCCCATCTCTTTATTGCAGAATTCCATTACTTCATCATTCAGAAGAACTCCGTTTGTTGTTAAAGTGAAACGGAATTTCTTATTGTGAAGCTTTTCCTGCTCTCTGCCATATTTTACCAGATCTTTTACAACCTGCCAGTTCATCAGCGGCTCGCCGCCAAAGAAATCCACTTCCAGGTTTTTTCTGGAACCGGAGTTCGCGATCAGGAAATCAAGAGCTTTTTTGCCGACTTCATAGGACATAAGAGCTCTTCTGCCATGATATTCGCCTTCTTCGGCAAAACAATAACGGCAGGCCAGATTGCAGTCATGAGCAATGTGCAGGCACAATGCTTTTACAACGGTCTGCCGGTTATTTGAAAATTCTTCAATTACATTCTCATAAACATCTTTTGTAAAAAGCATTCCATCTTCTTTCAGCTTATTACATTCTCTTACAGATGTCTCAATATCTTCTCTGTTATATTTGTTTTCCAGTTTCTCTGCAATAGCTTCTGTGCCAAGGCCCTCTTCCAGATATGGAAGAACCTCATATGTAACCTCATCTACCAGATGGATGCATCCACTGTTGATATCCAGTACAATATTAAAGCCATTGCTTTTATAACGGTGAATCAGACTCATTTTACTAAAATCCTTTCTAAGCGTAAGATAAGCAGCGGAATAAAAGTTCCGCTGCTTATCTCATTTCTCCATAGCTGATCTTATTTCTGCTCGCAGCTCTGGTTTCCTACTGTACAGGAAGTTTTACATGCGGACTGGCAGGAAGTCTGGCACTCGCCACATCCACCTTTTTTTACAGTGTTCTGTAAATTCTTTGTATTCAGGGTTTTGATATGTTCCATAACTCTATCCTCCTTATGTAATTATATTCTTGGCATAGTATATCATATATCTTTTCATTTTAAAAGCTTTTTTTTACGACAGCATTCCACCCAGTGTTCCACCGCCTGTGCACATAAAAAATGTTGTAACTGCATGAGCTGCACTCATATCCCAGCCGCCTTTTGCCATAACAGAGACAGTCAACAGTAATACATAGTAAGCCAGACCTGTGATAACACCCCACAGATATTTGTCTTTACGCACAATTTTGCCGGCCATAAAGCCTCCCATGAAACATGCAAGTACATAAATTATAATAATCCCCGCATCTACAGCTGTTTCTCCCAGATCAAAAGCAAACAGTACCAGGGCCAAAAGCAGTAATGCCACTCCTGTTAATGCATATGCAAATAATAGTGATTTCAAAATTGCTCTGACTTTCATTGCTTCCCCTCCTGTTAAACTATATGGGGGAGGAATCAGTGTTATTCTTTTATTTCTTTCTCTTTTTTATAAATACAACCACACCGGCGATCACTGCAGCTGCCACAAACAGTATCACAAACGGCATAATTGATGTTGTATCTCCGGTATTTACTGTATTGTTATTTTTCACAGCTTTATTTTCCATTGAATTATCATTCTGATCAGAAGAAGAACCATTATTGCTGTCAGAACTGTCATTCACAGATACTGTATTGTTCTTTCCGGAATCAGAGCTCTGACTGTCGGAGGAAGCCGGTGCAGGAGTTACCGCATCTGTGTCGTCCGTATCATTCCCCGCATCAGGTCCTACTAATTGTCTGCTTCCTGCAATTCCAAATGGACTGAAAGAATGTGTGCTGAATACCATAATACCATTCTCTACACTCGGAATAATCGTCTCAGTTGCCCCGTTATCCAGGAGATGTTCGATAGTATACTGATATCCGGATTTTACCGGCACAGTAACACTGATATAATCTCCATTAGGGATCTCATATTCTGTATTATTCTTAAGATCCCAGAGTTCAAATTCATAAGACTGGAAAATCATTGCATCTGATTCATTGGTAAACTGATAGCTGTCACCGCTTGAAACTCTGAACTGTACATACCATGGAAGATTAACTCCACTTACTGTAATACCGTCGCAGGTATGATTAAGTGCGGCCCTCTCTTCTTTTTCTTCATCAGAAAGAGAATCCTCTGCATCTGTAGGACGGTCATCCTTATCGTCCGGCAGAACAGGATTATCAAAGATATTATCATCTGCGCCATCTTCATCATCTTTCTTCGTATCTTCTTTATCCTGTGTCATATCATCTGCAGGTTCCAGCTTACCGGTAGTTTCTGTATCTTTATCCGTCTTATCTGCATTGCTGTTATTATCTTTGTTGTTTTTATTATCTGTTTTATCTTCTTCAATCTTATTCTCTTCATTGTCTGTATCAGTTTTATTATCCTGATCTGATTTACTTTCCTTATCTTCTTTATTGTCTGTATCAGCGTTTTCATCTGCGGCAGGTTTTTCTGACGAAGTTTCAGGCGTTTCTGTTGGATCTGCATTTTCTGTTGGATCTGTTTTACCTAAGCCTTCTGTCTTATCAGCATTATCACCATCCGTAATACTGTTCACTATTACATTGATGTAACCGACAACCGCGCCGCTCTCCGGATCCCATCCATCCACATGGCTTAAATCCTGCCCTTCGGCCGGTATAAGAAGTACCTCACAGCTCTGTACACGTTGTGCAGGAACGAAACTTCCATCTGCCCATTCAAAAGTTCCATATTCCGTTGCCGGAAGTTCTACATCCGCAAGTTCTACAGGCTTATCAAGCGTGATGTTGTCCGGAATCAGAGAAGACACAGTATTCTCCTGTGACTCAGCCGCACTGACCTGTCTTGTTACACCCGGTATATTATTTCCTGCAATCAAAGCCGCTGTTAAAGCCGCTGCCGCAAAAATACCCGTTCCTTTTAATTTATTTTTTCTTATTCTATTTATATTATTGGACATATCGCACCTCTATATTTATATTCGATTCTTATGTTTCCTGATAATCATTTTTTTACTTTCGGCCAAATATCAGTTCTCTTTTTACGTAATACAATAATATTACATATCTGTATATTATCAAACTTTTATCATTTTGTAAATATTCTGTAATGTTTTTTTTCATTTTAATCGAGTGAATTATAACACAAATCTTACTTTTTCGACAGTCCTCTTTTAAATTTTTTTATACTATCTTTGAACCAAAAGCTTTTTCTTGATTTTTTATATGAAATCATGTATATTTTGCTTAAATGTTTTATGATATGATTCAATCAATAAAGATAATCAAAAGGAGTGAATAAATCTTGGATTCAAGTATTGCCTTTCAGGCGGTGGCGATTCTGATACTGATCGCACTTTCTTCATTTTTTTCTTCTGCGGAAACCGCTATGACAACCGTAAATAAGATTCGGATACAGTCTCTTGCCGAGCAGGGCAACAAACGTGCTGTTATTCTGGAAAAAATAATTTCCGATTCCCCAAAGATGCTCAGTACCGTATTAATCGGAAACAACATTGTAAATATGTCTGTTTCTTCTCTCATGACTACACTCACCATAAAGATTCTGGGAAACGCATATGTAGGAATCACAACCGGCATCCTGACTCTGCTGATTCTCATTTTCGGTGAGATAACCCCCAAAAACCTGGCAACAATTCATGCTGAAAAATTGTCCCTGGCCTATTCAAGAATAATATACGGGCTTATGATTCTCCTTACTCCCGTTGTTTTCATTGTAAATAAAATAACAGAAGGTGTACTGGTCATTCTGCATGTTAACCCGGACGAAAAGGCAAATGCCATGACTGAACATGAACTGCGTACTCTCGTCAATGTAGGTGAAAAAGACGGCGTCATTGAAAACGAAGAAAAACAGATGATCTACAATGTGTTTGATTTTGGCGATTCAACTGCAAAAGATGTCATGATTCCCAGAATCGACATGACCTTTATAGATATCAATTTTTCCTATGATGAACTTATGGCGGTCTTCAGTGAAGATATGCATACCCGTTTTCCGGTTTATGAGGACAACACTGATAACGTAATCGGTATTATCAATATGAAAGATCTTCTTGTTTATCCAAAGGACAAACCTTTTTCAATCCGCAACATCCTGCGTGAGCCTTATTTTACCTATGAATACAAAGCTACAGCAGACCTGATGATCGAAATGCGTAAAGCATCCGTCAATCTGGCAATCGTTCTGGACGAATACGGTGCCACAGCCGGTCTGGTCACATTGGAAGACCTGTTGGAAGAGATCGTAGGTGAGATTCGCGACGAATACGATGAGGATGAAGTCGAAGATATTAAAGAAATCCAGCCTGAAAGAGAATATGTTGTTCAGGGTTCTGCCAAGCTGGATGATATCAACGAAGCCCTCCATATTAATCTGGAATCTGAAGATTATGATTCTATTGGCGGATATATTATTGAACAGCTTGACTGCCTTCCCAAAGAGGGTCAGTCTGTCACACTTGAAAGTGGCATCCGCCTGGTTGTTGACCGTCTGGACAAAAACAGAATCGAACTTGTCCACATCTGGCTTCCCGAGAAGAAAACCGAAACAGAAGAACAGCCGTAACTGTCATCTCTCCAGCATCAGTGAAAATTGTTTCACGATTCTGGAGAGTTCTCCTGTAACCGCATCAATTCCTTCTTCGTTCTTTCTCCAGTTTTCTCTGGTAATTCCATCTGCATTCACAGGCACCACATAAAATTCTGTTTTCGGATACAAGAACTGATAATACATCAGACATCTTCTTGCATGGTAAGATTTGCAGCACAAAATCGCTCTTTCTATTTCCAGTTCTGCATGATCTGTCACCTGTCTGGAATAAATTGCGTTCTCATAAGTAAAGGTTGCCTGGTCTTCTTTCAGGATTTTCTGATCCGGAACTCCGTTTTTTATAAGAACATCCCTGAGAAATTCCCATTCTGTTCCATATTCCTTATTATATACATTGCTTTTTTCAAGAACGCCTGAAAACTTTCCATTTACTACGCTGTATTTTCCACTGGGCAGAATCCAGTCCGCCATCCCTTTCTTAAACAATTCTGCTGCTTTTTCCGCCATCTGCGGATAACCATTTCCAGGGACAAAAATAATGTCAGATTTTTCCGGCTTGTTTTCTGCAAAAATAAACTCTTCTGAACTTTTTAAAAATTTTTCATATACGTTATTCATCATTACTAACTCCTCGTTATCTGTTTTTTCTACAGCACCTCTCAAATAATGCGTTTGTAACAGTCCAACAAAAATTCACGCTTTGATGAACCGGAACAATATGCATTATTTACGAAGATTTCTATGGAATTTCTATAGATAGATACAGTGTACCATATTTTTTCTATTAACGTACAACCAAGTTAATTCTTAAAACTATGTCCCCCACTGCTTATGTTACTGTTCACTCTGTTCACAGCAACACGCTTCGCGATGCACAGACTTCCAATATTTCCAGAAGGCTATTTTGTCACAATAACCGTACTGTAACCATCATCCCTCAGTCTCTGCTCCATATTTACTGCATTACCAATCTGCTGATAGGCACCTGTCTGAACTTTATACAATCCGTTTTCATGTAACATAAAAGAGGGATAACCTTTTTCCAGTAACTGATATAACATACGGTCCGCATTCTCTTTTTTTCTGAACGCTCCAGTCTGCACTCTGTAATAAAGCGGTTCCTGCACTGTTTCCTCATCCAGGCTTCCAAGAATCGCATCTGCAATTCCCTGAGCTATATCGCTAAACTTGTTATCAAACAGTTTATTATCTTCTTCGGAATTGATAAATCCGGTTTCTATTAAAAGAGCCGGCATCCTGGTTCGTCTGAGGACCACAAGTCCCGGCCGCTCTTTTACACCGATTTCGCGGAATCCCACTTCTCCCAGAGCTCCCAGAATATTCTCAGCCATCTGATATTTAATCCCGCTTTTATCATAAATCAGAACTTCCGCTCCATTATACTGATTTTCCTTTGGACTGCTGTTTCGGTGAAATGAAATAAAGTAATCTACTCCTGCCTGATTTGCAAGCTGTGCCTTCTCAAAAGGTGTCTGATAGACATCACCGGTACGGGTATAAGAGATATCAATCCCTTTATTTTTTAAAATCTCACCTACCGCAAGAGCAAGTTTAAGATTGTCATTCTTTTCCTGTCTTCCCTTATATACGGCTCCCGGATCCTGACCTCCATGTCCGGCATCCAGCATGATCGAATATGCCATGACGACACTCTGCTTTCTTCATATACTCTTTATACTATATGAATTAAAAATATAATTGTGCAGGTCGCTTGACTTTTTTACACTAAAGCGTTATACTTTAAAACGTCATAGTCGAATAGCCCGATGACATTATCCGAATCATTTACCAGTACTGCTTTCCCTGCAGAAAATCATTCGGATTCAGGTAAGTTTTATATTATCAAATAATAAACGCAATTCTTACCTGACTTAATTTAAACATTATATTAGGAGGATATATCATTATGAAAAGAAAAGCATTAGCAATCACTCTTGCAGCAGCCATGGCTATGGGAACCTGCGCAGTAACAGCAAGTGCTGCTGACGGAGACAAATATACAATCGGTATCTGTCAGCTTGTACAGCACGAAGCTCTCGACGCTGCGACACAGGGATTCAAGGATGAAGTCACCAAAGAACTGGGAGAAGACGCAGTTACCTTTGACGAGCAGAACGCACAGGGAGATTCCAACACCTGTTCTACAATCATTAACAGCTTCGTTTCCAATAATGTTGACCTGATTCTTGCAAATGCAACTCCTGCTCTTCAGGCAGCTGCAGCAGGAACAAGCGATATTCCGATTCTTGGTACTTCTGTTACTGAATACGGTGTTGCACTTGGACTGGATGATTTCGACGGGACTGTGGGCGGAAATATTTCCGGAACTGCAGACCTTGCTCCCCTTGATCAGCAGGCAGCAATGCTCAATGAACTTTTCCCGGATGCAAAAAATGTAGGTCTTCTCTACTGTTCTGCCGAAGCAAACTCTCAGTATCAGGTAGATACAGTAAAAGCTGAACTTGAAAAACTCGGATATACATGTGAATATTATGCATTCTCTGACTCTAATGATCTCTCTTCTGTTGCTACAACAGCAACTGACGCAAGTGATGTAATTTATGTACCGACAGATAATACAGTTGCTTCCAACACAGAGATCATCAACAACATCTGCCTTCCGGCAAAAGTTCCGGTAATCACAGGCGAAGAAGGTATCTGCAGCGGATGCGGTGTTGCGACACTTTCCATCAGCTATTATGACCTTGGTGTTACAACCGGTAAGATGGCTGTTAAAATTTTAAAGGACGGTGAAGATATTTCCACAATGCCGATCGAATATGCACCAAACTTCACAAAAGAATATAACAAAGATATCTGCGAAGAGCTGGGCATCGAAGTTCCGGACGATTATGTTGCAATCGGCGAGGCTTCTGATGATGCAACGGCAGCAGACGAATCTTCTGATGAAACAACAGAAGATAATGCAATTGATAAGCTGTTATTTAAAATACTCACACCAACAGGATTTTAAATAACAGCTTATCAAACAGTTATAAAAAATTCAATTTATATGCGATCAGCGGGAAAGGTTTGACGCCTCTCTCGCTTTTCGCATCTCAACAGGAGGAAATTACAAATGCAAATTTTAACATTAATCACTGCACTTCCGGGTGCAGTAGCCCAGGGTCTGATCTGGGGAATTATGGCAATCGGTGTTTATATCACTTTCCGTATTCTTGATATTGCAGACCTTACAGTTGATGGCACTATGTGCACCGGTGGTGCAGTGTGTATTATGATGATGCTTTCCGGTCATAATGTCTGGATTTCTATGTTGGCCGCTACTCTCGCCGGAATGCTGGCAGGCCTTGTAACCGGAATTTTTCACACCTTTATGGGAATTCCCGCAATCCTTGCCGGAATCCTGACACAGTTATCTCTGTATTCCGTAAACCTGAAGATCATGGGAAAAGCAAATCAGGCAATCAACGTTGATAAATATAATCTTCTGGTTTCCCTGCGACATATAAAAAATGCATCTCTTTCCAAAAACACAATTTTTATTGTAGCAGTTATGTGTATTCTCCTGATTGCCATTCTCTACTGGTTTTTTGGAACAGAGCTTGGCTGTTCCCTTCGCGCAACCGGATGTAACCCAAATATGTCACGCGCCCAGGGTATCAACACAAACATGAATAAAGTTCTCGGACTTATGATTTCCAACGGTCTGGTAGGACTTTCCAGTGCACTCCTTGCACAGTATCAGGGATTTGCAGATGTCAACATGGGACGTGGTTCCATCGTTATCGGTCTGGCAGCAGTTATTATTGGCGAGGCAATCTTTGGACGTATTTTCCGCAACTTTGCCCTTCGCCTGTTAGCAGTTATCTTCGGTTCCATTCTGTATTATCTGGTACTTCAGATTGTTATCTGGATGGGTATCGACACTGACCTGCTGAAGATGCTGTCCGCAATCGTAGTTGCTCTCTTCCTTGCATTCCCATACTGGAAAGGCAAATACTTTAATAAACCAGCCAAAAGGGGAGGTAAATAAAAATGCTTGAACTTAAAAATATCTATAAAACCTTTAATCCCGGAACCATTAATGAGAAACGTGCATTAAATGGTCTGAACCTGAAGCTGAACGAAGGCGATTTTGTAACTGTTATCGGAGGAAACGGCGCCGGCAAATCTACTATGCTAAATGCTGTTGCAGGAACCTGGCCGGTTGATGAAGGACAGATCCTTATCGACAATATTGATGTTACAAAACTTTCTGAACATAAACGTGCTACATACCTTGGACGTGTGTTTCAGGATCCAATGACAGGAACCGCTGCAACAATGGGTATCGAAGAAAACCTTGCACTTGCAAAACGCCGCGGAAAATCCCGTCTTCTCCGCTCCGGAATCACTAAAGCAGAGCGCGAAGAATACAAAGAGCTCCTGAAAATTCTTGGTCTTGGTCTGGAAGACAGACTGACTTCCAAAGTAGGTCTTCTGTCGGGCGGTCAGAGACAGGCTCTTACTCTCCTGATGGCAACACTTCAGAAACCAAAGCTTCTGCTTCTGGATGAACATACCGCAGCTCTTGATCCGAAAACAGCTGCCAAAGTTCTGGAGATTACAGATATGATCGTAAACCGCGATCACCTTACGACATTGATGATCACCCACAACATGAAGGACGCTATTGCACATGGCAATCGTCTGATCATGATGATGGAAGGAAAAATCATTCTGGATATCCAGGGAGAAGAAAAGAAAAAACTGACAGTTAAAAACCTTCTGGATCAGTTTGAAAAAGCAAGCGGAGAAGAGTTCAGCAATGACTCTGCACTGCTCGGATAACCGTATAAATTACTCATAACGTTTCTAAATATCCTTTATATGAGAGTACTTTTTTATGGAGTACTCTCATATTTTTATTTCTCATCTTTTTCCAGCGGAGTTACACAGATAAATTTATGTGTTTCCCTATTGTACTGGTAGATTCTCGACGTCAGATAGTCCTCTTTCGGTGTAGCCTCCCTGATCGTATCCCGCAAAACACACTGCAAATCTTCAGGTTCTACAAATTTATCATTATGGATCATTACCTCATGTACACTGGTAAACACCATATAGAAATCGGAATCCAGCATATATGCCAGTTGTTCTGCCACTCCCGGCAGGAACACTGCAACTGCACCATTTGTTTTCTTCGTTGTACTGAGACAATTTCCCATTGCATCTTTCTTCAATTCACACTTATCACCCAGATTCATAAAACTTTCACCTTCATATTCCGGATTAAAAATCATCTGTTCCCATCTGTAAATTCTTGGCGGACTCATGAAATACGTATTGAGAATCGCCTCCTTAAACACTTCATCACATTCTTTCCCCCACTGTTCCAGCATTCCCTGCCGGATTTTTGTACTTGTCACACATCCTTCATATTCCGTGACTTTCATATAAAGCACAAGTGCAATATCACCAAGAGTTTTATACACCGCATCCTGAAGATCCGCGGAATATTTATCTGCATTCAGCAATCTTATAAACAGGCGGGGTTTTGTCTTCTCATAATCCCTGATCACTCTTGTTTTCTCATAAATATCCGCCTTTTTTATCCGATTCAGATCATCTGTGATTTCTTTTATAATTTCCTCAAACGGACTGCCATTCTGATAAGATTTAAAAAGTTCCTGTGTATAAAGTCCACAGACCTCCCAGGCATCATCATGCTCTGCAAACTTCACCAGCAGTCTGTCTCCTACAGGCGCAAACCTCCCGCCTTCTTTCTCAAAAGAAATATTTTCCCTCGGAATCCCTGTAGCCTCGTAAATACCAATCTCCAGTTTCTCTACGAATGTTTCATAGTCTTTCTGCATATTCAGTTCCTTTCTTGCTTTGAAAATAATACGGGCAGGATGCCCTGATTTGAATGTTGACTTTCCGTTTTCGGAAAAAAGAAAATAAGGGAGCGAAAGCCCCCTTAAGAGTCGCTGTAGACATAGTATAAAATAGCCACAGCTATTTGTAAAGTAAATTTCATCGACAATATTTATTACAGTTTCTTTTTATCTTTCAGATATTCCAGAAAAGCCTCACAGCCCTCCACCACATCCGAATATGTGACATCAAATCCACCTGTATACCACGGATCTGCGATATCCCTCGGATCATCACTGTAATCCAGAAGAAGTTTAACCTTGTCCTCTGGATCTGATTTCAATATTCTTAACATATTCTTCAGATTCCAGTGGTCCATACCGAGAATATAATCATATTTATCATAATCTGCCTTCGTTAGTTGAACTGCGCGCTTACCCTTACAATCAATCCCATGCTTAGCAAGCTCCTCTCGCGCCGGAGGATATACCGGATTCCCAATTCCATTCCATATCTCCTCAGTGCTGGTTGCAGCAGATGCGATATAAAATCGGTCTGAAAGACCTTGTTTAGAAACCATGTCTTTAAAAATGAATTCTGCCATTGGTGAGCGGCAGATGTTGCCGTGGCAGATAAATAGTACTTTTATCAT
>OBKV01001639.1_pt1 | contig 13767 bp, 8 predicted proteins | sample 1517301 | NCBI WGS metagenome assembly OBKV01 (sample SAMN04571685, study PRJEB22368) | human gut metagenome | biome: human gut; material: stool | host: Homo sapiens | place: Luxembourg | collected 2012-06-29 | reverse complement strand
TGGCTCGTGCGACTTGGTGTTCTTGCAGCAGCTGTTATGATGTTTCTGCCTGCTATGAACCCATCCAGAGTTTGTGAACGTATCAATCGTAATTTGTCATTGTTCACAAGTGCTGTTTCGTGGAGTGGTCTTATTAATAACCTTAGTGGTTTTGATGTAAGAATTATCGGATCATATGCACCATTCCAATATATAATGGTTTTCTCAATCGTTGCACTTGTGGGAATACTCCTTATGTGCGCCGGCGGTTGTATGTCATTAGGTAATCTTAAAATGAAGGTGAAAGGTAATTTCTTCACTTTAGGAGGAGCGGTTGCCCTTGGAGCAGGAATGCTTCTTATGCATATACCTTATAATATGCTTATGGACACTGTAGGCAAGATAGAGACGGACACTACATCTAATCCGTTTTCGCCGGCTATTCCAGCAGCTATGTGGGTATTTTTCGCAATTGCGGTAATTGTATTCATCGGAACAATTATGACGATGATACTTCTTCCGAAGCCTGATAAGGCTATGAAGTTTGAAATGCCTACCAAATACAAATTATTCCTTTGTATGTTACCGTTTATCGTGCTTACATTTGCATTCTCATATCTTCCATTATATGGTTGGAGATACGCATTCTTTGATTATACATCAGGTAAGCCTCTTACGGCAGATCAGTTTGTAGGCCTTAAATGGTTTGCAAGACTTGTTAACGACCCGCAGACTCGAAGTGACGTACTTAAGGTTCTCAGAAATACACTTGTAATGAGTGGCCTTGGTATTGCTACAAGCTGGGTACCGATGTTTTTCGCAATCATGCTTAACGAAATTAAGACTAAGTGGTTCCGTAAGACAGTACAGATTTTTACAACAATTCCTAACTTCGTCAGCTGGGTTATCGTATTTGCACTTGCATTTGCTATCTTCTCAACGGACGGATTTATCAACAGCCTTTTCGGAACCAAGATAGATTTTCTTGGTAACCCGTCAGGAACATGGTTTAAGATGTTAGCCTGGGGAATGTGGAAAGGTGTAGGCTGGAGTGCTATTATTTATGTAGCAGGTATTTCCGGTATTCCACTTGAACTTTATGAGGCTGCTACAGTCGATGGTGCCGGAAGAGCTCAGAAGATGTTACATGTTACGGTTCCGGGACTTATGCCTACATATTGTGTATTGTTACTTATGTCAATTGCCAACATCCTTACCAACGGTATGGATCAGTACCTTGTATTCTACAATGCTAATAATGCAGATTTGATCAACGTACTTGACCTCTACGTATACAAGCTGGGACTCAGTGATCCTGATATGTTCCCACTTTCAACTGTTGTAAGTATGACGAAGTCCATAGTCAGTGTGATTCTGTTGTTCTCTGCGAACGCAATATCTAAGCTGATCCGTGGCGAGAGTATTATGTAGGAGGTGATATGATATGGCAAAAATGTCAGAGAAAATGAAACAGGAACTTAAAGCTGAGAAGGCATATAACAAGAAGCATAAGAGAATGTACAGACTCACTGCTAACGATGTTATATTCAATATATTTGCATATTTACTTTTTGGTATATTTGTTATAATATGTATCTTCCCATTTTACTACATATTTATTAACTCAATATCATCACCTGCTGCAGTTACATCCAAAGCCGTAACATTCTGGCCTCAGGGATTTTCACTTGAGACATACAAGGCCGTTATTGAAGTTAAAGATATAGGCCAGGCGTTCCTTATAACAATTACAAGAACTATCCTTGCAACAGCACTCATGGTTCTTGCATCAGGTATCATAGGATATCTCGTAACCAAGCAGGAAATGTGGCACAGAAAATTATGGTACAGACTTCTTGTTGTAACAATGTATTTCAATGCCGGTATCATTCCTTGGTATTTGAACATGGCTATGTTAGGTCTTACCAATAACTATATGGCATATATTGTCCCTGCTATTGTAGCACCGTATAATATCATCCTTGTTAAGACTTACATTGAGTCAATACCTGCTGAGATGGAAGAAAGTGCATTCATCGACGGTGCGGGATACGCGGTTATCTTCCGTAAGATTATATGGCCGTTAAGTAAACCTATACTTGCGACGATCACAATCTTCGGTGCGGTTGGTAACTGGAACTCATTTACCGATTCCCTTATGCTGATGCAGTCTAAGCCCCAGCTTCAGACATTACAGCATAAGTTGTATAACTATCTTGATTCCGCATCTGATCTTAAAGCAGTAATTGATAATCCGGATAGTGCAATCATAAGACATGCTATGGATAACGCAGCATTTGCAAGCGTTATCAAGTATACGGTATCAATGATTTCAATCATACCTATACTTATCGTTTATCCGTTCATGCAGAGATATTTTGAAGAAGGTATCATGCTTGGTGCGGTTAAGGGCTAATGATATTACACCATGCCGGCGGCTGCCGGTATGGTTGATATAAAATTCAACTTTAAAATTTTAAAAAGGAGGAAATTACAATGAAATTAATGAGACGAGTAATCGTTGCATTGCTTGCTGTTGCTATGGCAGCATCATCATTGGTTGCATGCGGCAAGGACAATGGCACAGGCAAAGATGAGCTTGTAACACTTGACTGCTATAGCCAGTTAGCTAACTTTCAGGGAAAACAGGGAGGCTGGTTTGGAGCACTCCTCAAGGAAGAGTTCAATGTAGAACTCAACATCATCAAAGAGTCAGACAATACATTCGCAACAAGAATGGAGTCCGGTAACCTTGGTGATATCGTAGTATTCGGTAATTCCGGAGAGAATTATCTTGCAGCAGTTAAAGCAGGACTTCTTCTCGACTGGAATTCATATGATCTTCTTACCAATTACGGATCATATATCAAAGAGCATATGCCGGCAGCACTTGCCAACAATGCTAAGATTTCAGGAGACAAAGGAATTACTTATGGTATCGGTCATTCAGTAGCACTTAACTCAGAAGACCATGATGAGTTCTTCTATTCATGGGATCTCAGATATGACTACTATGCAGAACTTGGATATCCGGAAATCAAGGACCTTGATGATCTCTTCGATGTATTCGTACAGATGAAGGAGAAACATCCTACAGATGATAACGGTAAGGAAACATATGCCGTATCAATCTGGCCTGACTGGGACGGAAACATGGTAATGTATCCGAAGTCACTTGCAACAGCTTATTACGGATATGATGAATTCGCTATCGGTCTTTACAACAATGAGACAGGTGAGTTCTATGATCCTCTTATGGTAAAAGATGATGGAACATACGGACCATATCTTGAGATGTTACAGTATTTCAACAGACTTTATCAGGCAGGACTTCTTGATCCTGACTCAGGAACACAGAAATATGATGATGCAATAGCAAAGGTTAAATCAGGAAGAACATTCTGGTCAATCTTTAACTACGCAGGATCAGCAGCATATAACACAGAAGCTAATACATCAGCAGGCAAGGGTATGTATCCGGTAACTCCTGAAGAAGCTACTCCATGTGTATACGGTCTTAACCCTAACGGTGGAAACCGTATCTGGACAATCGGCGCTAAGACAAAATATCCTGAAAAATGTATGCAGATTCTTAATTATCTCTGCACACCTGAAGGATTCCTTAACTCTGAGTACGGTCCAAAAGGACTTTGCTGGTATTATGACGACAATGGTCTCACATGCTTCACAGAACTCGGTAAGAAGTGCCAGGCTGACACATCAACTATGATGGAATCAGATGATCCTAAGTTTGAAGTATACACCGGTGCTAAGTTCAAAGACGGACAGCAGCAGATCAACAACCTTACATGGGCTCGTAATGCTACAAACCCTGATAACAATGAGAAATTCAACTACAAGTATTGGGCAAGCAACCAGACAGAAGCTGTTAAGGATTCAGCTGATGCTGACTGGAGAGAGCACACAGGATGTGACACAGCAGATCAGTATCTCAACAGCAGAAAGCTTGCAGACGGTTCACCGGCATACTCAGTTGCTGTAGCAACAGGATACGCTGAAGGAGCTAAGTCCAAAGAGCTTAAAGTAGTTTGGAAGCAGGTAACAGATGCTATCATTAAGGGATCATGGAGAGCAATCACAGCTAAGGATGATGCTACATTCAAGGCAGAAGTTGATGATATGATCAAGAATGCTAACGCATACGATAACGGAAATGGTTACAAAGAGTGTGTTGAGTGGTCAGTAAAAGAAGCAGAAAGAAGACATAATATGGAAGAAGAAGTCAGATCTGCTGAAAAAGGTACTAACTAAATAGCATAGCATACAGACTTTAATAAAACGGGGCTGTTCGTAATATCGAACAGCCCTTTTGCGACAAAGGAGCAATTAATGAAGTTTTTTAGTACAGAAGGCGGAATATATAAGTTTATGACACGGCTGTGGGATATGATAAAGCTGAATTTTCTCTGGCTTATCTGTTCATTACCGATTGTCACAATCGGTGTATCCACAATTGCGGCATTTACGATTACGCTCAAAATGGTTGAAGAGAAGGAAGGATATATAGCCAGAGCCTTTTTTAAAGCGTTTAAAGCAAATTTCAAACAGGGAATAGTGATCGGACCGATTACCATTATTTTTGCTGCAGCGCTTTATCTGGATTTTACACTTGGTAAACAATACATTGGATTTGTTATACTGGGTATATTATCGGCTTTTCTGTTTGGTATCGCAATAATTTACACATACCCTCTGCTTGCCAGATATGAGAACAAGCTTTTGAAGACAATTAGAAACTCCATGAGGATTGCCATGAGGTATTTCGGAAGAACGATTTTTCTTGTTGTTGTTCTTGTAATAGAATATATAATTTTCTTCAGATTTACCAAAATAACACTTCTGATAGGTATTCTTGTAGGTCCGGCCACAATGATATTGACTGTGAGTGGATTTGCAATGTACTTCTTCCGTGAGATTGAGAAAGCGGGAGGAGCGACCACCAAGAAGACCGAAGAAGATTTGTACAATGAAGAAATTGAGCGGGAAACACAGAATGCTCTTAAAGCTGAAAATAAAAATATATCGGAGGACGAGAATCAATGAAGCGTTTAAACTTATTACGCAGAGCAGCTGCATTCGTAGCAGGAGCACTTATGGCAGCATGCCTTGCAATACCTGCATTAGGAACACCGGTAAAAGCAGCAGATTCGGTTGATATGAATGTTGCGCTTTGCTTCTTTACATTTGGAAATGCAGGTACAGTAGAGAAAGGTGATACGGTTAAAGTAACCGGAGATGGACAGTATACAGTTGAATTTGACTGTGCAAAGAACCTTTCAGATGATGCCAAGGCTGCCGGGGATACAGCAATTACAAGTTTTGTAGCCATGTATATTCAGGATGTAGCCACACTCGACGGCACAGCATCGGAATCACCTGTAGCAACAGCGGACATCGTTTATAATTCAATCAAAATTGACGATAAGGAACTTACAATAGCAGATACTAATCCGGCATCTGCAGTTAAGGCAAACGGTGCATTTGATACCAATAAGCCTGTTAACGGATGGGATGGATCGGTAGTTGCAGACACAGATATTGTATGGGATCAGACAAACCATCTTGTTAAGTTTGCAGGGGTTGACAGTGTTCAGAAGGTTTCTGTAACATTCACACTTTCAAATGTCACAGCTAAAGCGATTGAGACACAGGCACAGACAGAAGAAGAAACCACAGTGGAAGAGACAACTGCTGCAGCAGAGACAACAGCAGCAGAGACAACAGCAGCTCCGGCAGCAGCAACTGACGAAGGAACGAACTTCCCGGTTGGCGCAATAGTTGGTATTGTTGCAGGTGTTGTGGTTATCGTTGTTGTAGTTATTGTAGTATGCACTAAGAAGAAAACTAAATAATATAAACGTATAACATAAGAATGCCCCGGTTCATATGATAAGAACCGGGGTGTTTTTAATTGGTTTCTGAATCGGAGCAGAACTGCTTGCGGTATTCTGCCGGAGATACACCGACATATTTCTTGAATTTCTTATGGAAATAATCAACATTCTTATAACCGACCTGCTCTGAAATTTCATATACCTTCAGCTTGTTCTCGGAGATAAGCTTCTTGGCATGTTCAATTCTTATGTGGTCTACATAGTTATTAAAATTCTCACCGACATTTTTGCTGAAAATCTTTCCAAGATAGGCGCTGTTGTATCCAAAAAGAGGAGCGATTGTTTCAAGCTTGATATTAGTCTGAAAATTATGGTCTATGTAAAAAATAATATCATCCAATATACTGTCACGTGATGATGTTCCGATAGAGGACATAATCACTTCAAACTGTGATGTGAGATATTGCATTATCTCATAGAGATAAAACTGCTTGTCGATAGAATCAATAATCTCACTGTTGGAAGGAAACGGTATCTCAGCTGTAGGATAGAGCCGTTTGATATTCTCTTTAATCTGAAGAAACATATCGGTTAAGAATAATTTTACGGCGTTAATATCGTCCTGAACATCATATAAATATTCTGTTATATTATTCAAGGTATCTGCGAGCATCTTACGGTTAAATGCCTGAATATAATTCGTGAGGGTGCTGCAGTACTCATCCATTATTTCGTTGGAAAGTGACTTGTCACGAACTCCGAAATCAGGCAGGGCATCGTAACCGACCGTGTGCTGGCCCGGTTTGCAGAAGAAACGTCTGCTGATAAGCCGTTCAGCCTGTGAATATGATAAGGCGATATCCGACAAGTTGTTAACTGAACGCCCGAATGCCAGGAAAAGGGTATCAAGAGGGCTGTCCTTCTGCGGAATTGCATCGTAATGATCCAAAAAACGCTGAAACTTATCCAAAGCATATGTACCTTTAAGAATAATTACATTCTTGTCATTCTTACAGAAGTGTTCAAAAGTAAGACTTCCGTTATTGGTAACACGCAGAAGCTCAGAAAACTGATATGGCATAGAGTCTGCATCACGAAGATACTGCTCATATATTACAACTTTATAAACATCCGCGCATAAATTCATTTCCTCTGTATTGATCAGGTCTATGTCGGCATTGCCGGTAACAAGTTCATCGAGAATCTCTTTCTTGGCTTTCTCGCGGTAATGATGAAGCACCTGGGATGTCTTATGTTCGTCAATTATATTGGTATGTATCTCATTGATAATGGAAGTCAGCTCGTCTTCATCAACTGGCTTGGTAAGATAATACCCTACACCCTGCCTTATAGCAGCCTGCGCATATTTGAAATCAGAGTACCCGCTTATAATAATTATTTTGCCGTTAAATCCCTTGGCACGAGCAGCTTCTATGACATCTATACCGTGCATCTTAGGCATTCTGATATCAATAAGAACAAGGCTGGGATTTAATTCAAGTATCTTGGCCAATGCTTCCTCACCGTTTGCAGCGTCTCCGCAAACCGTAAAACCGAATGACTCCCAGTCGATGATCTGTTTCAATCCGTCACGTATAACCTGTTCGTCATCAGCGATGAATACAGTTTCCATTCAATACCTCCATAGTACAAAATACATAAAAAAAGAACATACAAATTGTTCAATATATATAAAAGTATAAGAAAACCACAGCATTTTGTCAACAGATAAAATGCTGTGGTTATAGCAAAATTAAGATAATTTAGTAGGTGTGTATTTTGAATACAACCGGGAATCCGGTATGATATCCGCATGCCTTTATATGAAGACCATCGTGTTCATGCGACCAAGAAAGTATATTGTCGCATCCAAGTACCTCAACATCGTTAATAATACCCTGGAATGAAGTGCTGTTGGCATTTTTGCCGGAGGCAAGACTTTGGATACATATGTCGTCATTGCCGGAGTAATTTAAAGCAATAGCGTATATACAGCCGTGTCCGGCGGTAAAACGGAAATCGTCTTTAGTGTATCCGGAAGCGTTTCCTTCGCTGAATTTACCTTCAACCTCAGCGGTAGGTCCCTCAGCACAGGCTCTCCAAGGCTTGCTGTCATATATGGCTTCTCCGTTGACTGAAAGCCATGCACCGATATCCTTAAGAATAGCAGTGTCCTCATCAGGGATGGTACCGTCGGCTTTAGGACCGACATTCAGAAGAAGATTGCCGTTCTTGCTTACAACATCGACTAGATAGCAGATGATTTCATTGCTTGTCTTATAGTCAAGTGATGTAGTATAGCACCATGAATTCTTGGCAATGGCGGTGTCTGTCTGCCAGTGATAAGGCTTTGTGTCCGCAAATTTACCGCGCTCAATATCGACTATTCCGCTTCCGAAAGCCATCGCATCATGCTTGTAGCAGATTGCCGTTTCAAAACCCCATTCAAGTCCGCGGTTATAATAATAAGCCGTTATTTTCTTAAGGGTTTCTTTGTATCCCTCATGCTGTATCCACCAGTCAAAATATAGGATTTTAGGCTGATATTTATCGATGAGCTCACATGTACGGATGAGCCAGTCATCAAGAAATTCCTGCGTAGGATAAGGCTTGGCATATATATCCTCCTGATCCGGCTGCTCCTGAAGCGAAGGCCAGTAGAAATCGCCGACCTCCATCGGATCCTTGATATCGCTGTCAAAATCCTTTCCGTTGCCCATGAACCATAAATGCTCGGCACGGTGTGTAGAAGTACAGAAAGTCATGTCACGCTTTTCGATTTCTTTTTTGAGCTCACCGAGGACATCGCGCTTTGGACCCATGTTTACGCTGGTATATTCCGAAAATACACTGTCATACATCTGAAAACCATCATGATGCTCGGCAACGGGTACTACATACCGTGCACCGGCTTCTTTAAAGAGGTCAGCCCATTTGGAAGCATCGAAATAAGGCGCGGTAAACATCGGAATAAAATCCTTGTATCCAAAATCTTTATGCGGCCCATAGGTCTTTATGTGATGCTCATATTCAGGCGTACCCTGAATGTACATATTTCTTGAATACCATTCATTATTGAATGCAGGAACGCTGTAGAGCCCCCAATGAATGAAAATACCGAACTTGTCATGTGTAAACCAACGCGGTATCTCCATATCGGTAAGAGACTCCCATGTATCATTATAGGGTCCTTTGCTGATTACTTCATCGATTGTGCGAAGATAATCGGATTTGTTTTTGTCGTAGTTTGCTGGTTTCATATGTTCCCTCCAATAGTAGTGATATATATTATTAGTTGCCCTGCGACAGCTTGTTTTTGGCATCGGCTTCGTCTTTGGCATTGGTTAAATCATATTCGTAAATCTTTGAGTATCCCAGTGCAGTTGTCCGGTTCAATAAATCCGAATACAGACTGTTGAATTCTCTCTCGTCCGAGGCAAAAACCATTTTCCATGAATACTCGTTTATGGCAGCGGCACATTGAACACGGATGGTTGATAATTCAGTAGTCTCTTTAGCAGCTTTATATGATACGCCTGGTGAGACTATAAGTGCATTGTTGTCCTGCAGGTAATCCATTACGGACTGGGAACCAATGTGGGAAGCCCAGTCTTTTTCTATATCGGACTGCCTCATGGCAATAACTGAATCCCATGTGGAAAAATAGTACGGATAACCATCGGGAGTGCATTCGGCATTGGAAACAGGTTTGTAATTGAGCTTGCATATTCCGTCCAGCCATTTACCGCCGCCATATTCTTCCGGCATAAGCGTATCTTTGGAATAGAAAGCTTCGATGCCGAAATCAGTCAGCTCAGGACCCTGCTCAGTCATCTGCCATGTAAGACCCTCAATACCGGCTGTTCCCTGCGGAGAGTCTGCACAGCTTGCCATGATGCCCTCAGTTGAGTAAAGCCAGTCGATGAAATTAGCCATTCTGACAGGATCGGCCGCGTCTGCTCCGATGGCTATGGCAGTGTCAAAGCTTCCGGCGACGCGGCTTCCGTATGAATATATAAGTTCATCTTCAATCGGTACAAACATATAACCTCTGCCGCTGTTGAGATTATCGTTGGTATTGTATGCAGGCTGCGCAAGCCATGGCCATGGAGAAAAAAGAATCTGTCCATCAGCAAATTTGTTCGAAACGTCAGAGTAATTCTGAGTCGGTGAATCCGGGTCTATAAGTCCCATCTGGAATGCCTTATTGTAAAAACGAAGAACTCTCATATACAGCGAGTCGGCATCAAGGATGTTCTGAAAATCACTGCCGTCAGCCTTGGATAGAACAAAACCATATTCGTCATAACCATAGAAACAGCAGGGCTGCTTAATTGCATTCATCATATTATTATCCCAATCCTTGAACAGGGAAAATGCATATGTCGCAGCACCGCTGTCACTGTATGGGTGTGCGGCCTGCATATCGGCAAGAATCGGGAGAAGATCTTCAAGTGTATTGATTTGGGGATATCCCATCTCTGAATAATAATCCCACCTTAAATATGTGCCGTAAGTAGGGGCATACGATTCGGAAGGAGTATACGGAGATGCTGATGAAAGAGCACTCGGTATTGCATAAATTCCGTCAGATGCCAGCTCGCGGTTCAATGAGACAATAGAAGATGAGTATCTGCCGTAAAGGGCGGAATCCTCTATGTATGTGTCCATATTTATTATAAGACCGCTATCGACCAGACGCTGTAAATATTTGACGGGACAGATTATAATGTCACCAACATTGCCTGCCGCAAAACGTGATTCGAAAAGGTTGTCTGAGCCGCCGTTTATTGATGGCGAAATTATATTTAATTCCATATTGAATTTGGCTTTGATAATGGAAGCGTACCAGCCGGACTGTATTCCTTCGTAATTGGCATTTGTGTCGTATACATCTATTGTAAGAAAATTACGGTATACGGACGTACTGCCATCACCGGGTGATGACGAATGTGCGCATCCGGCAGATAACAGCACAATCATTATAACAGCTGCCATGCGGCTGAATATTGTAATGCTGCGGTATGTAAAACGGTGCATATAAAACCTCCGGTAATATTACTTATTTAATTATATTTAAAAATGCTGTGAATTGCAATAAAAAGGAAATAAAACAGCTGGAAAAAATTATCGTATTATTGTATAATGAAAAAAGCAACAGTTTACAATGCATCCTTACGGGAGTGCTTTATGAGGACAATATTAGTAGTAGATGATGACAAAGAGAATCTTAAGTCACTGAAAATGTTTCTTTCCAGGGAATATAAGGTGGCTGCAGTGTGTACCGGAGAAGACGCACTTGAATATCTGAGCATGAACGCACCTGATATGGTTCTGCTTGATATAGTTATGCCGGACATGGATGGTTTTGAAGTGCTTGAACATATGCGTGATGATGGGATTGCACCGGAAGTTCCGGTTATATTCATAACTGCCGACAATGATACCAGTATGGAGGTCAAGGGACTTAATATGGGCGCCGTTGACTATATTGTCAAACCGTTTGAACCGGAAGTTGTGATGAGCAGAGTAGCCAAGTCAATAGAGATGGAAAGCATGAGGCATGATCTTGAGAAACAGGCAGGAAGGGATTCGCTTACGGGGCTTTGGAATCGTAAGTATGCATTCAGGCGCGTGGAGAGGATACTGTCCGGGCGTAATGCCTGCGGTGCCGCATTCATGATGGACATAGATAATTTTAAAGGCATTAATGATACATACGGGCATACATACGGAGACCGGATATTGGTCAGCATATCCAAGACAATTCAGAAAATGGTGCGTCATAACGATATAGCCTGCAGGCTTGGTGGTGATGAGTTTTTTATGTTTTTTGCCGGACTGGACGAGACATATAAGATACAGCATCTCGCATCCAGGCTTATAAGGGCATTGAATGATGAAGTCAAATATCCTGACGGGATCCGCGGAGTGCGTGCGTGTATAGGAATTGCAGTGGCACCGGCATGCGGTACGGGTGTGGCATCCCTTTATGATAAGGCAGACAAGGCACTCTACTATGCAAAGAACCATGGCAAGAATACGTATCATTTTTACGATAATGAAATTGCTTACGGCAATGAAAACGAGATGCGCAAGGAGAATCTTAACCATATAAGGAGCATGTTGAGCGAGCATGGCCCGCTGAAGGGTTCTTATTGCGTTGAGTATGAAGGATTCAAGAATATTGCACGATTCATAAGGAGAGGCCAGCAGCGCAACAAGAGGCATATAGTGTATATTCTTTTCACAATAGAGGATACGTGTAACGGAATCAACGGTGCGGATGAGAGATACGAGGCACTTGGCATGCTTGAAGATTCGGTGAGGATATCTTTGAGAGTGGGCGATGTGGCCACGAGATATTCGGGTTCGCAGATAGTGGCGATTCTTGTGGACGCGAAGGAAAGCGATGCATGTATGGTTGCCGGACGTATACTGGGTGAGTTCCATAGTCATACCGGGATGGAACATGTGCGTGTAGAATACGATATTCAGGCACTGGAAGAAGACGAACCGGAAGAAAATCATTAGAAAAGGTTGATGTATTTTTAACTTAGTATTATAATTATATAGATATGAATCAGTCTATGATACTATTCATATATGACTGTTTAATATATTAGTTTTAGGAGGAAAACTTTAAAATGGCAAGAAAAATGAAAACCATGGATGGAAACAATGCAGCAGCACACGTTTCATATGCGTACTCAGATGTTGCAGCCATCTATCCTATCACCCCATCATCCGTAATGGCAGAATGCGCTGATGAATGGGCAACTCAGGGCAGAAAGAATATTTTCGGCCAGGAGGTTCAGCTTACTGAAATGCAGTCAGAAGCCGGTGCAGCAGGTGCAGTTCACGGTTCTCTTTCAGCAGGTGCTCTTACAACAACGTTTACAGCATCACAGGGTCTTTTACTTATGATCCCTAATATGTATAAGATAGCCGGTGAGCAGCTTCCTTGCGTAATAGATGTATCAGCACGTTGTGTAGCTACACATGCACTTAATATTTTTGGCGATCACTCTGATGTATATGCATGCCGTCAGACAGGTTTTGCAATGCTCTGTGAATCAAGTGTTCAGGAAGTTATGGACTTAACTCCTGTTGCACATTGCGCAGCTATCAAGGGTAAGGTACCGTTCCTTAACTTCTTCGATGGTTTCCGTACATCACATGAGATTCAGAAGATCGAGATGTGGGATTATGAAGATCTCAAAGATATGGTTGATATGGATGCAATCAATGCATTCCGTCGTCATGCTCTTAACCCTGAGCATCCATGTCAGAGAGGTTCAGCTCAGAACCCTGACATCTTCTTCCAGGCAAGAGAATCATGTAACCCATATTATGATGCACTTCCTGAAGTAGTTGAAGAGTATATGAATAAGGTTAATGCTAAGATCGGAACAGATTACAAGCTTTTCAATTACTATGGTGCAGAGGATGCCGAGAAGGTTATCATCGCAATGGGTTCAGTATGTGAGACAATCGATGAGACAATTGATTATCTCCTTAAGGCAGGCGAGAAAGTCGGCGTTATCAAGGTTCGTCTTTACAGACCTTTCAGCGCAAAGCATCTTCTTGCGGTTATGCCTAAGACAGTTAAGCAGATTTCCGTACTTGACAGAACCAAGGAACCTGGTTCAATCGGTGAGCCGCTTTACCTTGATGTTGTTGCAGCTATTAAGGATACAGAGTTTGCTGACGTTCCGGTATTTACAGGACGTTACGGACTTGGTTCTAAGGATACAACACCTGCACAGATTATCGCAGTATACAATAACACAGAGAAGAAGAGATTTACAATCGGTATCAACGATGATGTAACTAATCTTTCACTTCCTACAGGTCCTTCACCTGTAACAGCTCCGGAAGGAATTACAAGCTGTAAGTTCTGGGGACTTGGTGCGGACGGTACTGTTGGTGC
>OBKV01001634.1_pt1 | contig 13790 bp, 9 predicted proteins | sample 1517301 | NCBI WGS metagenome assembly OBKV01 (sample SAMN04571685, study PRJEB22368) | human gut metagenome | biome: human gut; material: stool | host: Homo sapiens | place: Luxembourg | collected 2012-06-29 | reverse complement strand
GAAAGATGAAGTAGCCTACCGGATGGCCGTTTATGCAGCACAGGTGCATTGTGTGGATTATAATGTCGGAAAACTGCTGGACTACCTGAAGAAGAATCATAAACTGGATAACACGCTTGTCATGTTCTTGTCCGACAACGGTGCTTGTGCCGAGCCATACGCTGAATTGGGAGGCGGGAAAGTGTCTGAAATCAACAATCCGGCTTGTAGCGTGTTCCCTTCTTACGGAAGAGCATGGGCACAGGTTTCCAATACTCCGTTCCGTAAATACAAATGCCGTTCTTATGAAGGAGGTATTTCTACCCCTCTCATCGTGTCGTGGAAAAGCAATCTGAAGAATAAGAAAGGTGAATGGTGCCGTGTTCCCGGTTATTTGCCGGACATTATGCCGACAATTCTGGAAGCAACAGGAGCCGCCTATCCGGAAACTTATCACGGCGGAAACAAAATATATCCATTGGTAGGCAGTAGCCTTTTCCCTGCTATTCAAAAGAAAGCAGACTCTATACATGAATATATGTATTGGGAACATCAGAACAATAGAGCGATCCGCTGGGGAAACTGGAAAGCAATCCGCGACGAAAAAGGAAAAGAATGGGAATTGTACGATGTGGTTAAAGACCGTACCGAACGTAACAATCTGGCAGAACAGCACCCTGAAGTGCTTACCAAGTTAGTTGCCGAATGGGAGAAATGGGCGAATGCAAACTTTGTATTACCCAAACATCCGAAGAAATAAATAAAGGAGGAACACAAAATGAATAAATTACTAGTAAGTGCATCCGTAGCCTTGGGAGCTACCAGCCTGTCTTTCGCCCAGCAAACGGAAAAACCGAACTTCCTATTGTTCATAGCCGACGATTGTTCTCATTATGACTTGGGCTGTTATGGCAGTGTTGATTCGAAGACTCCGAATATCGACCATTTTGCCACACAGGGAGTACGCTTCACACAAGCCTATCAGGCTGTTCCGATGTCATCGCCTACCCGGCACAATCTATATACCGGTTTGTGGCCTGTACGCAGCGGAGCTTACCCCAATCATACTTGTGCCAATGAAGGAACATTGAGCGTTGTACATCATCTGCAACCATTGGGTTATAAAGTCGCATTGATCGGAAAATCGCATATTGCCCCGAAATCAGTATTTCCTTTCGACCTTTATGTACCTCCTTTGAAAGGTGGGGACTTGAATTTTGAAGCAATTCAGAAATTTATTTCCGATTGCAAGGCGAAAGGCGAACCTTTCTGTCTGTTTGTAGCCTCCAATCAACCGCATACTCCCTGGAATAAAGGCGATGCCTCTCAATTTAATGCGGACAAACTGACACTGCCTCCTATGTATGTAGATATTCCCCAGACACGTGAGTTGTTTACCCATTATCTGGCAGAGATCAATTATATGGATCAGGAATTCGGCAATGTCCTTTCTATTTTAGATAAGGAAAAGATGACGGATAAATCAGTTGTCGTATATTTGAGCGAACAAGGCAACAGCCTGCCTTTTGCCAAATGGACTTGTTATGATGCGGGGGTACACTCTGCCTGTATCGTTCGTTGGCCGGGAGTGGTTAAGCCGGGAAGCGTAAGTGACGCGTTGGTAGAATACGTAGATATTGTCCCTACTTTTGTCGATATAATAGGAGGAAAGCCGCAGGCGAAAGTGGATGGCGAAAGCTTTAAACCGGTATTGACAGGCAAGAAGAAAGCACACAAGAAATATTCTTTCTCCCTTCAGACCACGAGAGGCATCAATGCAGGATCGCCTTATTATGGCATCCGTTCGGTATACGACGGTCGATACAGATATATTGTCAATCTCACCCCGGAAGCTACTTTCCAGAATGTTGAAACAAAATCTCCTTTGTTTAAAGAGTGGAAAAGTCTGGCGGAAACGGATAGTCATGCAAAAGCGATGACGACTAAATACCAGCATCGTCCGGCTATCGAATTGTATGATGTGAAGAACGACCCGTATTGTATGAAAAATCTGGCGGAGGACGCGAAACAAGCTTCTACCATCAGCCGCTTGGATAAAGAGTTGAAACGCTGGATGAAGGATTGTGGAGACGAAGGACAACCTACCGAGATGCGTGCCTTCGAACACATGCCGGGAAAGAGAAAATAAGCCGTCACACATCAAAACGAATAAAACACAGACTGTAATTTATAAATCGTATATCATGAAAAAAGAATTTTTTGGTTTGCTTTGTGGATGTACTCTGCTTCCGGCATTTCTTCATGCGCAGACAGAGCGTCCTAATATTGTGATTGTATTGGCCGACGATTTGGGTTGGGGAGATGTAGGGTTTCATGGTAGTGAAATCAAGACTCCCTGTCTGGATGCTTTGGTGGGCGAAGGAGTGGAACTCGAACGCTTTTACACTTCTCCCATCAGTACGCCTACCCGTGCGGGACTGATGACGGGACGTTACCCGAACCGGTTTGGTGTCCGTTCGGCTGTTATTCCGCCCTGGCGTGAGGACGGACTGGATGAGAATGAAGAAACGGTGGCCGATATGCTGGCACGTAACGGATATAAGAACAGAGCCATTATTGGTAAGTGGCATCTGGGACATACCAAGAAAGTGCATTATCCGATGAATAGGGGATTTTCGCACTTCTATGGTCATCTGAACGGTGCGATAGATTATTTCGACCTGACGCGTGAAGGTGAACTGGACTGGCACAACGACTGGGAAACCTGCCACGACAAAGGATATTCTACCGAATTGATAACCAAAGAAGCCATCCGCTGTATCGATGCATACGAGAAAGAAGGTCCGTTTATGTTGTATGTGGCCTATAATGCACCTCATACACCTTTGCAGGCACAGGAAAAAGATATAAAACTCTATACAGACAATTTCGACAGCCTGACACCGAAAGAACAGAAAAAAGCGACTTACAGTGCAATGGTTTCTTGTATGGACAGGGGAATCGGTGCTATTGTAGATGCCTTGAAGAAGAAAGGAATTATGGACAACACTTTCTTTATCTTCTTTAGTGATAACGGCACTGCCGGTGTTCCGGGATCCTCATCAGGACCTTTGCGTGGACATAAATTCGACGAGTGGGATGGAGGGGTACATGCACCGGCTGTTCTTTATTGGAAGAAGGCAGAGAAACAATATAAGAACTTGAGTTCACAGGTGACAGGTTTTGTTGACCTTGTTCCCACATTGAAAGATTTGGTAGGAGATCACAGCTGTCCGAAACGTGAATATGACGGTATCAGCATCCTCCCTGTATTAAACGGTAAAAAGGCCTGTATCGACCGCGATTTTTATCTGGGACACGGAGCAGTAGTCAATAAAGACTATAAACTGATAAGAAAAGGTATGAAACCGGGACTGGATTTGAAACAGGACTTTCTGGTTGATTATAAAACGGATCCTTACGAAAAGAAAAATGTCAGCGCAGGAAACGAGAAAATTGTGAAAGCTTTGTATGAGGTTGCCCTGAAATATGACACGATCACTCCTTGTGTACCGGAAGTACCTTACGGTAAAGGTCGTGACGGATTCAAAGCTCCTAAAGAATGGAAAGTAGTACGTTGAATCTGTTAACCCTATGAATTGAAAATAATACAAGATGGAAAAATCAATGATTAGTTTATGCCTCTTAGGCGGATTGGCGATAGGAAACGGGTTTGCCCAAACTCCTTCAAAGCCTAATATATTATTAATCATAGCCGATGACTGCTCCTATTACGATATAGGCTGTTTCGGAGCGGTCAACAACAAGACTCCCCATATAGATGCATTGGCTCGACAGGGGATAAAATTCAACAGTGCGTATAATTCTGTTTCGATGAGTACGCCTACCCGGCATTGTGTTTATACAGGTATGTATCCGATGCATCATGGCGGTTACGCCAACCATAGCTCGGTTAATGCCGATGTAAAATCTCTCCCTACTTATCTGGGAAATCTGGGTTATCGGGTTGGATTGGCCGGGAAGTGGCATATCAAACCTTTGGCTAACTTCCCATTCGAAGATGTACCGGGATTCCCCAAAGGATGTACAAGCCCAAACACTGATTATCATACCAAAGGTATCGAGAAGTTTATGGAGCGTGATGCTTCCCAACCTTTCTGCCTTGTCTTGGCTTCTATTAATTCGCATGCTCCCTGGACAGGTGGTGACGCTTCCGTTTTCGACCGGAAGAAACTTCAGTTGCCGCCACAGTTTATCGACACGGAAGTAACACGTGAATACTATGCCAGATATTTGGCGGAAGTCGGCTTGCTCGATCAGCAGGTGGGTGACGCTATGCAGATTCTGAAAGAAAAGAATCTGCTGCAGAACACTCTTGTCATTTTCATATCCGAGCAGGGTACGCAATTTGCCGGAGCCAAATGGACCAATTGGAGTGCCGGTGTCAAGTCGGCGATGGTGGCTTCCTGGCCGGGTGTCATTAAACCCGGTACGGAGACTTCCGTTATTGTGCAATATGAAGACCTTCTTCCTACATTTATCGATGTTGCAGGCGGAAAGGTGCCTGACGTAATAGATGGAAAGAGTCTGGTAGATGTATTTCAAGGGAAAACAAAGACACACCATAAGTATGCTTATCATGTTCACAACAATGTTCCGGAAGGTCCGGCATATCCAATCCGTTCTATTTCAGACGGACGCTATCGTCTAATCTGGAACTTGACTCCGGAGGAAACATACGTAGAAAAGCATATTGAAAAGGCAGAATGGTATCTCTCGTGGAAAGCACAGGACACGGATCAGGCACATAAAATCATGAACCGCTATAAGAATCGTCCCGAGTTCGAATTATATGATATCAAGAAAGATCCGTTTGAAATGAATAATCTGGCGGATGTGAAGAAATATAGTAAGAAGAAGGCAGAACTGACGATGGAACTGCAAAAATGGATGAAACAGCAAAATGATACCGGAGCTGATAAAGACCGGCCGCGTGCTCCTAAGAATAGGCAGAAGAAAGCAGCCAATGTATAATATTCGTAATGCTACCGCTTGTTGCTCGCTGAAAGAGATTTATCTTTTTTATTTCTCATTTCTCATAAAATATAGATAATGAGTTTATAATCAATGATATATAGTATGAGAAATGCTTTCCATACAGGCATTTCTCATACTTTTTACAGATGTTTTAACGAAAAAACGGCTATTTCTCATTCGTTTTTCAATGATTTCTCATACATCTGCCCTGTATTCATCCTGCATTTCTCATACATTTCTCATGATGACTGCATAGACGATGGTTGCTGATCTTATTTACATTGAAAACAGATGAAAGGTACTTATCATTCAAACAACCCTATGCCAGCATGTTTTTCATTCGTTATCGTCCAGTTATTGATAGAGCATCTCCATCGTTCCACTAGAGTGACGAGGGCTGTTCACTAGAGTGCATAGATTCGTTCACTGGAGTGAAAAGACTTGTCTACTGGAGTGGAACGATTGAGATGTCAGTCAGATAATCCGGGCATGTCGGTTGGAAAACATGAAGAGATAGGTTATATCATACATAAACTATAGCTTTAATACATTCAATATATGAATAAACTAATCACAATCTCCTCTGCACTTCTTACAACTGCTGCTGTAAAAGCGCAAACACCCAATATCGTATTTATATTGGCGGATGATTTGGGTTATGGAGACATCTCGGCCTTTAATCCCGAATCTAAAATCCATACTCCTAACATTGACAAACTGGCCGAGCACGGGATTGCCTTTACGGATGCCCATGCTTCTTCCGCTTTATCCACTCCTTCCAGATATTCTCTTCTGACCGGAAGATATCCGTGGCGAACTAAGCTGAAACGAGGTGGTCTTGATGGCGATTCGCCTGCAATGATTGATCCTGAACGTCGCACAATCGCGCAAATGTTTTCTGCGAATGGCTATAATACCGCTTGTATCGGTAAATGGCATTTAGGCTGGGATTGGGGATATACGAACAATGGCAGAAGTATGAAAGATATAGATTTCTCGCTTCCGATCAAGAACGGACCCACCGACAGAGGATTTGATTACTACTTCGGCATACCCGCGTCATTGGATATTTCTCCCTATGTTTATGTGGAAAATAACAAAGCAACCTCTATCCCCGATCATGTGATAGAACCCCAGAAAAAGAATCTGGCATTATTGATGCACGGAGGAATGGCAGGAGCCGACTTCAAGCCGGAAGAATGTTTTCCCAACATCATTCGTCATGGCCTGAACTATATCAATGAACAAAAAGGCAGCAAGAAGCCGTTTTTCTTATATTTGCCTATTACTGCTCCCCACACACCTATATTGCCTTCGAAAGAGTTTCAGGGTAAAACCAGTATCGGTCCTTATGGCGATTTCGTAGTTATGATAGACGACATGGTGCGCCAAATCGTAAAAACATTAAAGAAGAACAAGCAACTGGATAATACCATCATTGTCTTTGCTTCGGATAATGGGTGTGCCGGTTATATCGGCGTGAAAGATATAGAAAAGAAAGGACATTTTCCTAGTTACATCTACAGAGGCTACAAAAGCGATATTTACGAAGGTGGACACAGAATTCCCCTTATTGTCTCCTGGAAAGGAAAATATGGGAAAGAGACAAACAACTCTTTAGTCTCATTGATAGACTTTTATGCCACTTTTGCCCAAATGCTTAACCACAATTTGGAGACAGAAGAAGCTGTTGACAGTTACAGTATGTGACCGATATTGAGTAAGAAAGGTGCTTCTGCGCGTAAAGACTTGGTGCACGAAGCGGGAGAGGGGTATTTGTCTTTGCGTACTTCCCAACTGAAATTGGTGTTCTATGGAGGTTCGGGTGGCTTTTCCTATCCTGTCAAACCCTCCGATGTAGAAAAATTCCCTCCGATGCAATTGTTTGATATTGTGAAAGATCCTTCGGAAAAAGAAAACATTATCGGTGATAAGCGTTACGAAAATGAGGTGAAAGAGATGAAACGGACTATGAAGCAATATGTAGAGAATGGCCGTTCTACTCCTGGTGAAAAAGTATCGAATGATACGAAGAATAGTTGGAATCAGGTAAAGATCTTCATGCAGGAAGGAGAGGGAAGGTAGTGTGTTGCATACTCTTATAACTTTTATTTAGGCACGGATTACACGGATTAACACGGTTCCACTAAACTAAAACCGTGTAATTCCGTGTAATCCGTGCCTAAATAATATCGATTTAATAGATGGTCTTACTTTTGATGCACCATTCTCCTTCAATCGGTATATAAATTGATGTTTCTATATAAGTTTGTTCAAAATAAAGGCTCTGGAAACGTACGCATTGCTCCACTCAAACGCGGATAAGTTTCCCATATATCGTCTTGAGTAGGATCGTCCAAATAGCGTGTATCTTTGGTCTTTTTAAGTAATTTGTCCATTTCTTTACGGAGGTTATTTAGCTTTTCGGTGTATTTGCCATTGCCAATTAAATTATGAAGACAACCGGGGTCGGAAGATACATTATATAATTCTTCATAAGGTCTTTTTCCTGCTGCTTTCAGAAAATAAGGGTATATTTCTCTGTCATCTCTGTTGGCGACTATGAAATCCCACGCCGGACATTGGTCTATGTCGTGATAAGCACTATGCATTGCTCCTGTTTTCCCGTTCTTGTCAATGGCGCAAGGGTCACCGGCAGGCCATCTCTCCGGACGGAAGTTTCTGATATAAAGAAAATCCTTTGTTCTTAATGCGCGTGTCGGGTAACCTAAATTATGGTAACGTGCAGAAGCATGACGTTCTCTTCCGGCAAAAACCATCGTTCTTCCTGTGTCTTTTTTCTTTTTCTGAAGATAGGGTAGTAGGCTGATACCTGCCATTTGCTCTTTATTCTGTATGCCGACTGCGTCAAGTATGGTTGGGGCTAAGTCAACGCCGCTTACAAATTCATTACTAATTCCTCCTTCTTTTATTTTGCCTGTCCAGCAGATAGCCATCGGAACATGGATGCCATATTCAAAACAGGTTGCTTTAGCTGCCGGAAAAGGCATTCCGTTGTCTGCCATGACAATAATTAGCGTATTTTCCAACTCATCCTTTTCTTTCAAAATGTCAAGGATGCGTGATAATTGGCTGTCATACCATTCAATTTCTGTTCCATAGTCTAATAAATCTCCTTTTATAGCTTCTTTGTCGGGAAGGAAAGGAGGAACTTCCGCATCGGTCAGCTCTCTGTTTGCTTTTTTCCAGCTATCTTTTTCATAAGGACGATGCGGTTCACGTGAACCGACCCAGAAATAAAAGGGCTGTTTTTCCTTGCGGGCGTCAAGAAACTCTTTGAAGTTTTGGTAATAATCGGTATTGGACACTCCTTTGAAAGGAGGCTGAATGTGCCTTTTATTGTATTCCGGACCTGCCGGATTGTGTTTCCGTCCCGATATTTTCCAGTCGCCGGGTCCCCATCCTTTACCTGTGCAGCCAACGTGATAACCTGCTTCCGCCAAAATATCAGGGAAGCATTTGTATTGGGTCGGGAAGGAGGAGGCGTGGGTGCCTGCTTCTGCTATTTGCCAGGGATAGAGTCCGGTTAAGATAGAAGCTCGCGAAGGACTGCTTCCCGGAGAAGTGACAAAAGCGTTGTTGAATAACCAGCCGTTGCGGGCTACAAAATCAAAGGCCGGTGTTTTAGCTATGGGTGATCCGTAGGCCGATGCGTGTGGGTAAGACTGGTCGTCGGAAATGACAAATAGTATGTTGGGCCTGTTGGTTTCGGCTGCATTGAGTGACGGAATTACTAAGGGACCGACTAAGGTGGATAAGAAGATATGCTTGCTGTTCATAAAAACCTCCTTTAAATGAAACATGGCTCTCTGACTGATGGATGGGAGAGCTTTCTTATTATAAATGAAAATACAGCACCTCGAATTTAAAATTCAAAGGTGCTGTCCTGATATTCAACAAGGAAAAGAGTATTTATTTAAATTTGCTATTTCCTATTTATTCAGAGAGTTACAGATTTGTTGGTTGATTTCTCTGACTTTAGCTTCATTCATCTTGATCACTTTACGGTCATAAGTCATCAGACCGTTGATCTCACCTTCTACGTCTGTTGTCTGGGTATATACGGCAGCAGAGAATCCTTTCTGGATCAATTCCAACAGATGTTTGCCATATTTAATGTATTCGTTCGTTACTTCGTCTGATGTATTGAACTTCACATAACCCCAGTTTTTCTTGTCATTCACCCAAGTATTTCCTTCTACTACCAAGCCGATACCTCCATATTCACCCAATACGGTAGCACGTCTCGGATCGTAAAGGAACATGTTCGGGCCCGGATAGTGGTGAAGATCGAGAATATCGCCACAAGTATAGTGATTACCACCACTGGCAGGATTCACCAGGCGGCTAGGATCGTATTCTTTAGTCCATGCTACGATTTCCGGAGTCTTGAATTGTCCCCATGCTTCATTGAAAGGAACCCATACGGCGATACTCGGATAAGAATACAGACAGTCGATGATTTCTTTCCACTCTTTGCGGTAGTTAGCTTCCGAAGCAGCAGAACGAATCACTTCCGTACCGTTGAAATAATTGCGTGCTTGCCACTGTGGGCTAGGACCACCGTTCGGCATATCTTGCCATACGATCAATCCTAATTGGTCGCAATGAGTGTACCAGCGTGCAGGTTCTACTTTGACGTGCTTACGTACCATGTTGTAGCCGAAGTCTTTCGTCTTCTTCAAGTCATAAACCAATGCTTCATCTGTCGGTGCAGTATACAAACCGTCAGGCCACCATCCCTGGTCGAGCGGACCGAACTGGAAATAGTCTTTGTTGTTCAATTGCAGGCGAGTGATGCCATTCTGACCCTTGCGGATAGAATATTTACGCATAGCGGTATAGCTTTTTACCTGGTCTATTGCTTTTCCGTCTTTATATAGAGTCACTTCCATATTGTAGAGGAAAGGAGAGTCCGGAGACCACAGTTTGGCATTGGCAGGCATTGCCAGTTCAACGGGTACTCCGTTCAACGCTGCACCTTTGGCTACAAGGTTCTTGCCATCGAATACTTTTACTTCCACTTTATCTGCAGAGGTCGTATTGGCAGCAACTTCTACCTTAACAGAATTATTGTCAATATCAGGAGTCGTTTTTAGATTAGTGATGTATTGTGTTGCTACCGGTTCCAACCACACTGTTTGCCAGATACCTGTAACCGGAGTGTACCAAATGCCATGAGGATTTGCTATTTGCTTTCCTCTGGGTTGTTCGCCACGATCTGAAGGGTCCCATACTTTTACTACCAAGTCATTATTTCCTTTATTAAGTACAGAAGTAATATCGAAATAGAAAGGAGTAAATCCGCCTGTGTGTTCGCCTACTTTTACATCATTCACCCAAACTTCTGCTTTCCAGTCTACTGCTCCGAAATGCAACAGGATTTGTTTACCACGCCAGGCAGAAGGAACGTCGAAAGTGCGTTGGTACCACAGTTCTTCTTTCTCGTTTATCATTTTGCCTACGCCTGATAAAGACGATTCTACGGCAAAGGGAACAAGAATATCACCCTGGTAAGCGGCAGGTGCAGGAGTACCTTTCTTTGTGATTGCATATTTCCAAAGCCCGTTCAGGTTTTTCCAGTCGTTGCGTTCCATGATAGGACGCGGATATTCCGGCAATACGTTTTTAGGGTCAAGCTGTTCTCCCCACGATGTTTTGATTTTGTCACCGGCAGGTTTCCATTGAGCAAAAGTCGAACTGCATAAAGCCAATGCAAGCAGCATTGTTAGAAAATTCTTTTTCATGTTCATGGTATAAAAATATAGTTAGTTATTAGATATAAATTCTATTAAAAGGATATTGCAAAGAAAGGGGAATTAAAAGAGAATAAAGGAAATTTGCCGTTCAAAAAACAGCAAATTCTCTTCTTTTTGATCAAATAATGAGTTTTTTCGCTAATAAAACGGACTATTGACTAATTTTTATTCTTTATTGGACCGTTAGTTTCATGCGATATTGGAAATTATGTACATCTTTGTAATGCCAATATCGGGTAACGAAAATATAATAACTTCAAAAGTTTTCTTTATGTGAAATTTTATATATTTTTGCAATAACGATTGTGGTAGCTTATCTATATTTATCTGATATTTATGCAGGAACATAAACAAAAATATATTTGGGGCTTTTGGATAATATCCTTTGTTATTACTTCTATATTTTACATGGGTTGTTCAGGTGAAGAACCATTCGGAAATAAGGAGGAAATAGCCGGGCAAATGTCGCTTGCTCTACAACAGAAAGATATGTATTGCCAAAAGAAACTGGAGCGTATCGATTCTATTCGAAACTTCTTGAATGTGAATGAAAAAAGGAGGACGGACGAAGAAAAGTTTCTGATCAATGCAAACTTGTATAATGAATTTAAACTCTATTCTTTCGATTCTGCCTTTCATTATGCCACGCAGTTGTGTAAGATAGCTAGTGTTATAGATAGTGCTGCATATATGGTAAATGCTAAAACCAAGCTGGGATATATTTTAGCACGCGGAGGTTTCTTTAAAGAAGCTATAGATTCACTTTCTTCTATCCGGATTGAGAAAGAGACATTACCTGCTCAAGTGTTGGCAGACTATTATATTAGCTTTGGGCGTGTTTATCATGATTTGGCGGATTATGCAAAAGACGATGTGTTTTCATCCAAGTATAACCAAATAGGAAATGAACTCTTGACGGAAAGTCAGTCTTATCTTTCTGATTCGTCAACAATCTATTATGTGAGAGGAAAAATAGCCCTTAAAGAAGATAAGTTAGCTGAGTCCAAACAACTTTATAGGCAGGCCTTAGAAATATGCGATACTACTGATACGGAAACACTTTCAGTACTCTTGTCGACTTTGGCGTTTATCGACCGTAAGTTGGAACTGAACGATGAGGCTATTTATTACTATGTGAAGGCGGCTGTGAATGATATCCGCAGTGCCACCAAAGAGTCAGTCTCTATGAGAGGATTGGCAACGATGCTGTATTATCATAAAAATGATGTAAACCGTGCATCTGAATATATAAATGAGGCATTTGAAGATGCAACTTTTTATGGAACCCGTCACAGGATTAATGTCATCGGAACTTTATTACCTGTATTTGTCGGAGAGAAACTCGATATAGAGCAGGTTAAGCGGCAGACTTTTCAGGATAGTCTTATCTTGACTTCTATTTTTGCGATTATATTAATAGTGGCCATCATTTATATTCTAGTACAGATGAAGCACTTGCGTCGTTCCCGTCAATTGTTGGAAAAGCTGAACTTGAAATTGTCGGAAGCAAACCGTATTAAGAATTCGTATATAGGACACTATCTGGATGCTACTTTTAAATTAGTTAATCAGCTTGATAATTTTGTATTGGTAGGGCAGCAGAAGTTGGAGAATAAGCAGTATGATTCTCTTTCTTCGATGATTCATAATTTAAATTCGGATTTTAACAGGAAAAGTGCTTTTGCTGATTTTGATAGGACATTCTTATCCTTATTTCCAACATTTGTCGAAAATTTCAATTCATTGCTTCAACCGAATGATAAATTTGCATTGGAGAATAAAGATGCGTTAAACTCTACCTTACGTATTTTTGCCTTGATCCGGTTGGGAATTACAGAGTCTGAACAAATATCAGAAATCCTGGGATATTCCGTGAACACCGTTTATAATTATAGAGTTCGCACTCGAAATAAAGCTGTTGATCCTGCTAATTTTGAAAAAAATATCAGAAAAATAGGTCTGTAGTTGTTATATAAGTACGTATAAATCCCTATATTTTCACCTGTTTTTAATTTTGTAATCATTTGATTATTATTTAATTAGTTTTCTAATTCCCCTATATTTTTGTTATATGGCGGATATATCCCCTCTTTTTCCGGTTGGTAATTCTTAATTTTGCCTATGCTTCGATTAACAAAGAGTATAAACGACTTAAATCAAAAAGAACCGTGAAAAGTATGAAGAACTACAACCGATTATTTTTATTGAATCTAATTGCTTTATTTTTTCTTTCCACTTCGTCTCTGGCAATAAATTCCATTTCTTCTTTAAAATTGGAGAAAGGTAATTTTCGGATTTTGTTATCCGGGCATGAAGTAGAACCTGTAAAGCTGGCGGCAGAAACCTTATCTAAAGACTTTGAGAAGGTAATGCATTACAAACCTGTAATCTCACAAACGATTGATGAGGCAAATAGTATTGATATTGTTATCATTAACGAAGAGACGGGCGGTTCTTTGCTTCAGCCTCGATTCATTCGTCCTTTGGATGGTTTCGAATCTCATAGGGTATATTGTAGTCCCGATGAGAAACGTATTTATCTTCATGGAAAAGATATGCGTGGTGCTATATATGCTATTTATACTTTTAGTGAATTATTTCTTGAAGTGCCCCCGTTGTGGTATTTTTCTTCTTGGGAACCGCAGTATAAGAAACAGGTGGAGATACAATCGGACTTTGACTATTTTCAGAAGTCACCACAAGTCAGGTATCGTGCTTGGTTCCCTAATGATACCGATTTGTTCAGCCCCTGGAGACGCTTGTCGAAAGAGAACAACGAATTGTGGCTGGAGACTATGTTGCGGTTGAAGCTTAATACTGTCGAATTGGAAGCTACGGTTACATATCCGGATTATAAACTGAATGGTCAGGCTGCTTTATTACGTAAATACGGACTGGTACTTACTTCTCATCATCACGTAGCCTGCAACAATAATCTGAAAAACTGGGAAGGATACTGGCGACGAGTGCGCGGCATGTAAATCCGGAAAAACCAGACGTGCCGCTTAACAAAAACGATGCGTTTCAAAAAGT